>Ga0315289_10003887_pt1 | contig 22499 bp, 29 predicted proteins | sample YL17G11_40_MG_FD_203452 | JGI IMG/M metagenome (GOLD analysis project Ga0315289, IMG submission 203452) | Sediment microbial communities from Yellowstone Lake, YNP, Wyoming, USA - YL17G11_40 | ecosystem: Environmental > Aquatic > Freshwater > Lake > Sediment | place: USA: Wyoming | collected... | reverse complement strand
GGATTTGCGCTTGTCGGTGTTGTGATGGTAGCGACGCTTGGCATGTCAGGTGCTGTTGCTCTTGGTTGTGTTGGTTGTGGAATTCTTGGAGGATTGACCACATATTCACTCGGTGTCTGACATATTTAACTCCTGAAGGAGAATCAACATATGTTAGATCTATTAAACAAGCCATTCGTAAAGTATCTTATGCCACTATTGGGCACTGCTGTATCAGCAATGACCATGGGTGCAATGCATCCAGTAACACTTTCAGTAGTCGTTGCAGGCGTAGCTGTTAATCTTGTTGTAAGTTTCGCTAAGAAAAAGTGAAATTAAACTAGCAAGTTTGCTAAGATGGTGAGCAGGGTGGCAATTTTATTGCCACCTTGTTTTGTTTTAAAGGTAATGAGATTATGAAAAATTTGGTGTGGACTACAGATTGCCATTTGAATTTCATCAGTGAGATTCAAATTAAACAGTTCTGCAATAAGATTGCACAAAAGAATCCTGATGCAGTTGTTATCACTGGAGATATCAGTGAGGCAACTACTCTTGAAATTCATATGAGAATGATGGAGATGTATCTTGGTCCAACCATTCCAATTTATTTCGTTTGTGGTAATCACGACTATTATCATGGATCGATAACTGATATTCGTAATATGCTAAAACTGAAGTTTAATCAGAATTCAGCAACCAAGTGGCTAGCTAACTTTGATTTCATTTCTCTTACAGATAAGGTTGCTCTTGTAGGCCATGATGGTTGGTATGATGGTCGTTATGCAGATTATTTTCAGAGTAGTCTTGATATGCCGGATTATTATCTTATTCATGAATTGAAGGGTGGAATCTATTATAAGCAACAACGCTTTGATAGGATCGGACAACTTGCCATAGAAGGTGCCTTGCACGTCCAGGAAGGCATCAAGAAGGCGTTTGAAACTCATGACCAGGTGTTCGTAGCCACTCACGTAGCGCCTTTTAAAGAAAATTCTAGGGCTCCTGACGGCAAGATGTCGGATAGACACTGGATGCCACATTTTTCGTCGAAGATAATGGGAGACATGTTATTGAATGTTGCAAAAGAATATCCATTAAAGCAACTGGTTGTGTTGTGTGGACACAATCATACATTCTGGAGACAAAATTATGCACCAAATCTTGTGTGTATAACTGGTGGGGCAGAATATAACAAACCTTGTGTGACTGACGTATTCCAAATTTAAGGAAACAACCAAATGAATAAAAAAGAAATCGAATTTAAGATCTTAGATCTTATAAAAAATGAACCAATACATCTTATTAATGCAAAAGATCATTTTGAATGTAAATTACATGGAGAAGTTAAAAATGCTATTGCCAGATTGCATGATAATGGTTCTCTGAAGATTGATTCTGAATTCTTGTTGGTGTTTGTTCAATACCCAGCTTATAACACAACAATCTATAAAAGATAAAGGCCGCTCCAACTAAATGGGCGGCCTTTGTTGTTTAACTAAGTATTTGTATTAGAGTACGTGCCAGTAGAAACCATTGGTTCCTGATACGGCCATGACCTTGTAGGTTTGACCAGCAGTTGCAGCAACTACTGTCCATGCACCACCGTCAGTGATTGGGTTTGCACCTGAGACAAGAAGAGGTGTTGTGCCAGCATTCTTTAGGAACACAAACTCAGTACCAACGTCAGTTGAAGTGATTACTGGAAGACTTCCAGTTACGCCCGCAGCAGCTGGACGGAAAAGAGTATAACGTGTAGAGACGGTTGCACTTGTTGCAGCATCAATTACAGTTACAGCATTTTGTCTCTTGCTACTTGTTAATACTACTTGATCTGTAGTAGCTGTTGTTTTTTCAGTTACTACGCCTTTTGGACCGATTGTTGTTTTTACACCCATGACTCTAACCCCTTTTGTTCCATCGAACACAATTAAATATATTTAAGTCTCTTAAATTATACTTAAATATGTCATGACACTCTATAAGAACAGTAAAGTTGTCACAAACAAGATAAATTCTACAGGCAATGTCTTGTTTTTCAAGGTTTATACCAAGAAAGAGTATCATGAAGAATTGGAAAGATCAGACGCTTCATTCTATTCATACGACGAACATTTAGATTTCCCATACAAGGTGAAACAAAAAAATGGAACAGACACAGAGGATGGTCAATATTTTTTTATTGAGGTATTCCCAAGTTTTGTTTTTGGGAAAGGTGCAACAGCAAAATCTTTTATTGGTTTTGCCACTGACAATTATATGATAGAAGAGATTTGCCTTAACAACACCACAGATGGCCTTCGTTTAGAAACGAAGGAACACATGGCTGTTGGATTATTGATAGGCAAAGAGGTTTATGTCTGTTTTATGTCAGATATAGAACTGTTGTAATCAACATCTGATGGCAGGCGCAGATATTTGGATAAAACCCAATATGGATGCATTCCAATTAATGTTTTGGTATAACAAAAATGTTTACTGGAAATCAATACTTTTTTCTGGAGTGGTTCGGATAGAATCATGCAATGTATTTTTTCTGTAGTTTCAATTAGATAATTTCCGTATGGCAAGACCCTTTTAAAGTCATTCTTGTTGAAAATAGGTGAAGACCAACTCTCCTCAAAGGTAGCCGTCAGGATTGACAGATAACTTGAAGAGAGATGGCCTTCAGGATGGAAAATAGCTAGTTGTCCTAGTCTAAAATAACCAACATCAGTCGATTGTAAAATCGTATTTGACATCGACTTTGATAGTAGGGATATGGATCTTTGTTGCAAGCTTATGGGTAATACAGTCTTGGGGAGTCAAGAACCAATCGGCCATCTTACGTTCTTTAAGTTGATCGATAAAGTAATTGTCTTTATGACCGCAGTTTTTAGCCAACAATCCAAAGACCTTCTCGTTTAGACGATCAGACTCTGCTGTACTTGATTTTAGTTCATCTACCTTGCCAAAATCACCACTTGCCACTGTATGAATCATGACTGTAGCATTTGGTCCAATATATCTGTGGCCCGCAGCGCCACATGAGAACAAGATAGCTCCACAACTCATTGCCTTACTTTCGACAATGGTTGCTACTGGGATAGAACACTGTTCAATTGCATCAATCATACCAAGAAGTGCATATACAGAACCACCATAACTATCAATGGTAATTGGAATGATTTTCTGGCCGATTTTAAGTGCTGCATCCTCTGCTGCTTCTAGCTGTTCTCTGAACTTAGCTCCTGCCTCTTCTGAGAATGTTCCATGAAACGGAATCATAACAGGTAGTTTCCACAATTGCTTGTTGAGCGCCTCATCACTGGTACGAATTCGTTCATCAACATTTAAAATATATCTCATGTTTTTCCTCTAATAGTTATTTGTTGTTGTGTTCAAGCTACCTATTTATTATAGGTCACCACGCCAAACTTGTGAAGTATTAAATGAAAAAAGATGCAAGACTTATTAAGTTAATTGAAACACTGGTTAAAGAAAATATTGCCGCCAGCAATCAAATGTTAGGTAATATAGAACCAGATCCTGAGAATATGGATAATTCAAATAGGGAATTGATTGGCCATTCATCAGCTCCAAATATTGTAAAACATATGTCGATGGGAGCCGGAAACATTCTTGCACCAAAGACTTTTGTCCCACAAGATGCTGCCCAACCAAACAGTAATCAAGATGATGCTGATTTTGATGGAATTCCAGATAGGGTTGATCCAGATAAACCACCAGCCATAAGAGATGAAGTAAACAAGATGGATGAAGCTAGACATAACCAAAGATATGGATCTAATGAACCAAGTGGAGCTCAATTAGCTAAGAAGTTCAAAGATACAAAGAAAGAGTTAATGCAATTATCATCTCAACTTGCTCTTGCAGGAAAATATGACGCTGCTAAAGAGCTTGATAAACTTTTGGGCTTTATCAGTAGAATAGAAAAGCAACTTTCTAGTGAAATATATGAAAACAAGTCTGGTAAAAAGATAACAGAAAACCTAGAAAGCCTTCTAGAAGAACTATTAGGATAATTTATGTCAAACAACAAAGAATTAGAAGATTATTTGGATTCTATCCCAGGAATGCCAAGAGCACCAAGACAACAGGATGTGCCAAATGCATCTCCTCAAGGTGGTAGAGAAATAGATGTTAACAGTATGTTGCAAAATAGAATTGCACAGAGAATGATTCAACAACAAGACAATGGATTTAATCCACTACATCAACCTGGGTTTCAAGGTGCAACACCTGGTCCACAAAGAGATGTTGTTTTTCTTAGAGAGGGAATCACATATTACAAATCAGTGCCAGCAGAAATGTCTCCAGTGCCAATTGCTATGTTAGCTGGTCCAATTGCTGGTAGTGTTGGTAAGGAATTCATCAACAAGGGAGCAAGAAAATACTATGTAGTTGAAGGTAATCAACGTGTAGATCTTGGTAATCCTGATTATAGTAAAATGCAAGTTCTTTATGCAGTAGAAGCTCCTTGGGTAGGAACAATTTTGGTGCCAGAATCAGCCTTGATTAAATCAAGGAACGACGGTGCTAAATTACTAAAAGGCTGATACATTAGTCGTTTTTTCTTTACGATTATTCTTATAGTTTGTATTTAATACAAGTTATAGGACGGCATGACAACAGTTTATCCTTATGGGATTGATATTCTTATCAATCCCTCGGGAAGTGATACGTTAGATGGTCCACCTGGGACAACCCATGCGGACGAACATACAAACGCTAACGATGCTATAAATGCATTACAACAAAGAGTTGGCGTTACTGGTTCTGCTGTACCTACAACAATAGATTATGAACTTCATAATACCCAACACGGTCATGATCATGATGGCATAAATTCCAGACCAATCAAAATAGGAACCAGCGGTTCCGTAAGTGGTTCTGGATATTTTAATATCTCACCATCTTCATCTGCTGGCGAAACTATTTTCAATATTAACATCGCCCTGTTGGATTTATCTAGTTCCATTAACAACTTGGCTGTTTCAGCCTCGCACATTGCCTTTGAGAGTCAGACCGTTGAGTTGACACCGAGTGCCGTCCGTGTCAACTTAACTGGTTCTGGCGTCTCAGGCAGCGTTTCTTCTAGTATGGGTGGAGATAAAGTCACCTATACTATCCCTGGGATTGATTATAGACAAGTGGTTTTCCTTAGAGAAGGAGGACCATTTGAACATTTCTCTCCAAACATGTATCACTCCTGCGTTTATTATCCAGGAGCCCCATTTATATCTGCTTCTCTATGGTTTACTGACTCTTCAAAGACAAATAAAATCTTTGAAACAGAGTATTCTGAAAGGAATGCTCGTAAGCAGGCAACGACAATTATATATAGAGTTTACAATGAAGACGGATTTTCTTTAAAAACGACAATTACTGATCTAATTACTTATAGCGGAATTACAGAACTAAGCCGCACTAGGATGGTTACATAATATGTCTTTAGAAAACCCAACATCAATACTGTTTAATACCCAAGGTAATGAACTTGCAGTTAGCTCAAGTCAGACAATAGACGTATCTGGTAGCCAGCCAGGCATAATGATTGCTGGCTCTGGTTCTGATGGAAAATCATATTTCCTACGATCTACTGCTACTGGTGATCTATTCGTAACTGGTGCAATGACAACCACCCCAAGTGGTATTCAAACAGTTACTGGTACAGTACATCTTGATAACGCTTTATTGCCAGTTTCTGTTTCAAACTTCCCAGCTGTCCAAGAAGTAACTGGAACTATTACAGCTCAGATCAATCAGGTTGTAAGCGTTAGTAACGGTGGACCAAATGGTACATCCTTCAACCCAATCTTCGTAAGCAGCTCTGCAACTAGCCCAGTATTCATCACTGGTTCAGTTACTGCTACAGCAACCCTACAACCAAATACTCCAGTCAGTCAAGGTCTTCCTGGTGGCATTTCTGATGCTTGGAATATTAAGATTACTGATGGTACTCAAGTTCTTGGAACAGGCTCATCAGCGCCACTATGGGTAACTGGTACAGTAGGTTTTGCTAATGGTCTTGGAAGCTCTACTAACCCAATATACGTAAGCAGTTCAACAACTGCTCCAGTATGGGTAACTGGTTCTATCACCACAACTGCTGAAGTTAACCCAACTGCAACAGTAGCATCGGTTGCATCAACTGTTACTGGTTCTGGTGTAACACTTAAAGCTGCAAACGGATCTAGAAGAGGTTTGACCATCTATAACGATAGTACAAAGATTCTATTCGTTAAACTTGGTCCAGCAGTAACAGTCACTGACTTCTCAGTGAAGTTGTCAGCACAAGGTTACTACGAAGTTCCAGCTAACTACACTGGCATCGTCACAGGCGTCTGGTCAGGTGTCAATGGATTCGCATACGTAACAGAAATACTTGACTGATAAAGTCTTGTAACAAATAGTAAAACTAAGAAAACGGTGTACAGTGTGCGCCGTTTTTTTTATTCTTATTGAAAGGAAAAACTATGAGAGCTTTAGTGTTAACTGGTGGAGGATCAAAGGGAGCATTCCAAGTGGGTGCACTGAAATACATAATGCAAAATAGAAAGTTAGATTTTGACATTATTTCTGGCGTATCTGTTGGTGCATTAAATGCTGCATTTTTGGCACAATATTCTACAAAAGATACAAGAACGGCAATAACAGACTTGGAGAGTTTGTGGTTGAATATCGAGACAAAAAACATCTATAAGAGATGGTTTCCATTCGGTAAGTTTCATGCTTTGTGGAAAAATAGCATGTATAACAGTAAACCAATGAGAGATTTGATTCAAAGAAGTATTGACACTACTGCTATAAACAACTCTGGTAAGATACTACAGATTGGTTCTGTATGTGCTGATGATTCTCTTTACAGAATTGCAGACCAAAATTCATTTCATCTACTTGATTCAGTAAAGGCATCAGCTGCCTTCCCAATGTTTTTAGAACCACATTCAGTAGAACCTGGGACTTTAGATTTTGATGGAGGAATACGAGAGATGGCTCCAATAGGTGCAGCCATAAGAATGGGAGCAACTCATATAACAATAATCTCTGCTGATAACATGAGACTAAGATCCATTAAATCAAAAGATCTAAAGACTCTTGGTATTGCAAAGAGATGTGTAGAAATCATGGCAGACGAAGTTGTTAACAATGACGTAAATGAATTTTTGAAAATCAACAGTAAGATAAAAATCATAGAAATGTTTGACATGAAAGAACAACATAAAATTGTTTTTGGAGATAAGAAGTATATCCCAAACATCATAATAAAGCCACAAACCATTCTAACTGAAGATTCTCTTACCTTTGATCCTGAAGTAACCAAGAAGATGTTAAGAGAAGGATATGAAGTTGCTGAGGGCGTTTACAATAAAACTATTCTTGGCAATAACGAATAATCATGACATATGATACAACTACATACCCAAATCCTCCATACACCTATAATGACTATAGAATAACCTATAATGAGAAGTGCTTCTTTTATAATGGTGGATTTGATCTTGTTTGTTTAACCGCAGGCAGACGCCGTGTAGTTGGATCTCCACCTGGTGTAGGAAAATATCCTCCAAAATCATATCCACAACCTCAGATGATAGATCTTGTATTTAAGGTCTGCATACAATACGTCAATGAAAAAGAATATAAAGACGAAGAGGTTTGTGAGATAAAAAGGTATTCCTTTACTAAGGATTCAAACACTATTGTTAGGACAGATGGATTTGATGTTAGAAGAAAACTCTTTACTATCACAAGTAGTGACTTCAATGTAAACACAATCAATAGATTCCTTGGTAACAATGATTTGACTCCATCAACTGTTGTGTCAAGTTCTATCACAAAACTAAAGACCTATGTTTCGAGTTCACTTCATTTTAACGTCCCCAAAAAGATTAAAATCAAGTCAACTATAATTAAAGACAAGAAATAAGTAATTTATGAGCACACCAAATAAAAACTTACCAACTCTAGATCTAAACATCTCCGAAGAGAATGAGATAGGGTTTAAACTTCGTATAGAAGGCAGTGATAAAGATCTTGGATCTGCTAAACCACATATCAGATTCGTTGTAACAGAAGCAAACACTGGAAGAGGATGGATCTTCTCTGCTGCAAAAACAGAAGATGGTGTCGCTGTTACAATACCAATCATGAAAGGTGTTGCTCTTGAAGAAAACAAATACCAAGGTAAATTAGAAGTTATTCTTGGCGGAAGATATTTTACTCCAACTGAAGTAGATATTGAATTCACTGAACCTCTCAAAGTTGAAGCTGCTGTAGTATCAAGTGTCGTTCAAAAGAAATCTGGCGGCTCAAGTCTTCTAGGAGAAGCTCCAGCAAAACAACAAGAGATAATAGAAGAATCTCCAGAACTGTCCATTGAATCTGAGATCGACAGTATCATTGTTAAAGAATCAACATCTACTACAAAGCAAGAACCATCAAAGAAACAAGCTCCAGTAGCTCAAACAAAACCAACTCTACAACAACCAACAATCATACAACCTGCAACAACTCCTAAAGCAGTTACTACTACAACAACAAACAAGGTAGTCTACTCTTCTCTGTTGCCAGAACAAAAAGAACTTGTCAACCAAATCTTCTTAAAGAAGTGTCAAGAATACAACATTGATGCCCGTGAAGTAAGGAAGCTAATGAAGGAAGGTTCTTCTTACACTAAGAAACGTTTGACTGCTCTTTTGGCAGCTTCAACAAAAGAATACGCTGACTCAATTGTAAAATAACGCTTGCGCCTGTTTGGTACAGTGTTATTAAGAAATTCCTCTAGCTGTTCATTGTAGAGTCTCTCTGCATCGAGAGCTTCTAGGTATGAATCATAGTCTAGGAATTCTTTAAAACCAAATGCGTTGATCCTATGAACCACGCCAGCCGACTTATCCACATAATGTGTCGATGGGATCTGAGGCTTTTTATATTTTATTGAGTCACGCACCCTTTTGATTTTATTCACAAGGATTGTTTGTCTAGTGCTTTTGTCTGGCATACTATTACAAGTATAACACAGCCCAGCTTATAAACAAAAAGAAAAGGGAAGGGTTTCCCCTTCCCAATGCACAATCACAATGTGTGTTTATGTCAGAGAGCGGTTGCAACCACCTGATATCGACCACCAACAATCTGCTTTACCTTGTCAAGGTGTTCCATCTTGAACGTCCATGACTTGCTTACAGGCTCATACTTGCGCTCACGGTAGGGCAGAGCCTTGAAAGCATCGAGGGTGGCAGTCATTTCCTCACGAGTACCATGCCAGGGAGTGTTTACGGTGAATCCAAGGCCACCACGAAGGAAGGTAGCAGCAGGTCGGCTGTCAATCTCGATAGCAGCCGAGGCAACGGGCGCATTGGCGATTGCCGTCTCAATATCGCCCTGTGCGACCACGAAAGGCCAGTAGCGATACACGACATCAATGAACTTGGCAGCCTGGCTTAGAGGGGCCTTGTAGGGCTTGGAATCACCACGCCAGCGAGGCACACTTACACCAGGAACGGTGCGACGCATTGCACCATAACCATACTTGTTACTCTTGGCAGTAAGGCAGATGAAGCCATCCTCGACATAGAGCTTTGCAGGCGACATACACACATCACCACGGAGAACACCAGCCAGCGCCTGATAACCAAGCGACTCAATCAACTTGATAACGTCGTTGCGAGCTGCACTCTGGATAGGATAAGAAAGGCTCACATCAAACCAGTCAACAACCTTGCGGAAGTCGCCGCCACAGACAACCATGGCAGACCCAACATTCTCACGACGCACCTTCTGCATTTTCTTGAGAAAGAGAGCCTTGATTTTGTCAAACTCCGAAGAGATTTCGGAATGAAAGTTTTCGGCAGAAAGCGAAAGAATAAGAGCACCAGCGGTCGCAAGGTCCGCAGGAATCATGCGAGAAAAAATGGCGTTATCCTTCTTACGACACACAGGACCCACACCGCACTCACGGCTAGCAGCATCTTCGAGCGCAGCGCCACAGCGTGAACAGTGTCGAGCAACGGAATCCGAGTGGCGATTGGTAATGGCAGTCATTGTGTTGATCTCCTATCTGTATATAGAATATCACAGGCACAGCCAAATACAAGTGTGCTATCTCACCAAATTGTCGTTTTTAGAGTTTTTCGGCTGAAATTCTGTTAGCTAGCCCACATTTACGCCAAAGGGCGTCCATTTGGCCTGTTTTCTTGAACTGCTCATATTTGCCTACATGCACCGACTTCTCCCAAGTTTTGTAAGGAAGAAACCATTTGTTGCAAGCGCCATTGTTAACAGTTGTCCACAGATATTTGTTTTGCCAAAACACTTTAAGTACATTGCAAGGGACGCCTGAAGCTGTCCAATTTGTACCATTAACGTCTCGGTTACTTTTCTCATAAGAGATAAGCACAACAGCATCACCGTATGGTACTTTGATCTCTTCCCAATCGTACTTTACCAAGTTTGGGTGTTTTGTTTTATCCAAGTAGAAACGTACAACACTTGGGACAATGATCTTTTTACTTGTGATTGGAGAAATGACACGTTGAGCTTCACACTGCCTAACCATTAACAAAGTTCCTGGTATGTTTTTCATGTGAATTTGTCTTTCGTGTTGAAAATTGGTTCGGGATGCAAGAGTCGAACTTACATTCACAGATTCAAAGTCTGCTGTCCTGCCATTGGACGAATCCCGAATATGGCGTTTCTACTAAGAGTCGAACTTAGATTTAAAGCTTAGGAGGCAATCGTAATATCCGTTATACTATAGAAACATTAACTTGGTACGGGCTGTGGGGAACGATCCCACCATGTTCCTCCTTGTAAAAGAGGTGTATTCACCAGCTTACTCAACCCGCATGTTGCGTTTGGAGTTGAACAAACAAATATATTTGTTTACACATAATGTATGTTCGACTCCATATTAGAAATTGGCGCAGGTGGCAGGGGTCGAACCTGCATAAATCCAGTTACGGTACACAGAGGTAGAAGCTCTGGCCGATACACCTGCAAAGGGAAAGAAAATCATGTTGGTCACTTGTAAATATTGTACTAAAAGTTTTGATAAATGTCAAGCTCAAATTAAAGCCACGAAAAATAATTTTTGTTCAAGATCTTGTGCCGCTTCATTTAATAATAAAGGTAAGGCTAAAAACAAAGCCGTACAAAGAACTTGTATAAAGTGTAAAGAAATTTACTATTGCAGTGTTTCATATAGAAACAAAAAGTGTTGTATGTCTTGTCGGACTTTAAGTCTTGATGTTTGTAAGAATCTGACAATAGCTGATTATATCAATCGATTGTCTGTCAATGGTCGTCATTCTTCTTGGGCGTTTGCTCATATCCGAGAGTCTAATCGTCGGTCAAATTACCATCTAACAAAACTACCATGTGCATATTGCACATATGCTAAGCATGTTGAATTGGCTCATATAAAACCAGTTATTAGTTTTAATCACGACACAAAAATTAATGTGGTAAATTCTCCTTCAAATGTTATACAGCTTTGTAGAAATTGCCATTGGGAATTTGATAATGGGTTACTCTCTTTAGAGGAAATTTTAGCTCGTTGCTCTATCCAATTGAGCTAGGGAAACAATAAATTTTTAAAGAACAAAAGAAAGAAAGTTTGGTCGGCACTGGAGGTTTTGATCCTCTTATCATAGCTTTATAAGAACCACCCCGAGACCACTTAGGATTAAGATTCAATGCCGTTAAGTAATTGCTTACTTGATTTATTAACTATAGCGCATCAAAGAGAGTTTGTCAACAATTATTTGATCACCTTGTCGTTTTCATCAAACTTATAATGAATTCGGGTTCCAAAGATATAATCCCATAATGGAAAAGTGACACACCAATTTGCGTCTTGATTTAGGCCCATGTGATGCTCAAAGTGCCATGGAAGCCATTTCTTGCACCACGGAACATTGATGTGTGAGTATGAATGACACCAGAAATACAAGGCAGTAAAGAATACCAATGAATAGAAAAAAGGTGGCCATACAAATAGCCAATTGATATTGAATAACAACATGACAACCAGACTTAGAACTTCTCTACGAACAGCAGAGACTTTGAAGAATCCAAGTTTGTAATCATCATCAACAAACTTGTTTTTCCTGGATATGTGGTGATGTTGCCAATGGAAGTGAAAGAAAGAACCTTTCTTTTTTCCAAGACCATGTAGAATATATTTGTGAGTAAACCATTCAACCAAATTTGAAATAATGGCTGCTAAAACAAACGCCAAAATATATTCTAATACAATCATACACAACCTCTATTCTATAATTTAATCCCTAGTAAGTCCAAGTGAACTAAGTTCCGTATCTGTTAATTTGCCTTTTGCTCGTCGAGCTGTTTCTCCATCTTGGATCGCAACAATTTCTTCTGAAGTTAGTGAAGTAAGGATTGTTGGCCAACCTAAAATATAAACTCCAGTGTCATCTTCTGGGTCCAAGACATCTAATTCATAAGTTGTTAGCCCTTCAGGTGTTGGATCTTCCAACCCAATTGTTCCACAATAACATTGCTGGCCGTGACATCCAGTTTTGACTAAAATTTTTGCCTTTTTAATGATCAAGGTTTCCTCCAACACAAGAGTTACTTGTGTTAATTATCGGTAACCTCTTGTTTTTGTAATATTCAGTATATAAACTTCTTCCATACTTCTGGTGTATTGGGAGTAGTGAAGTTCAACCTTATAAATTCATTTGAATTTGGTTCTATTGGCTTAGAATTTAATCTCCAACCCATCTCATGCAGTAGCTTATTGCCCTTGGTAGAATTACAAGGATGACAAGCTGTGACAATATTAGTCCAAGACGTTATGCCGCCATGTGATCGAGGGATAACGTGATCGAAGGTAAGTCCAGTCAATGTTCCCTTTTCTCCACAGTATTGACATTCAAATCCATCTCTGTAGAAAACATTGAATCTAGAAAACTTTACTTTCTGTTTCTTGACGTATTTCCTGTACTTCAATAGTCTAACAACAGCCGGACACTTCATTGTAAGTGACACAGACGAGATATCTGTATCATACTCTTCTATGATTTCCACCTTGTCAGAAAACCAAAGACTAATAGCACGCTGCCAAGGTATAACCTTGATTGGCATATAATCTGCATTTAACTGTAATGTCTGATGATTTGTCATGGCAGTAGTATAAACTATACTGCTAATGACATTTTTTGTCAAGAAATTTAATGATTTTCTTTTTTGACCATATTTTTGAGGGTTTCTTTGTAGGTTTTTGTAACCTCAACTACACCTAAAAACCCAATAACTTCATTTGTTTTCACTGAACGGATAGGTACGGCATGTGTGTGAACGTCGGTAATTATACCATCTAAGGTCTTGAAACGGAATTTCATATCAAACTCACGTTCATACTTGGCACAATCTAACCAATCTTCTAACACTTGATCTCTATCGTCGGGATGTACAGCAGAAGTCCATCCTGAACCGACAGCTTCAGTTGGTTGTACTCCTGTTATTCTACTCCAGGTTGAATTGACATAAATGAAATCGCCATTAGCTTTTGCTTCAAATAAACCATCTTGGGTTTGAGCTTGAAAGAATCCTCTTTGTCTTGCTTCAACTGTCAACACAAGACTTTCTATTCTATCTACAGCGTCCTTTAATGACTTTCCACCATTATTGGCTAATTCATATTCAATGATTTTTGAGAAGCTCTCGATCTTTTCTTGATGATATGCAATCCATTTGAAGAATTTCTTAGCATAACTGAAAATTGCAACAACGGCCCCGATGGCCGCACCAATTTCCGTAATCAATATCAAAACTTCATTTAGATTCATTGTCAATCCTCGGCTGGTCTTATTAAGTATTATTCAAATTGACAATAATAATGGAGCCCCATAACAGAATCGAACTGTTCTCGCCAATTTACGGGATTGGCACATCACCACAATGCTTAAGGGGCACTAACTTTAAACTGGACCCATCAAATCCAACAAGTCATCATCGTCATCTGACATTACTGGGATTGGTTGAGTGTCTGCTGGATCATATGAAGACCCGCCATAAAATCCACTTGTGTCATATGGATCATTCATAACCTGATCTTTTGGATCACAAGGAACTGTACCATACATAGCATATGTCCCATATGTCAATTCTTCTTCTGTCTTATCTTCATCGTCAGACTTGTTACAAGTATTTGAATAATAGATGCTGTTACCAAGCTTAGATTTCTCTTCTTTTTCTTTTGCTAAAGTATCCAAATAATCAATATATTCGTCAACTTGTTGCTTCTGTTGGGCAGTAAATCTTACACATTGAGTATTGGAACATTCCAGTGAAGTAAAACCCAAATATGCAAAAGGTTCTTTACAATGAGGGCATTCTCCGTTCCATGGTCTATGTTTTGTGGTCATGGTAATATAACTCCCTTAATTCCTTCTACACAACATTTTGTGAATTTTAACTTAAAATCTGCGGTTATTGATGGAAGATCTGGTATTGCCAAACTTTTACTAATCAAATCAATTACCAATTTTGGTGTTGGAACTTTTGGTTTTTTCTTATCGATGTCGAAGAATAAAGTTGGTATTCCGACACCAATAGTTATTAACCCAATTGCAAATTTTATTAGTCCACTTGGATCAAATCCTGGTACATCAGCTCCAGGTACATCGAGATGTATTTTACCCAATCCTCCAGGTAAATCTATTTTTGCTGATATAGATGGTAATCCTGGAGTTAGATTTCCTATAAACAACTCTACTATTGCTTGTGGTAGTTTAGGTCCCTTTACAGCTAATGCTGGTGCCTGAGCTATGATATCTGGGATGGTTAAGATTAATGCACCAACTAAGTTTTTAAGCCCTGCTAATGGAATTTCTGGACTTGGTACTTCTAAACAGTTAACTATTCCTGTTACTGGATCTGCCATAATTCCTAAGTATTGTCATGTTTGTTCGTCATTGTATGAATTAACGATTATATCGCTGATGTCATTTTCAATAACACGCATGATTCCATAGTTGTTGTCGTCAATAGTATATACAGCCTTCTTAATACCATAAGAGAACAATACGTTCTGACAAATTGGACAAGGCCTTGCCATGCCAACTTCATTGTTAAGCTTTGATCCGCTAGAACGAATTCGAGCAACAAAAATCTTACAACCACGAAGATCGATCTTAGCTCTTGCCTGAATAACTGCGTGCATCTCTGCATGTGTACTCAAACAATAATCACGACCTCCACCACGAATCTTATTGGTGTAATGTTCAACAAAACTATTGGTTTTACGCTGATTAAAACCAATTGAAACTATGCTGCCACCACGGACAATCATAGCACAAAGTTTGTAATCTACATTACTTTCATACTCGTGAGAATGTGCCTGCTGTGTTGCTATTCTGAGAAATCGGTTCATATAGTAAATTATACCACATACCCAGAAATTTGCAACACTAAAATTCAATTGTTAGTCATCGAACATCCAACGCCACATTTTCCATCGACTATCATTGTAGTTTTGAGTGCCAGATTTGCCCAAAGAACTTAATCTTTTTTGATATTCTACTTGACCCTGTAAATCATTGAATTTTTCTGGTACTTTCCAAAGTCCATCACCAGTATTCTGCTTATCTACTTGGTGATTTTGTTGATTACCAGTAAATGGATCTAAGGTTCTAGACTGCCTAGACATTCCTTTTAACATGGCTACGGCAAAATCTACGTCACCAACTGGGTTTGTGTTGTCTGGCTCATAGATGTTACAAGCAAGAGCTAAAGCCATTGTTAAATCGTCGTTATATCCCTTTTGAGCTTGTGGTTTGTTACCTTTCCATATGAAGGTTTGCAATTCTTCAAAGAGTCTCTTTGATTTTGAATGTATTTTACCATTTCTCATTAGGTTTTCTAGCTTTGCTAGAATTTCAATTCTGGTGTTTGGACCAACAGTATAACCTGGGAAACTATCACCAACATCTTGATTCACAAATGTCATATAGATATTCTTCATGAATTTCTCATAAAACAGATTTGGATATTTAGATGATTTCAATTGAGTTGCACATGCAGCACCAACAGCATTCAATTCTTGACAAATCATTGCCATGTTATAGATTGTGCCATATTGAACAAGCATGTCCGCAAACTTATCTGGTGGAGTTTTTCCTTTGAAGTCCCCTACGATGTTGTTTGTTAGAGTATCTATGATAACAAAGGCTGAATAGTCGTCACTGTCGCCTCTTGATACGTCAGCGCCAATTACATATTTGTGGCCTTCTATTGGAGGCTCCCACAACCATACTTCATCTCTTCCATGTGCTTGTATGTTTACTGGCGGCTCTGAACATCTAAGCAATTCATCTAATGCGTCACCTTTTATGAAGGTATCACCAGAAGATGCAAAGCTGCAAAGCAATTCCATGCCTACGCCTCGTTCACCAGCAGCTGTAATAATTTCTGCTCTCTGTTTTTCAAACCATTTTATGTCTCGTTCAGGATGTACTGTCCATGGCAACTCTATTGGATAGAAACCATTCTTACCTTCTTTCTTTTCATTCTGATCAGTTCTGGAATCTACCCAGATTCTATGGAATAGATTACCAACACCTGCTGGAGATGAAATAAGAATAGCAGAACCACCTGTATTTGAACCAAGTATTCCATTTTGCAAAAATGAATGAGTTTTAGGTACAGTGAAATCATAAGTTTTGTTGTAGGATTTTTCCATTGAAACAATTTCATCCCAATAAAATGATCCGATGTTTTCATCAAACATTATTTGGTCTTCTGTTGTGAATTGGTAACTTGCTTTTGCTAACAAATCATGAAATTTAATTAACCAGATTGGATTTATAAATCTTTCACTGCTGCGTTTGTCTAAACATTTATCTAATCTTAATCCTTCTTCTCTAAACCATTTTTTAGTTTTACCAGAATTTTTTAAAAGTGAAGAAATTTTTTCTCCAACTTTATTCATTGGGATTGTAAAAAGTTTTCTATCATCTTGTTTATAGGTTTTGGATAATTGTAGTAAATGATTATTTTTTCTTTTAATCCTAAATCCAATTTCATTATAGAATTTAAGATATTGACTTCTTGGTATACATACAATCCAAGATTCTCTAACAGACTGTAATGGTTTTCCTTGTGGCATTATTCTTCCAATCTCTTTTGCTCTTGCTGGAACGTGAGAGACATTGGAAATAAATCCAAGATTGTGCAATAATACATTAGTTTGTCGAATGAGTTTTTCGCTGGTGCTAGATAATGTTATTGCTCTTTTTGATACACAACCATCTCCATCAAACAAACCAGATAGATAATTGGTTACCGTTTGTTTGTCACCTTGTAAAATAGACTGTGGAGTTTGTTTATTATAACAATATGCTTGAGGATTAATTCCATAAGAGATAAACTCATTTATCAATTCCCTAGAAGAACATCTCAGTCTCGTGTCACGAGAAGGTACAATTATAAAATTCTTTTTTAATGACTCTGATTTTAGATAAACATCTCGAAAATCATGATCACAGTTTTCTATTTCAATAGAATCGTATTTCACAACTCCAGTTTTTTTATTTTTCCTCTTTGTAATCCAACCTTCTGCTATATAACCACCTATCATATAGGCCAAGTCTGGTTTGAGTGTTGTTTTCCCAAAACAATTTTGTCCAACTTCTATTCTAAGATGATCTCCTAACTTCAGATTTTGTGTTTGTATCATTTTACCAACACCATTATTTTGTAATGTATATAATGGGTGAATTGGAGTTACTTCTACCTTATGCCCATGTTTTGTTTTTACAATGATAGTTTCGTTTTCTGGAGAGACATAACCCTTGGATGTTAATTCCATCCCGTTTTTTCCATAAACAGGAATTCTCAAATCAAAATAATCTCCAATGTTTTTATTTTTATGGTATTCTTCTATCTCAATAAATCCATTATCAGTTAAAATAAGAGTATCGCCAGCCACACAAGATAAAGTTGGTTGTAGACCAAGCCATAGTTCATCAATACCTTCTACGTGAGCACACTCATCGACGATTAGAAGAGAGATAGCTTCAGAACGACCTGCGTCTGCCGAAGTTGGGATTGCTTTGATTTGAGAACCATTTGAGAATTGAAGATATTTGACAGATTGTGCTGTCATTGTTGGTAGAACTAGCCATTCAGGTAGACCATCCAAATTTGCCTTAACTTTTCTTATGAAGTTCTTTGCAACTTCTAGTTTTGTAGCAATAACAAGTACGTTTCTTTCTCTATGAAACAATGCCATCCATAAACTATATGCAGCAGCAACAGTTGACAAACCAAGTTGTCTTGACTTGTTTATAACAATCTTTTCATGGTTGATGAATGCATCTAAGCAATCTTCCTGGAAAGGATAAAGCTCAAATTTTACCAAACCTTTTGTTGGATGTGAGATTTTTATGTATTTTTTGATGAAGTATTTGGGATCACTTCCACACTTAACAAGTTCATCATATCTTGCGGACTTGTTTAAAGTCCCTTTTTTAATAACTGATTTTTTAGCCATCTTTTTCGTTTACTTTGATCAAACACTGTAGTTTGAAGAATGCCCTTCTGGTAGTGTTGTATATGTTGTAATGGACATACTCGACATTCTCTGTAGCAGAGTCTGTCTTGATCTCAAAGGTTAGAGACTTGCCATCATTGGCTGTCTCATATTCTTTGGACACTCTCTTCAAAGCACCCTCAATTGAAGAAAAAGCTTCATTTCTAAACTTTCTCATTAATTGGTCTAAATTCTTTTCAGATGTAAAAGTCACAGTACCAATATACTTTGCCTCCATATTCTCATCATCTCTGATAAGTAAGTTTACTTTTTCTGATGATTTGTGGGAAGCACCAGGACCAGTTGTTCCGTATGTACTATTAACAACTTTAGCTATTCTGCTAAACAAATCTTTATCGCTTACTGTTGCCATTGGTTATAATTCCCTTAATATGTAGTGTTAATTATCAATCTAAAAGAATAAAGTCTATTTTAGATTGATCTTTATCCTAGCCAGTTTTGTTATATAGTGGATATAATCTATCCATTCATCACTTTGAAAGAATGTTGGATTTGCCAATACGTCTCTTTTGTGAGCCCATTTGTAACTGCACTTCTCACAAAGTTTCTCTTTCCTGTAATGGATTCCATCTTCTTTTGTTTTCATTGGGAAACCACAAAGAGGACAGAAAAGAGGGATAGTAATCTTTTTGTAGTTGCGTGGTACAATTACAAAAATCACCTCTTTGTTCTCACCAGCAAGAACCTTTACAATTTGCTTTTCGTTAAGCTTCTTCCAGCTTGGTTTTGAATTTTCTGTCATGGATTTATTATATCTTTTGTTGATTGAAAAGTATGCCAATAAAACAAAGGCCAGGATCGTTATTGATCCTGGCCTTGTTTTGGATGGAGAGGGTTACGAGTGAAAGTTACATCAATCTTCTTTACAACGCATAGATCTAATCAGTTGATTTAGATCCTTCTGTTCAAACGAATCAGTATAGCTATTTCTCCAGATCTCTTCTAGTTGTCTACGAGCATTTGGGTCTACCATAGGTGTAATTTGTCCCATTAACCACGCAATTGTATTATAGTTTTCTTCCGTATAACCAAGATTTATGTGTCTCTTGATTTTGTTTAGAGCCCTGTTTAGATCAAACTTGTTTTCTTCTCTTGTATTCATCTCATTCCTCTTACAGTTACTATATCAGTTGATTGATTCTTTGTCAATGGTTAAGTTAGCGTATTCTATTTCTACCTGTATTGTTCTTGGTTCTGGTCTTGATTCTGTTGTAATAAAATCAAAATCTGCGGCTTTGATTCTTGCTCCTTCAAACTCCCAAACACTTTCAACCTCTCCATCTTCATTTAAGAATTGAAGTTTGAATTCCTTGAATCCGTTCTTTATTCCTAAAACTACCTTCCTGCCAATTGAAGGATGACCAACTAATGTTAATGCAATAGGACTTTTTTCTTCATATACACTAACATTTTTCATTGAGTTTGACAATATAAATTTTGGCAAATCAATTCTAACAATATCCTCTTTATCAAATATTCCACCAGTTTTTAGTAAAAAGAGATCGGGTGCCGCTGGAGGTGATTCCTCTGTTGTTCCTTCTTCTGATACCTCTTCTAATGGTTCTTCTTCTTCTAAGACTACCGCTTCAACCTTTTCTACTTTTGTTTTTGGTTTATTTGGGGCTTTTGGCTTTGCCCCAAAAAGTTGGTTTTGAGTTTGTTTGGTTCTCATGCTTCTATTCTACTATCTGTTCCATTGTTTTTAATCTCAATTAGCATATCTGCTACCTCTTTTATTTGTGGTTCATGACTTATTACTAAAACTGATTTGAAATAATCACGAAACAGGCTCAAAAGCTCCATTCCCTTTATCATATTTTCTTCATCCAAACTTCCAAAAGATTCATCCAATATAAAAATATCAGGTCTTGGTAGAGAAGACAAATTTCCTAGCGCAACACGGAGCGCCATACTGCAAATAGTTTTTTCCATTCCAGAACAAAGTTCTATTGGTCTTTTGTTGTTTGAATCTTCCAAGAAGACATCCATGATGTTTGCTGTTGTGTCTGTCTCAAGTGTAACACTGAAGTCTATAAGACCATCAAGCACCCTAGACATCTCCCTGTTGATATCTGGAAGTTGACTCTTTAGTACCATAACAGGAATACCATTTTTAGAAAATGCTGTTTGAATGCTATCATACAACTTCAATTTTCTGATAAGATCCTTGCCTTGTGATTGTTCGGCCATTAGATTACTAAGAGCATCTTTCCTTCCACCCAAACCAATCAAAGCTTCATTCTTCTTTGAACCAAAACTTGTTAGTTCAGACTGAATTGAGTCCAGTTGTTGCTTCTTCTTTTGAAACTCTTCTGATTCTACCATACTGATAGACTTCTTTAAGTTCTTTAGATTGGCGCCGGCAGACTTTAAATCTTTCTGAATGTTTTCTAGGTTCTTATGATCATGCTCCAGTTTATCATTAAGATTGGTTATCTCAGAATCCTTCATGATAAGAGAGACTGTCATGTCTGCGTGTTCAGAGATTTTCTGTCTAAGTTTCTTGGCCACATATCTGTCAAGCATCTTCTGATTATCTTTAAACGACTTCAGTAGGTCTTTAACAAGAACTGTTTGATCACCAATGGTTTCTTTTGCCTTATATGCATCTTTGATATAGAAACAATCTGGGAACTTGTTTCCACAAGGAACCATCTTTAGTTTAACAACCGCCTTTTGCTGAGATTGCAATGTCACAGACTCAGCCTCAAAGCTTTTATGTAAAAACTCAGTCTTTTGTTTCAAATCCAAAAATATGGTTTCTTCAACTTCAAGTTCTTTGATGTCAATCTTCTCAAGAGACTTCTCCAAGAATGATTTATCACGATATTTCTGTGCAAGTTTGGCTTTGTTTGATTTGATTCTTTCTTCTGTAGAGGTTAAATCATTTTCTAGCTTCTTAATTTCTTTTTCAAGATTAGCAACAGTGTTGAGGTCTATCGAAGATACATCATTTTCATGTGTCTTAATCCAAAGTTTCAGTTGATCTCGTTTCTCATTAAGATTTACAAGACGTTCATCTACGTTAGCCACATCCTTTTGGTACTTCTCTATCTCTTTTTCAAGTTTTTCCGTTAACCTAATCCAGTCTTTTGTTGAATAGTTTTTATTCTGACTGTCTAATTTGGTGTAATCATTTTTGGCATAATCAAAAAGATTGTCAAACACATCAAGTTCAAGAAACCTGTTAAGGATCTCTTTTCTCTTGGTTGCTTTATTGTCGATAAACTTGTGTAGGTTGTTTTGACTTGCAAAGGCTGTAAGTAGAAAGTCATCAGCAGTACCAATAAGATTCCTTATTGCCTTGTCGGTGTCGTCTCTAGTGATTCCATTCTTAGAAACCTTTACTTCGACCCCGCCCCTATTCTCTACAAGCCACAAATTAACTGTTGTTGTAGATTTGTCTTCATCAGTAGTAACATTCTTTTTAGCAGAGGAACGTACAGACCTTCTTTCAATGATGTAATCAACCTCATTAATACTGACACGAATCATGCCAGAACATTCTTTCTTGTTTTTGTTTATGATCAAGGCATTCTTTATCGAGCCTCTATCCGTTGTGTTGAACAATGTATACATGATACCGCCAACAATAGAACTCTTGCCAATTCGATTTGGTCCAAATATACCTACGATGTTGTGAAGATTTTCAAAATTAATTGAGTTATCTTCTCCATAACCAAAAATATTGTTGAACTTGAAATCTTTTATTGACCACTGAACATTTCTGGCTTCAGAGTTGTCTTGATTTTTTACACTTAATGCATGGACATAATCTTTTATTATGTGTCCAGCATCTGTAACCTCTTCTTGACCAAATGGAAACATGTCCTTATGGGCTTGTATATACTTCTCATAAAGTTTTATGATTGTTTCTGGGTCTTTAGCAAGACTCTTTTTGTTGATCTTTACTCCATGAGCATTCACAGACTCC
>Ga0315289_10003886_pt1 | contig 22504 bp, 25 predicted proteins | sample YL17G11_40_MG_FD_203452 | JGI IMG/M metagenome (GOLD analysis project Ga0315289, IMG submission 203452) | Sediment microbial communities from Yellowstone Lake, YNP, Wyoming, USA - YL17G11_40 | ecosystem: Environmental > Aquatic > Freshwater > Lake > Sediment | place: USA: Wyoming | collected... | reverse complement strand
CAAGTCGCCGTACTCGGTGCGGTACTCATCATGCTCTTTATCCTGCTGGCAGCGGCCGTGGTGGACGTGTACGCGCTGCTGGAGGCGCGCAACTGGGGTTATCAGGCTGCGCAGCAGGCGGCGCTGGCGGGCATCTCCAATGGGCGGGATTGGGCCAGCCTGAACCCGCCGCCTTGCACCGGCGGGCCTGCGCCCATCCGCCTGGCGTCATCTACGGCGCAGAGTGCGGCGGTAAATTTGCTCCAGCAGGAGATGGCGCTGCGCGGCATCAGTGGTTATACCTACGATGTGCGCGTTCTACCGGATTACAACGGCGGCTCGATCCCTGGCTACCCACCGCTCCCGATCCGCCTGGGCGCCGGGCGCGGGAACTGGTCAAGCGGCGAGCCTGCGGTGGGCGTCTATCTCTCTTTTCCAGTGAGCACGTTTTTGTTATCCTTTGTCGGACGCCCGACCGTGCAGATCAACGTCTTTGCTTCGGCAGGCGTACACCAGCCGGAAGGGGCCTGTACGCCATTATGGTAGGGAACTGCCCTACCATAATGGTCGCGAAGTACGCGACCAAAATGGTTGCGTTCTTGGCAACCATAATCTAATCGTGGAGGTGAGCTATGCTTTCTGCCGAAGGCCTATCGGTAACTTTCTGGTGTCGGCTGGCCTGGATTGCCATAGTCGGCGCATTGCTGGTCACGATGGCCGCCATCCCAGGGGCGAATGACACCCTGGCGCTGGTGGTGGATATTTCCCTGTTGGCCGTGTTTGCCGTCGCCAACTTCAAGATTAGCGAACACAACCGGCGACTTTCAGGGGCAAATTCGGAATGAAAAAATATATCGTCAGCAACCCCGGTACTGTCCTTGTCGGAGCACTGATCGTAATTCTGATCAGTATGATGATGGCATCTATGGTTGCCAAGAACGCAACCACCTTCCTGGCCACCACGCCAGCGACGACGACGGCGGCTGCGCCAACAACAACGATTCCAATGCCAACGAGGCAGCTAACCGCCACTGCCACGCGCACGCCCGTGCTGGCTATGCCATCTGCCACGCGCACGCCCGTGCTGGTTGTACTAACTAACACGCCTACTCCAACGACCGCGCCGCAGATGGCGGTTGTGAACTCAACGGAGTCCACGGGAGCGTACCTGCGCGAAGAACCCTACGGGCGCATCATCGAAACCATGCCAAATGGAACGCAGGTGCAAATTCTGGATGACGAGCCGGCTGACCTGATGGGCGTGATTTGGGTGCATGTGATGGTGTGGTGGGACAGCACGCATGTCGCCAATGGTTGGACGGCGCAGAAGCTGCTCAGTTATCTGCCGACCGGGGGCAGCATCTCGCCTGATGAGGCTTGTGCTGATCTGCCCAGAATGGTGCAGGCTGCAGTGCCTGCCCCTGGCTTGCAGTTTGCTTCGCCGGGGGGAGAGGCCAGGTCGGTATCCGTGTATGGTGTCGTCTCAGGCGAGACGGAAAGCCGGACTGATGAGAGTGGGATTGAGTTCGACCTCGCCAGGCTGTTCTATCTCGACGATGGTGAACTGCGCGCCCTGTGGTTTGCGACCGGTTATGTGGACGCAATGGGTACGTACTTCCCGATGATGGTAGGGCAGTCACCTACCATGAATGTCCCCAATCCCAGGGGGGAACGGGCGTGGGAAACCCGCCAGGAAGCCGAGGCGATCTTTGCCCAGGCGGGCAAGGGCCTCCGCCTGATCCTGACTGGCTTTATCCGCGCCGACAAAGAGATCACCTGGGAGGACTGCGCACAATGGACGCCGTTCAACCCGGCGGGAATCTGCGAGCTGGGGCTCAACATCGAACTTGCTTCTCACGGTGGGAGCGCTCAATTCCTTCAAAATGGTATTGCAGGCGAAGGGTGGTTCGCCTTTGGCTGGGCGATTGAATTCAACGGCGCAGCAGATACAACGTTACCCAGTAACGCAGGAGGATGTGTACCATGAAAGGAAATCACTTTTTGTTTTTGATTGTCCTGGTGGCCCTGATCGCCGGATGTGTCCAGCAGACGACCCCCATTCCGGCGACGGCAACCGTCCCGCCAGAGATGGCGACGGAAACGCCTGTGCCGGTTACGGCTACTCCATCGCCAACGACTATGCCCCCAACAACCGCAGCCGTGACGCCGACCACAGAACCGGGCCATTATCCCCCGCCGCGCTCGCCTGAGCCAGGGGAGGCCTACCGCTTCGAGAACCTCGCCAGCGTCACCTTCGTAGGGGTGAACTACCGCATCGAGCGTATCTTAATCGCAAAACGCGATGTTCTGCCGCCGGAATACTATGCCTATTCTCCGCTCTTGGCTGGAAAGGAAACCATCATCTACCTGAAGTTAGTGGCCTCGAACCAAGAGGGGGCAAAGGTGAACGCTTCGGTTGCGGGTATGCTGACGCTGGGCAACGAAGAGCAGACACTAGACGCCTTCCGCTTACAGGACTACATCGAAACGGGAACGATCCTGCCTCACCCGCAAAGTTGGTTTTTAGGTGCTGGTGAACAGTACACCGTCGGCTTTTGGCTAGGCACGGATGTGCCGCCGGACGAGATCACCCACCTGAAATTAGTGCTTTCCTGCCCGACAGCGGAAGGCCAACCCAACTGCCTGGGTGTGGAAGTGGGCCTCCGCGACGTGATCCTGGATGCAGACCTCCCTGTCCTGGCCAAGCCAGGGCTGACCGATAGGCCATGGAGCCAGGATCAGCCACTTGCACAAATCACCGACTACAGCCAGGCGTTGGCCCGCTCAGATCTCGGCACGCTTCAGGAAATCTCTGATGGGTTGACGGCCGAGTTGCTGCGCCTGTTCATCGCACCCAGCGAGGCGGTGCCGGAGATCGCCGACCTGCTGCCAGCGGACACCCAGAGCGCAACATTCGTTGGCACGGTGGTGCATATTGCCTATCGCTTCACCAATACGTCTGACAAGCCGTTGGTGCTGAATTTCCTGGACACGATGAGCTTCTACTGGCACTTCGTGCCTCCTGGACAGCCCAACCAGTTGCAACTGGATAGTTTCTACGCGTCCGGCCTCAGCGTTGGAAAAGAGCCGGATGGCTGGGGCAGCCTGCAGATCCAGCCAGGCCAGGCAGTCATCACCGGCATCTGGTTCGGCCTGCCGACGCCTTTCAGCGAGGTGGGAGGGGCGTTGTTTTGGACCGGCGGCTGTGTGACGCCGGCCAGCGTCGAAACCGGGCCGGAGACGTGCAAGGGCGAAATCCGCTATGACACTGCTTCGCCCTGGGCCTATCAGCCGTTCCCGGAGACTCAAGAACCTGCCATCGCAGGGCCTGTATTGCCGGAAATCCCGGTTTGCCAAAATGAACAGCAGATCCAGACCGCTTTGCAGGCTGCCATCCCGCAAGACCAATGGGGATTGAAGTACCAGACGAACGGCAGCAACCCGCCGGAGATGAAGTTCATCGGCGTCGCCAGCGGCCAGGTGGACAAGATCACCGTGAGTGGAAGGGGACCTTTTGAACAGGAAACTCTCGACTTGGCCCGCCTGTATTTCCTTAGCGCGGACGGATCGCCTGGCAGCCTGTGGGTTGCGGTGGGAATGACCTCGACCACTACCCTACCGGACGTGTCAGGCAGCACCTACACTAGCTTTGGTAATCAGGGCTGGCGTTCGAGCGAGCAAGCGCAGGCCACCTTCTCGCAGCCTGGCAAGGTCTTCGAGGCGGTGATTAGCGATTGGTACGTCCAACCAAACGGCATCCATTGGGAACAGTGCTACCGAGTAGGTGCTGCGCACGAGAAAAGCCAATACACCTGGCCGTTTGTGTGTGATGCTGGCCTGATACTGGATAAGGGTGGCAGCGCCCAGTTCTTTTCGACCGGTGTTCCGCCCGAGGGCTGGCTGGCCTACGGCTGGGGTCTCTATCCAAACGAGGCCGCAGCTTCTGTGACGCTACCAGGAGGTTGCCCATGAAAACAACTGAGCGGAAAAGGCGTCTCATTACGTTTGCGGGTGTCCTGGCTGCTACCGCCCTGGTTGTCGTGGGTCTCGTCCTGTTCTGGCCGTCCCAGCAGGGATGCGCCGGGGCGGGTTGTGGGGCTGGCAGCCAGTACTGCGCCAGCGGCTGCTGCCTGGGAACGACGGTGGTGGATGTTGTCAACGGCTGCCAGGTCCGCAGTTGGGGCTGCGCGCCTCAGTGGAGCCTGTCGAACACCTTCACCTGCGGCGGCGGTTGTGATGGGAACTATGACCAAAAAGGCTGCTCGGCAACCTGGATCAGCGTGCCCGTGTACATCACCACCACCTGCTCGGAGCAGGAGTGCAGCGAGGTTTGCGGTTGGAAGTATTACATGAATTGCCGCTGGGTGTGGACGAAGGTTTGCTACGGCCCCAACAACAAGATCTGCGAGTATGACTGGGTGGAGGTGTGCAGCAAGGTGTGGTATTGGGACTGTCATGATGAGTGCACGACGGTCTACTACACCTGCCAGAGATTCTGGGGATACGAGCAGCAGGTCTCGTCGTGCAGCCTGGTGAGCAATCCCGCCTGGACGAACTGCTGTGGATCCGGGCCGCCGCCGACCAACACGCCCCAACCACCGCCTCCGCCGACCAACACGCCCCAACCACCGCCGCCGCCGACCAACACGCCCCAACCGCCGCCGCCGACCAACACGCCCCAACCACCGCCCGCGACGCGCACACCTATTCCAACGGCGACGTCCGCCCCAACGGCGACGGCCACCGTCTCCCCGCTCACTGCCAGCCTGACGCCCCGCTACGGGTCGCTCCTGCTCATGGCGCCACGCCTGGGGCTGCCAGCCCAGACCCTGAACGGGGCGATCAGCGGTGGCATTGCTCCGTATGCAGTGACGCTCCACGTCCAGGCCCCGGATAACTCGACGGCCAGTTTCGGCCTGTCTGGTGGGAGCTTCAGCTTCGGGCCGGTCGAGGCCGGAGATGCGAACTTTGGCGTCTCGCAGGAGGGTACCTGGCGGGCCTGGTTCACCGTGACCGATACCGGCGGGCGAACCGCGACCAGCAACACGGTGACCTGGCAGGTCGTGTTTTATCCTGTTCATGGAGTGCCATGATGCCCCAAAAACCGCTCCTGTTTCTGGCTGTCCTTGTTGTCCTTGGCGCGGCATACCTGCCACGCCAGAGCCAACAAGTTGCCACTGCGGCCACCCCTACGGTGCAAGCGGACAGCAATACGCTGCCCCTAATGAATGTATCCACCACCACATCACCCAGCACATCCGGCTGGTTCGCGAGTTCGCCAGTAGTGATCTTTGCGACGGCCAGGGATGCCATTCTTTTGCAAGGCCAGGTGGACGGCGGCGAGTGGCAGAACATCGAAAGCCTGTCGGTAAGCGTAGACGGCATTCACCATGTGTTCTTCCGGGCACAGGATAAGGCCGGGGATGTCACCACCTGGGAAATGATAGTCCCATTGGACACCACTCCCCCGTCTGTGACTGTTTCTGTGCCAGCGACAAGACACTCGAATGATTGGCATATCTCGCCGCTGGTCGTGAGCGCAAGGGCTTCGGATGCGCTGTCTGGTGTGGCCGATAAGGAAGTCTCGCTGGACGGCGGACTCACCTGGCAGCCAGACTTTTCGCTTTCGGATGGTGTTTACCGCGTCCAGGCGCGGGCTTTCGATGTGGCAGGCCATGTCGCTATCTCATCTCCCGTCACGGTGAAAGTGGACACCACCCCGCCATCGGTCGGCTTCAAGGCGGTGGAAAACACGCTCTCGATCCTGGCTGCGGATACGACTTCGGGCCTGGCATCAGTGAAGTACCACCTGGATAGCGGTTCGACCTGGCAAAGCGGTTCAACGCTCGACCTGGCTGATGGTGAACACAAGGTGGACGTGCGCGTGACTGATCAGGCTGGCCTCGTCACCATGACATCTGTGGTAGTGGGCGTGAGCACAACTCCGAGTTCCGCACCGCGCTGGTTTTTGCGGGTGCTGGAGACAATCTTCGGAATATTTACGAATAGGTACGAGATCGTGTTCTACTATCCCGTGTATGGAGTGCCGTGATGAACTACCACCTCTGGCTCTTGTTCGGTTGGCTGGTCTTCGAGACGGTCTGGGACTTGCGCAGCCACAACGTTCCGGTCTGGTTCTCGCTCGTTATGCTCATTCCGGGAATCGTACTGCTTGCCATCGCATCGCCATTTGTGGTGATCCTGGCAGCCGTATCGTTGCTATCGACCGAGATCAGCCGCCGTTACTGGCTGGTGGGGATGGCAGGGATGTACATTTCGCTGCTCGCGATCCCGATCATTGATATTAGTTGCCTGCCCCTGGCGCTGGGTTGGGCGGTGTTGATGGCTCTCTGGTTAGCAAATGTTATCGGCGGGGCGGATGCCCTGGCTGGGATGTCCCTTCTGTTGTTTTTCCCATCCTGGACGATGCTCGCCTGCATTGGGTTGGGCATCCTGGCCTGGTTCGGGCTGCTGCTCATCCTGCACTTTGGTCGCTCGGCAGGGTTGCGGTTGTGGGCGGTAGCGACGACTGGGGCTTCGGGGACGAGAGTGGCCGGGGTTGGGGCGTATGCGTTGGCAGCGCTGGTTTACGCCGTTTTCAGTTTCTGGCATATCGGTTGATAGTTCACAAAATTATGCCGAAGGTTGATGCCACATGTCGGCCTTTGGCAAAAGAGGAGTATCAAAAATGCCCTTTCAACTTCTTACGTCTCCTTGGAAAAGGTCTGTAGGCGCGATGTTCAAAAAGAGCTTGGGAGAGACCATACTCGTTTTTCCCTATCCCCAGGCGGAGTCCAGGTTGTTCCACACCTTCTTTTGCCCGCCAATGCGCCTGATCGGCCTGGACGATCATGACCTGCCGGTGTTTGAACGCACGGTTCAAGCGGGCCGCTTCGTTTGGATTCCGTCGGCGCGCATCATCATCGAGTCTGCACCAGAGGTGGATTACGTCCCGCTGCTTGCCGACATCCTGGTTGCATGTGCGGACACTTGGCTATTCCCCACCCATACCGGCGCACCCCCTAACTGCAGGGGTACTTGGGAAGCAAGCGCAGATGGATTATTCTTTGCTCTAATCGCCGGTTCGGTGGCCGACATGCGCCGCGTACGCGAAGCCCATCGGCGAGCTACTTCGAAGGTGGATGCGGAAGTGTTGCGTAGCAAATTTGCTGCGTGGGAACGCGGGCAAATAGCCGGCTCCGCCGGTTTCCTGCTGGATTTCAGGGATGTGTACAGCTTGCCACCCACAGCCGTGCGCCTGGCGCGAGAGGTTTTGGCTGTCGAGGCTGGCAACGGCAGCCTGGACGAAATCCTGGCCGCTGCCATTGCAGGACGGCCCTGGAAGCGCGATTTTGCGACTGCCTGCCTGCGTTGCGGCAAAACCGCTTCATGGCGAATGGCGGTGTCAGTGCCAACGGAAACGCCTCCCGAATATGCTTGGCGCTACCAGCGGCCAGAAAACCATGTCCCGTTGTGCCACAAGTGCGCGGCGCGGCTGAACTGGAATCGGAACGAGCAAGCCCGCGTCAACCTGGCATGGGGATTGTGGGGCCTGCGCTACGAGGCGTTCTGGCGCTGGCACAGGGCGCTGGAGGACAGTCGTCATTATGGCAGCCAGGGCTGCCATAATGCCCCTGCGGAGAATTATGACGGATGGGATAAGAGCAGCCATCCACTTTGGCCAGCTAATTTCGGCGGCGAGCGCTGGGAAACCGGCAGCGGCGCGTTGCAACATGCCGACCCACGTCCGTATTGTGGCGTCCGGCGCACGCCAGAACAGTCTGCAGCGCTGGCATTTTACATCGGCGAGTACCCGAAGTGCGGGCACAAGAAACCAAAATTGGGACACGGCTGGAAGACCCCCTTGCTTGACGTGATAGCATCTGGGACAGAAAGGACAACTTGCCATGGCGATTAACACGGTATGCCGTATTGCGCTATATTCCTTCGTCGCGCTGATGGGAGGGATTGCGATTCTGGTCTCGCCTGCCCCGCAGGTCGTTGGGTGGGGGGTCATTTTTCCTTCAGCCGTGATCCACGCCTGGGCGGATTTGAGAATCCGTGCTTACAACAGACGCATAGCACAGGAACACGGAGATAGGTCGTGAACCTTTTGGCTTTTCTCGGCGCGCTCAGCGCGGCGGTTGTCGCCTTTGAAATCCTCACAGCCGTTCAGACGGCGCTATCGCCCTTTGGCCGCTCGCGGTTGATAGGCGCGCAGGTCGGAGAGGCGCTTCCGGCGAAGCGGCGCTCAACCTGGGAAGCGATCCTGGCGGCGGTGTTTCCGCAGCGTTTCGACCCGTCACGGGCAAAGGGCTACGCCAACGTGGTTGACCTGTTGCGCCGCTCCGGATACCCGTATGACACGCCTGGTGAGTTCTACGCCGCGGCCATCCGCATTTTTACTTTCTACCTGGTTACCGGTGGGCTGCTGGCCGGAGCGATGGCTTCCCTGAACATGGCTTTTTTCGCGCCCATCCTCGCCATGATATTTGTCGTCCTGGGGCTGCGTAAGCCTTACGTACGCCTGAAAACCCTGGCGAAACGGCGTGGCGAGATGGTGCGCAATAATATGCTGGTCGGCCTGTCCATGCTCAATTCGCTCCTGTCGGCCGGGGTGGGCGTACAGGAGGCCATGCGCCGCACGGCAGAAGTCGGCGGGCCGTTCTGCAACCTGTTAGGCCTGCTGGTGACGCGCATGGAAGTTGAAGATTTCAGCAAAGCCCTGGCGGTCACCCGCGCCCACATCCCCGACCCGTCCGACGTGGAAGTCAATCTTTTTCTGCGCGACATTGAGGACTTTTACGTTCGCAGCCGTCCGCTGCTCGCCAGCGTGCAAGGACTCCAGTCAGCCGTACATCGCGGCGTCGTCGAAGCCACGGAAGCCCGCGCTTCACTGGTGCGCAGGCAGGCCGGGCTATTCGGAATTTTGGCGGTAGTCGGGCTTATCCTGTCTTTGATTGCTCCCACCTTTCTCTAAGGAGGTTTTCCATGTTCACTAAAGTACCATGCAACCAACTCTTGCGCTTCATCCATGACGACGAAGGTCAGGATTTCGCCGAGTACGCCCTGCTTCTGGGGGCGGTCGGCGTGGTGGCGATCGCTGTCATTGCCAGCTACAGAAACGAACTGCGCGCCGCTTTCGAAGCTGGCATTGCGGCCTTGCGCGCGGCGCGGTAGCAGTGATGAGCGCGCCACGTAACGGGAGGGAAGGCAACCAGCGCGGGCAGGCGATGGCCGAGTTCGCGCTGGTCATTCCCATCCTGGTGCTCCTGATGTTCGGGATGATGCTGGCGGCTTTCTACACCTACCGTGCGGCAGCCGCCGATTGGGGCGTTTTCCTGACCGGCGTGGCCGGCGGCGCGTATAACACACCGGCAGACGGGCAGGCGCGCAGTGCGGTCGTCTGGCCCGACATCCGCAGCCGGTTGACGGTTGGACAGGCCGGTGAACGCCAGGTGCGCTCCACAATCTTTGTCGAGAATAGGCGCCCATGGATCTTGGGAATCAACCTAATCGAGGCGCAGCGCGCCGCAGCCTTTTTCCGCCTGTGGCGCTTTTATCCCGGCCCACCCACAGGAGGCATCGAATGAGCGTTATGCATAGATTCAGACGTAAAGCCCTTCGACTGCGCTCTGGGCAGGCCATTCGACTGCGTTCCCTGGCCTGCCGGCCAGGGCAGGCAGGGCAAGCCGTTTGGCGTCCTTTTGGGATGCAGGCAGAACGCGGCCAGGCGTTGGCCGAAACTGCCCTGTTCTCCACGCTGGCCGTCATCCTGGCCTTTGGCCTGCTGGCCTGGATTCCAGCGCATCGGGCGCGCACGGCGGCGACCTCAGCTGCCTACGCCTGTGCGCAGTTCCTCTCGCAGTCGCCGAATCCGGCGCGCGCGACGCGCAATGCCAGCGAGGTCGCCTGGGAAACGCTCAACGGCGATTGGAGCGGAACGCTGGGAACGCAGTATCGCGTTACGGTCGCTCCGCCTGCCGGTCCTGGCGCGCCGGGCGCCTGCATCGTTCATTACCGCCCGCCCGTTCTGTTCAACGGGCTGCTCGGCTTGAGTTCAGCGGAGTGGTCTTCACAATGGTTCATTTCGCGTTCCGAAACCTACAAAGCAAAATGGCGATAATGGTAGCTCTCCGAGCTACCATAACTCCTCGTTGGGGGAACATACGTTGCTATCTGCCGCTGGCGAAAAGCAAGGTGGTTGCGCACTTAGCAACCAAAGTGGTTGCGTTTTTGGCAACCAAAGAACGCGGCCAGGCCATCATGCTCTTCGCCATTCTGCTAATGCTCTTGCCGCTTTTCGTTTTGGGCATCCTGGATTATGCCGTGAGCAATGCCCGCGTCCAGGAGACGATTGCCGTCGCAGACCTGGCGGCCCACGCCGGCGCGCAGGAAATCACTGTGCTGGCGAATGGCACGATCACGGCGACAGATGAAGGCAATGGCATAGCCGCCTCGTATTTTCGGGTGCAGCAGCCATCCCACGCGCAGCTCCTATCCGTTTCCTGCGGGCGCTACCAGGGACGTCCGGCCTGCTGGGTGCGGGCGCGCACTTCCACGCCGGGCTATTTCCTGCCGCAACGCTGGATCACAGTCAACGCCATTGGCTACCTGGCGCACGGTGTTACGCGCGGCGACCAGTAGGGTACCCACAAGGAGAGAAAAACTCTTGAACATCCTTGACGACCTGACCTACCGCGACTTGGCTGGCAAACGCCGCCTGCGCAACTACGTCAAAGCTGCGCTCGCCATTGTGGCGGCTCTATTCATCCTGTATGTCGCCATACTCTTTTGGGTGAAAATGGACAGGGCTGCGGCTGTGCCTCCGTTGCTGGTGATCCCCACCCGCACCCCGGCATTCGTTGCCCTGCACCGAACGCAGGACGGTGTCACCCGCACGCCTGCGCCCACCGCCACCCCCGAGGCTTGCCCGTCCGACCCTACCAGCTGGAAAATGCTGGATGTCCTCCCTGGCGACAATTACAAGCGCATCGAGCCAGCCTGCGTTTACGACGGCCTGGGACGCACCGTCGCCTGGGCGCTGGCGGTCAATATGGGCTACACCGGCGCCGAGGCCGCGCAAGCGCTTGGGTTTGAGAATATCCCCCAAGCCAGGATTGCCGAAGTCAACATCCTGACGAACAGCGAAGGTCCGCTGAGTGTGCCTGTCGTAGTTAGACCGCCACATCCAGATTATGCCTCCTGGCGGTTCGACCGGAATAAAAAGCCTTATACCGTCTTTGGCCTGCATGGTTGTTTTCGCACTGCGACCATCGTCGGGAACAGGGTGGAGCAATGGGGCGACGGTTATCCTGTCATTTGTGTTGCCACGCAGGATTATGTCTCTAATGCAAGTTACACCTTTAGTAGCCTTGGTGAGCATAATTACGCTACCACCGAGGGGAAACCTATCCACCATCGCTATTTCGCGTTTTTTGGCTATTCCGGGACAACGAATGCTTCGCTCGGCGGCGAGTGGACCTGGCTTGGCCGGTGGCGGGACCTGAGTGAAGATATATACCCTGCTGGCGTGTCAGACGAGTACAAGTTGTTTTCGGAGCTATTCGGCGCTCCGCTATGGAACGCGGAGTGGCTGGAGCAGACCTATGGCCTGAGCATGCGACCGCTGCCCGAAAACTGGCAATCATTCACAAACGATGCGGACGTACAAGCCGTCCTTGACGCAATTAATTCTTATTCACCCTGAGTAGCCCGCCTGGTGGCCCTGCCTGCACCTGTGGCGCAGGCACAGGTGCAGGCAGGGCCAGGGAAGTCGGTCTACAAGATAGTAACCCAAAGTCAGGCTACCATGATGCCCAGTTCCCGCTAATCCGATGGAGGTATCCCATGAAACGAATATCCTTGGTTTTCTTATTTGCCCTGCTACTGGCGCATGTCCATGTGCCCGGCGAAGCGTATGCACAGGAACCCATACCCCCGAATTGCCGCTGGGAAAACGGGGAGTTCGTCTGTGATGAGGGAGGCGGTGGAGGCGGGGATGATGACGGCGGAACCTGTGCGTCGGGAACCCACATTGAGTCTGCATACAGGGAGAATAGCGGGGGAGTGTGCGTAATCGAGGATTGGGAGGTGGATAACTGCACTGGCGAACGAATAAGATTAGTAGGCTGGTCGTTCACCAACCCTAGAGGACCCTGCTCTCGGGTTCCTGCAAATAATCCCTGTGAAACGCTCGTGGTCGGCCCAGGCGGTATTACCTGCGGCACACGCTGGGAATTGGAGGCGCGGGTGGGTTTTCCTGTGACCTACCTCGACCTGCGGCCATACCCTGCCACGCTCGTGCGCTGGCCGACCGCCGCCCGCAACGGCGGGATGTCATCGGCCAGCGGCTCCGGCAGCCTGGACTACCTCCCTAACGGCGGTAGGTCGGCGGGAAATCCGCGACCGGGGGACTGGCGTTTTCTCACGTTGACGCTCACCCTCCGCCCCGCAATGGAAAGGATGGAACTGACCCTGCCGAACATCGGTACATTCTCCCTGCTTGAAAAGGGAACCACCGGCCAACCCACCATTTTCCATTGGGAAGTGCCTTCTCATCCGGCGGCTGGCGGCGGACCGCTGGCGGGGACGATCTCCGGCCTGGATGAACTGCCCACTGACATTCCGGTGTTTGTCGGGCAGGCGCGCTCTCCGTATCGCCTGTTCTGGCAACTGTCCTGGGAGGAGTACACTTTACTGTACGAGGATAGCTGTGTTGCCGGAAGTGATGGGGACGGTAACTATACCTGTCGGACCACGGATGATGCGCTCAACAATGATGGGCATTGGGCGCGGATTGTCGTGGGCGCCGAATGGGAAGGACATGGCCAGAACGGGGAAATATTGCCTTTGCAGGTCAGCAACCTGCCAACTTCCCTCATGGCCGACCTCAACCGCGACGGCACGCCGGACGCCTACTGGAATACCAATGTCACCATCCGCCGCATGAACGACGCCAACTTCATCAGCGATCCTGTCTGGCGGCGTTCGTGGAATTGGGGTGGGATTGTGTATTGGGCTGTGCGCGAGGGACAGGGGCAGATCGGCTGGCCAGGCGTACCCTGAGAACATGCCTGTCGTTGAAATCTAAAAACCAAATCTTATGCCCGCTTTTGTTCCTGTTGCGCTCACCATCGCCGTTTCCCTGTACGATTTCCACTTTCGCCGGGTGCCGAATTGGGTCACGCTGCCGCTGCTGCTAGCTGGAATTATCTGCCACTTTCCAGGCACTGTCGAAACCTGTCTGGCATGTGTTCTGCTTTTCATGGCCTGGCATGCTGGCTGGATGGGCGGCGGGGACGCCAAGCTGTGGATGGCCTTGCTCTGGCTGGCTCCGCCAGGCACAGAGCAGGTGGCCCTTCGACCAAGCTCACCTGTGCCTGCGGCACTGGCGCAGGCAGGGCAGGCGATCGTGGTCATGGCCGCATCGTTAGTTGCTACAGGCCTGCTGCAACTCGTGTGGCGCAAATTTAGAAAACAACCCGCAACCGGCATCCGCAGCCCGAGCGCTTGGCGGACGATCCCTTATGCGGCCTGGTTGTTCACGGCTTTGCTGTGCGCCTAGTGCCAAACTTAAGCGCGGCTCGGACAGTCAGATCACGGGTCTCGACTTTAGTCACGGGTACGTGGGCGGGTTGAAAGGTTATATCGAGATCATTCTACCGATCTATCAAGCTTACCCACAAGCCTTGCAGTTTTTCCGCCACATCTTCCCATCGAAGATATTGAGGCAGAAGCGGACGCAAATCGCGTTCCCAATCAGCCTGCGCCTGTGATAACGCCACCTCCAGGGCGCTCGGCGTGAATTCGATCTCATACAACGCCAGTTTTCCGGCAACCAGGTCGCGGGCAGGCCGGACACCCTGCATCGTGAGCAGCCAGATGTCATAGAGGTCACGCGGCTTGGCGCGCATCAAGAGGGCGCGCACCTTTTCCGCCAGAAGGTGTTCCGGGCTCAACACGCTGACCACAAACGGGCGGATGTCGTCGTACTCGGACGATACCAGCTCACGCCGCGTTTCAACCCTTTCCTGGCGCAAACTGATATCCACCCGCACTTTGCCTTTGGTGCGGTCACGCCCGTCGTAGAGCGGCCCCTGATAATGGTTGCTAAGTGCGCAACCATAACTCACGTCGAAACTGTAACCTGCCTCAGACTGCCAGGCAGCGCGCATCTCAGCAGCAATTCCAAAATCACCCAGGCCGTCAAGGACAGCCTGCCATAGTTTTTTCAGTGCTTCGACGTCTGCAGGCCCGTTGAAATCCAAATATTCGGAATAGCGGTTGCCGTGATATACCACTCGCAGGGCGGTGCCGCCCTTGAATGCCAGCTGTTGAGAACGGCTGTAAAGCAAAAACAGCAGCAGGTGTTGGATGTAATCACGTTCCTGCGCCTGGGCGCCAATTCCATGCCGCTGCGCCAGGCGTTGAATTTGGGCGCGGGTGAGCATTCAGGCAACTCCTTCGGGGAAAAGATCCTGCTGGGAAACGTTGATATATACCCGCCAGCGGGCATTGAACGTCCCTTGCGCAGGCTGGCGCGGGTCGAGCCGGAGCGGACCGCGCGCAGCGTCCAGCCTGCCGGTAGATTGTCCAAGCATTTCCAGCAGGTAGCCAAGCCGCGAGGAAAGGCTGTGGTTATCCATACGTCGAGCATATTCGACCAGGGTTGGAATATCCAAAGATTGCCCTGCAATTGCATTTCGCAGCGCTTTGGCGGTTTCCGCCACCCCGCCCGCATATTGCGGGAGAGAAAGGCTGTCCACAATCGCCTTGGCTTCGTCCGCGACCAGCACGGGCAGACCGGCGAGCATCTCGCGGCGATAGCCAAAGAAAGAAGCCGGTTTTATCGTCACAAACTTGAAGTGGATGTCTCGAAACACCACCTCGTTTTTTCTACGCGTGATGGCAAGAAAGACCATCCGGGGAGCTTGTTCGGTGAAACCGTGAAAGTGAAGCGCGGACCAAAAAGAGACATAAGCGTGGGCAGCCAGGCAGCTTCCGAGATAAAGAGGATTGGAGAGCGCTTGTTCAGGCGACAGGCCGAGCAATATATATTTTCCTCGTTCGACCCGCGCGATCAATCCATCCCGTTCCAGGCGTTGCAACAGGCGGGAGGTTTGAAACTTATCCAGCCGAAACAGATCAGCAACGGTTCGGCTGCTGAATGCAAACAGTTCACGCTGTAGCAAAGTTTGAACAATTGAAATTGTTGATTTATGTTGAGACATTTTGTCAACTCGATTACGTATTTTCAAACACATTATACAACCCTAAAGGCAGAAAATCAAGCGGCATTTTCCTCTCGCGGGACACTTCCCGCCCTCCCCTGCCTGCATCTGGATATGATTGGCTACGATGCACACCGACCTCTTTCTCGCCCTGCTGGACAAGGACAACCCGCGCGGCCATCCCATCCTGGCTGCGCTGTTGTACGCCTTCTGTCCTGCCGCGGCCCGCTGGTGGCTGGCCGGGGCGGAACCTGTCGTGCTATTCGACCCGCTCTGGCAGGCGCTCACCGACCTCGCCAAAGGCGAGACCTTGAAGGAGGCTTTGTTGCGCTATGGCTTCGAGGATCTGCTGGACAACGCGCGCGGCTACGTGGACGAGGTGGAAGCATATCGCCGCGTCCGCCCTGGCGTGTTTGCGCCCGAAACGCTGCCGTTCTTCCCCGGCGGTCATCTTGAATTAGCCAGCCGCTTCGGCCACCAGGAGGCCATCAACAAACTCGGCGGGCAATGGGAGAACTTCTTTGCCTACATCCGCGCCTGGGCGTTCACTGCCCAGGATTGGGAGACCAACGTCCGCTTTTTCGCCGCGCCGGAGATTGCCGTTATGCGCCTGGCGCTGATGCTGCCTGGAACACGCCGCCCGGCCTGGTTTCCTGCCTTTGTCTGGACCGCCCGCCATGGGCCTTCGGCAACGCGGATTGTGATCGGCCTGCCGGTGGTCGAGAAGGCGCAAGACCAGTTGCGTTTTGCCCTGGTGCAACACGCCGGCCAGGAAGGTAATAAACCCTGGCCTTCGCCGCCTGAAGTGTGGGCTGTTGACCGCCTTTCCGGTTTCGCCGAACCGTTCGACGCCAAACTGGTGACAACGAATGCCCTGGCCGGTCTAGTCGAAAGCCTGTCTCAACTGGCGCAGGCTGGACCCTGGCTGCCACGGGCCGCATTGCAAAATTCCTCTGCCTGTGATGCCTGCGGGTATAAAGCGCAGTGCTTCACACCAAAAGGCGAACTTGGCCCGTTGGCGCTGAACTGGAGGTCATCGTGAAACAGCGAAGCATTCGTTGTCACTGGATTGCCGGTTTGCTCTTGTCGCTGCTGGTCGGCTTGATGACCGTGTCCGCTGCTTTGGCGCACCCTGCTGGTGTTGATGCCCCTGCGGGGTATGATCCAGCGGTGATGGGTGATGGGACGCCTGTGCCTGATGGTACGCCGACGCCGGCCGTAACGCCGACGCCGATCTCGACCCCCCAGCAGCCATCCATTCTGCGTGTCTTGTTTTCCGCGCCGACACTCTCGGATGCGCTGAAAAAGATCCTTTCTGAATCCGTCTCAGAGGAGATCGGCAGTTTCGAGCAGGAAGTGGCCAAATTCACGCTCGAGTTTGGCAAGATATTGCAGGCCCCGGATGGCAACGAATATGGCAATGTCGCCAAGGAGAGCCTGCCTGTTGCCGCCGCATTGGCCCCGGCGCTTTTCCTGCTACGCCTGGCGTTGTACCATTGGGGCAGGCTGACAGGCGAAGACGACCGCGCCCTGCGGGTAGTAGGCGACTGGATCACCGCCGGCGCGCTGGCGGTAGCCGCCGGCCCGTTCCTCGACCTGATTGTGCGCCTGGGCTGGTGGGCGTTCGGTATGGTGATGGGCGAACAAGCACAGATGGCCGCGGATTATCTCAAATCCTTATCCGTTGGTGACATTGTTTCAGGTGCAGCACAGATCACCCTGCTCGGACCACTCATAAGCTTTGGCGTTGCGATAGGAGGCATCATCGCCCTGGTCGGGCTATTCACAGCCTTTGCTGCTGCCCAGGCTGTGCTATTCATTCTAGCCGTGATCTCCGCTCCTGTCGCGATCATCAGCGTCGTCCCGCAAATGGGTTGGCTGCGCGGGCTCTGGATCAAGGCCGCAGTCATCGTTGCCATTCTGCCGCTAGCTGCCGGAGGCGTATTCAAAGCCACGACCGCGGTCAGTCTCTTTTTTGTGGGCGGCGGGCTGATTTCCGGCCTTATCCGCGTCATGTGGTTATGGGGAACGGCGGGCATCATGTTATCCCTGGCCGGCGTGTTGGGTCGTTTCACCATAGCCGCCGGCGCGGATGCAGCAAAACAAGCAATTGGCGCGGTTGGGAAAATTGCCGGAGCAGCGGCGTTGGCAGCCACCGGCGTCGGCGCGCCGGCGGCTGGGGCCGTGGCTGGCGGCGCAGGCGCAGGCGCGGGTGCAGCAGGTGCAGCCGCAGGTACAACGGGCGGTGTGGGGGGAACGTTGTCCAGCGGACTTGCGGCGTTGGGTCATTATCAGGCCACCATGAGCGATACATGGCGAGCAGGCATCGCGAATATGCTGGGTGTGCGCCCGGCGGCCGCATTTTTCCAGACGCGGGCTTCCATGCACGACATTGCGGCGCGCAAGGCATCCTTGCAGGACAGGGTGCAACGCTTTGGAACACCTGCGCCACCGGCACTGACGCAGGCAGGGCAGGCCGGTCAATCCGCACCGCCTGCTCTTGATTTCGGATACTCCCAAAGCGTGAATGCCCGGTTGAGCCGCAACTTTTCCGGCACGCCCGAGGCGTTCCGGGAAGGCTTTGCTCAATTCTCGCGGCATTTCCCGGCAGACGTTCAACCGCAGACCTTCGTCGAGCAGCACCCTGACGAAGCGGCGATAATGACCCAGGTGTATATAAGCAACAAAGATAATATTGACAATTCGCCAAGCCCGCTGCAAGCGGTGATTGACTTGTCCGGCATGGGCGGTTCGATCCTTGGTTAATAACTTGAAAATTACCTGGTGGAGATAGAGCTTCGTGGCAATTCCTGAACTGTTCTCCCTGGCATCCCTGGCCGTATTCAGCCTGGCGGATATGCGTTCCCGCATGCTTCCCGCTGTGGAAATCTTTTTCCTGGGTGCCGTCCTGATCGCCGCCCCGCTTGACCCGCTACGGGTTAGCGTGGCGGTTCTTGCCGTTGCCTGGGGCTTGTTACGTGCCTGGCCGCGCCCGCTGGCCTGGCCGCTCATGCTGCATCCCTCGACCTGGGTTGTGCTGCTCACTGGCTTTGGCGTGCGGCAGGGAGTGATCGGGCGCGGCGACTTGCTCGTCATTGGCGGCCTGGCTGCCCTGCTGCCCTGGCCGGCGACCGTCCTTGCCTTACTCGGTGTGGAGGCCTGGCGCAGAATATGGCGGGGGCGCCAGGCAGGGCCGACGCCGGCCTTGCCGGGCATGTTGTTGGGCGTTGCGGTTTATGTCGTATTCAACCTGCTTGTTGCCTGAAAAACTTCGGGAAACAAAGAAACCGATGCTTCGACTTCGCTGCCTTCATAATCCGAGCAAAACACACCACTTCGCTGAGCTAACCTGTGTTCCTACACCGTCTTCTTACCAATAACTGTCCAAAATCCCCGGCCTTCCTGCCGCTCCTGGCGCTGGTCATAATGGTCGCGAAGCCCGCGACCATTATGAGCAATGCCTTCATTCCCTCTGGCGTCGGCGCCGGCAACGACCCCCAACCCGCAGGTGCTTCGCGAAGAACGGGGGCAGGCGAGCGCATAGATCCGCTCTGGGGCGCGATTGTCGAAGATGCTCCAGCTTGGCTGGAAATGCCCAATGACCCGCACCAGCTCTACAGCGAATACAAATTTGCCGGACTGGCCGGTCATCTGATCGCTTACAAGGTAGTGGATGCAAGCGATTGCCCGGCCAACGGTTTTCTACCCAACGGGGCGGCCAACGATTGCGGCCTGCTTCGCGCCCTGCCGGCCGTCTTCGAGTGGCAGAACCGCTTCGATGCCGCCATCCTGGAGACATCGCAGGAGACCGGTATACCTCCCATCCTGCTCAAGAACCTCTTTGCCTGGGAAAGCCAGTTCTGGCCGAAGACGGTCTTCGTCAACACTTACGAATACGGCCTGGGCCACATCACTGAAATGGGCGCCGATTCATCCTTGCGCTGGAACGCACCCTTTTACGACGATATCTGCGCCGGTAGTTTCTCCGCGGAAACCTGTAAAAAGCCCTATGCCGGACAGCCCGCGAATATCCGGGCCGCCCTGATGGGCGTGGTCATCCAACAGGTGAACGCCGACTGCGCCAATTGCCTCTACGGGCTGGACCTGACCCTGGCGGAGCGCAGCATTCCTGTGTTTGCCAAAACCGTTCTCGCCAACGCCAGCCTGGTCAAGCAGTACGTCAGCGGACTCACCGGACGCCCGGCAGCCAAGTCGGTGGAATATGAAGATTTGTGGAAGTTCACCCTTGCCAGCTATAACGCCGGGCCGGGTTGTTTCACGATAGCCTTCTCGCGCACGCTCAACACTCGCCTGCCATTGGATTGGAAAAATCTCTCCACTCAGCTCGATCCCGGCTGCCAGGGCGCAATCAATTATGTGAACTTTATCAGCCAGAGCGATTATTATGGTAGCCCGTAGGCTAGCATTACCATGCTGAGAGCCTGTCCAGGCCTCCTGCCGGTCAATGACAACGAACTTATCGTGCATCAAGCCTTCTGGCGAACCCTCGAAGTACGGGGGCGAAGACCAGCAAGCCCAGGAACCCTCGCCATCCAGCCCCATCCAGGTTTTATCCTGCCCCATCTGTGGTCTGCCCATGAGACGCTTGCACACCATTCAGCCCTTCGACAGGGTTTCGGCAGGGTCTCGACAAGCTCAACCCGGCGGCTCAACCTGCCAGTTCAGGGCACCGCCCACCGGACGTTGTCCACCCCGATAGCCTCTTTTCCCCCTTCCCACTCTCCATCGGGATGCTGTTCATCTTTGCAGCTTCCCTGTTTCCGTTTATCCTCAGGCGCAAAATCCAATGAAATCATCATCACCATGTCCTTCCAAGATTGACTCCTCCGACCTTTTTTCTTGTATAATCTCTCTATCAGGATCGACTCAAGGGACTATCTTGGATTAGTGCTTACATAATAATCCCCAAGCAATTCCTTGAACTCCCAAAAACGGCTTTAGTTCAACTCGGATTGATGTGGCGGCGCAGTGAACCGGAGCCTCGACTTTCGCCCTTTCCGTCGCATCAATCCTTAATCGTTGGGCGGCCTCGCCAGTCGTCAGTCATACCACACGATGTCGCTTCTGGCATTCAAGGCGGCTCTCACCGATGACCATGAATTTCAATTCAAAGGAGCCGAATTCAAATATGAACAAGCTATTCTCTATCCTGGCGATTCCGCTCGTGATAATTCTTATTCTAAGCTTATCGCTAATATCTGCTAAGCCGATTAGGTCACCTACATTGGCAACATCAACTCAGACGCCCGAGTCTCCTACCTCTACGCCTACAGCCAGTGTGACTGATAATCGGATAAGCTCCATTGAGACAAGGGTAAACTCACTCGAAAGTTTCGTTGAGATTCAGTCACGTTCCTATGACGCAGCGGTCTCCCGGATGGAATCCAATCTTAATTTGCTGTTGGCTATCTTGGCCATTGCGTCGGTCGTAGTCGCTTTGGTTGGGTTTGGGGCCGTTCGATTATGGATCACTTACACAGTGCAGACCCAGTTGAAGCAGGCCACTGCAGATGAGGTCAAGAAAGTTACCGAAGCAGAACTTCAGAGAATCAGGAGCGAGTGGGAACCCAAGTTCGCGCAACTCTACGAAGAGTACCGTAAGACAATCTCTAGGAAGTAGCCATGGCTTCGAATCCTGAAATCCGACAACTACTTACTGCCGCCCTTCTTCATCTTGATCCCCGTATCGTTGACAAGCGCACCGCACTAAACACCATTCTCATTGAAGTGGGCCTGTATGCAATTAAGCGACCTTGTGGACCCGCAGATATCTACAGTGAGGTCGACAGAATCGTCAATCAGAGTCACTTTCTAACTGATGAAGAGTTTACGCGTGCACTAAGCGATTGCATCAATAGAGGTGCGGTCGAATCGGTCGACGGCAAACATACATTAGCTGAAAAGCGAGCAGCTATCCTTTCTGAGGCATTCCGCTCTGCGGATGCGATCATGCAAAGTGTGAAGAAGGAACTAACCAACTGCATTGAATTGGAGACAGGCGAACCCCTCTCGCCAGACGTAGCAAGTCGAATATTCGAAGCCGTACGGAGAATCATCGCTGAGGAGGTTTACGAATTTGCACTTCAATTGGCATGTCGAAGCCTTTCCATAGAGGAAATGGTCCTCCAATTAGAGGGGTTTGAGCCTGTAAGAAAGATTGAACAAGCACTTCAAGATACCATTCCCACTGATAGAGATCTCCTGCGCAAGAAAACAGCAGGCGCGATTGTGGATTACTTCAGGCAACTCTCGCCTGACCTAGAGGGAATGCTTCGGCTGATCCACCATAATGTTCTAATAAATCAGATACTCAACCTTGATCCATCAATGGTTCGCCTACAGCGAGAGTGGTTCTCCAAACGCCGTCTCTACCTTGATACAAACGTTGTCCTCGGGTACATATTTCAAGCCCAAAAGCGTCATGCAGTGGTCAAAGAGGTGATCACCGCATCTCTAAACATAGGCATTCAGCTACTAATATCGCCCATGACCTTGCAAGAACTAATGAGCCAAGTTGACCGAGCCAAGAGGAACCATCTCCTGACCCAAAAGGATCCTTTAGTAAAGGCTCTTGCCTCACATGGCGACGATGCGATACTCGCCACTTATCTCCAATTACTTAGAGAGCAACCCTCTCTCGACTGGCACGCATTTATTAATCCCTTTGAGAATCTGGAAGAAACATTGCTCCAGTACAATATCCTCGTCGAAGAGGAAGGGTTCAACGAAGCCAAAGCGCACCCCGACCTAGCCGCAATTCGCAATGCCATATCTGATTCAAAACCTATCTTTGTATCCCCCAATGTTATTGACCATGATAGTGCGAACTGTGCACTAATACTTCACCTAAGGCAGATTCATCCGCCAGACGAACGCGGCCAAATTGTTTGGTTGCTGACGATTGACACATCTCTTCGGAGAGCGCAGAGAATTCTTCACGGCTCGGGTCGTATTCAATATCCCTATTGCATCCAAGCGGCTGATTGGGGAGAGATCGTACTACCCAGCCAAAATGCTCTGGGCTTCGTCTTCAATGATTTCATCGGATATTTAGCCCAGGCTAGATTGGGAGCAATTGCGGAACCACAAATTGTTCAGCTTGATTTCCTGGAAACGATACATGATGCCTCTATTGACGTTGATAGATTATTGCATCTACACCCCGAACAGGTACGAGCTGCCCTGTCAACATTACAAACAAATAGAGAGGTGCGGTTCCTCTTGACCGAAGCCGCTCAGGCCAAGAACGACGAAGAGCGAAAGGGCTATCA
>Ga0315289_10003884_pt1 | contig 22505 bp, 19 predicted proteins | sample YL17G11_40_MG_FD_203452 | JGI IMG/M metagenome (GOLD analysis project Ga0315289, IMG submission 203452) | Sediment microbial communities from Yellowstone Lake, YNP, Wyoming, USA - YL17G11_40 | ecosystem: Environmental > Aquatic > Freshwater > Lake > Sediment | place: USA: Wyoming | collected... | reverse complement strand
CCGTACGGCTCACGGGGTGCGCCAGCACCAGGTCCAGGATGCCCTTCTCCTCGTCAGCCGCGAGCAGAGCGGCGCCCGCGCCCACAGCAAAGATGCCCATGATCAGCGTCATGTACAGGTAGTAGTACGTGTCCAGGTAACCCTTGGGCGTGGTGGCCGTCATCATCTCGCCGAAGAAGGCCAGGAGGTCCTGCGGATAGCTAGACAGCAACTGCGTCAACACTGACGACTTCATGAACATATCAGAGAAGTAGACCAGCATCAGGGCGTACAAGGCCAGCCCGATGCCCCAGCCCCAGATCTGCCCGCTCATGCGGCGCAGGGTGTGCTTGAATTCGGCAAACATGTTACGTGGCCTCCTTTCCGGCGTCCTCATAGTAGGCCAGGAACACCTCTTCCAGCGACGGGTGCTCGGTCTCCAGGTCTACCACGGGCAGCGCCGCCAGCGCCTGGATCAACGCGTCGATCTCGCCCTCCACCTGCAGCGTCACGTGCACGCCATCGTTCGGCGAAAGCACCTTCACCCCAGGCACGGTCGCAAGACGCTGTGCATCCACTGGCTCACGGAATCGCAGGCGCATGCGCCGCAGGGACATGCCGGCCAGTTTGCTAGGCTGCGCCTCTTCCACGATCACACCCTGGCGGATGATGGCCACACGGTCCGCCAGCGTCTCTACCTCGCACATCCTGCGCGAGGAGAAGAAGGCCGTGGCCCCAGCGGAGCGCGCCTCGCGCAGCAGGCGCTAGACCTCTTGCTGCATCAGCGGGTCCAGGCCGCTGGTGGGCTCGTCCATCAGCAGCAGCTCAGGACGGCGCATCAGCGCCTACAGCACGCCCACCTTTTGCTTATTACCCTTGGAGAGGTTCTTGATCTGGGTGCGCAGGTCCAGGTCCAGTCGCTGCGCCAACTGACGCACGTGGCCCCAGTCTGCCTTGTTGCCGCGCAGGTCGTTCAGGTAATGCAGTGCCTGCTTCATCTTCAGGTTGGGCTCCAGGTTGAGCTCACCCGGCAGGTAGCCCACGCGCGAGCGCACGGCCACCGGGTTGACCCGCGGATCGAGCCCCAGGACGCGCACGCTGCCAGAGTCCGGCCGGATCAGGTCCAGCAGGCAACGAATGGTGGTGGTCTTGCCCGCCCCATTGGGGCCCAGGAAGCCGAACATCTCGCCAGCTCGGACCTCCAGGTTCACGCCCCGCAGGGCGCGTACGGGTCCGCAGGACTTGACCAGACCCTGGGTTTGGATGGCGATCGTCTCGCCCATGTGGCACCTACATTTGCCCTCCCGCGTTCAGCAAACGCGGGGGAAACGAAAACCTCCCATCGTGAAAGGGAGGCTTGAACCGCACAACGAGGACGAGTCTTGTTGGGCGAAAGTGTACGGCTAGTCGCGCCAGATGTCAAACCAGGCTCGCCGGGCGGCGCTTGACTGTTCCGCCTGGATGCGCTATATTGTGCCCGCGCCGCACGACGGATGAACGCGCCACGGCCGCCGACACGCAGAGCGGCTCACGGCCGATCACTCGTTGATCCCGCGGCGCTAGCAACCCTGTGTTCCAGTCACCTTCTTACCGGCCGAGACGATGCATTGACTAGCGGGGGAGGTGTGGCCATGCGGCGTTGGCCCCTTGCGACCTGTGTGCTCCTGGCTGCGTTTCTCGTTGCGGCCGCCCAAACTCGTGCGGACAGCCCGGCATCGCTGCCGTCTGCGCGCCAGCCTGTGGTGAGTACCCCGGCAACCGCCGGTTTGCTGCCTCACTCGCCTGTGGGGCCATCCCTGGACCGCCAGACGGCGCTGCGCTCCGCCCTGGCCGAGTGGACCGACAGGCAAGCGCTTGGTCAAGCCCTGCCACCCGATGGCGAATCCCCCGTAGTGTCCTCTGACCTCGTCGGCGACAACTTTCCCATCGCCAACTTCCCCGACGCCGTCAGCGGCCAGGAGGAGCTGGCCAGCCCGGAGCTGGCCCACAACCCGGGCCGCGACGAGTACCTGGTGGTCTGGCAAGCCTACATGCGCGCCACCGGCATGAACATATATGCGCGGCGCATGACGGCCTCAGGCACGTTCCCCGCGCCAGCCTTTGCCGTGTGCGAGTCTGCGGGCGACCAGGTCGCACCCATGGTGGCCTACGACGCCGGTGCTGACCAGTACTGGGTGGTGTGGACCGATTGCCATGCTGACCAGCCCTTTCAAGTGCGGGCACGTCGCGTGTCGGCCACCGGGGCGCTGCCAGGCGCCGAGATTGCAGTCAGCACAGGCACCAACCGCCAGTTCGCCGCCCGCGTGGCCTGTGGTGCTGGGCACGCGTTGATCATCTGGGTCGACCAGGTGAGCGCCAGCGCGTCATGTATCCTGATCCGCGGCTACGACAGTTCGGGCAACCCCTTCACCGGGCTGCTACGCCTGAGTGCCGCGGACGGTGTGGCGAGCGAGCCCGACGCCTGCTACAACAGCGATGATGGCCAGTTCCTGGCTGCCTGGGAGCAGTACAGTGCGGCCAGCTCATGGGACATCTGGCGCTACCGATTAAACAGCGACCTAATTGGCATGGACGGGGGAGCGCTACCGATCTCCACCGCCCAGGGTCAGCAACACACGCCGCGCGTCGCCTACAACCCACAATCCGACCTTTATTGCGTCGTCTGGGGCGACGGACGCAGCTTCAGCACCTGGGATATCTACGGCCAGCGCCTCGCGCACAGCGGCGCTCTCAGCGGTGGCGCAATCGCGATTGTCGCGGGCGCCTACCACGACACCAACCCGGTTGTCGCGGCCCAGTCCGGCGGACCGTCCTTCATGGTAGCCTTTGAGCGTGATGTCAGCGGCGGCGGAAAGACGCAGATCTATGCCTGCAGCGTCCCGGCCGGCGGCGCGGCGAGCGGCGCTTTTCCGGTGCGCGACTGGTACAACACGCGCGCTTCGCCCGCCATTGCGCACGCCAATGTCTCCACGGGTTACATGGTGGTCTGGGCCGACTCCGGTTGGGGCACTCAGCCCGACGTCCAGGCGCAGCGCGTCAGCACCAGCCTGTCCACTCAGGGAGGGCTGATCACGGTTTCAGCCGGGCGCAAGGGCCAGGAGGCGCCCAGCGTGGCCTACAACGAGGACCTGGACGAGTATCTTGTGGTCTGGCAGGACTTTCGCAGCGGAGTGGATTATGTTATCCGCGGTCGGCGCGTCTCACCCCAGGGCGAGTTGCTACCGTCCGAGTTCGTAATCGCCGCGACGGGCGCGGTCATGGGCGACCCATGCGTGGCGTACAACCCGCGCAGCAGCGAGTACCTGGTGGTCTGGGCAGAAGTTCATTCCCCCGCGACGGGCTACGACATCTACGCCCAGCGCGTGAGCGGCAGCAGGCAGCTTCAGGGCAACCCCATCTGGATCTCCAACGGCACCAACACGATCGACGAAGGTCGGCCGCAGGTAGTCTGCAACACGTTGTCCGGGGACTACCTCGTGGTCTGGCATGCGTTCACGAGCGACACTCCCAACCCGCGCTGGCACATCTGGAGCCAGGTCCTCTCTTCGGACGGAGCGCTGCGGGGCAACAACCGTCAGCTCTCTACTGGCGGTGGCGCCGAGCAGAACCCGCGCGTCGCCTACAACTGGCGCGCCAACGAGTACGTTGTGATCTGGCAGGATGCACGCAATTCCAGTCACGTCGACATCTATGGGCAGCGTTTGTCCGGTTCCGGCGCTCTGGTGGCCAGCAACTACTCGATTACCATCGCACCAGGCAACAAGGGTCGGTGCGACATTGCCTACAACGACGCCGACAACGAGTACCTGGCGGTTTGGGGCGACTCGCGCGCCGGCCAGAACATCTACGGCGTGCGTCTAGACTCGACCGGATGGGACGCTGGTTCTGACTTCCCTATCAGCGCGGAGGACATCTCGGAGTTGGCCCCCGTCGTAGCCTACGACCGGCGCAACCACGCATACGTCGCAATGTGGTGGGAGCTGCACGAGGCAACGGACTGGGACATCTACGGCGCGTGGGTCGCGGCCTCAGGTGGCGCTCTGGACCGCTTTGCTGTGTCCACGGCTCCTGAAGTCCAGAGCCAACCCCAACTGGCGCAGAACACCTCGAACGGCGAGTTCCTGCTGGTATGGCAGGACTTTCGCAACGGCAGTTACGACATCTACGGGCAGCGCTGGATTGGCGCGGCGCTCGAGACGCCCACACCGACTGACACTACCACGCCCGTCGCCACTGCAACCGGCACACAGACGCCCACGCGCACCCGCACCCCTACCCCCACGGCAACGCGCACCGCCTCCCCCACTGGCACGCAGGGACCTACTCCAACCCCAACTCGCACCCCGACGGCCACGATTACGCCCACTCCCACGGCGTGCATCGACGCCTGGGAGCCTGACGGCAGTCCTGCTCAGGCGCAGTGGGTGGCGCAGGGCGACCCGGCGCAGTGGCACAACTCAGAGCCGGCCGGGGATGTGGACTATGTTCGCTTCTATGCCAAGTCGGGCTGGACTTACATCCTGCGCACCTACGGTTTGACCGGGCGGGGCAACGATACCCTGCTCCGGCTGCTCGGCACCGATGGCCGCACGGTGCTGCGGGAGAACGACGACGACCCCGCCAACCCGCCCGCCAGCCGCATCGAGTGGGTGTGCCCCGCCACGGGCGAGTACTTTGCCAGCGTGCAACAGGTTTTCCCGCCCGTGCACGGCTGTGACGTGGGCTACCGTCTGGAGTGGTGGGGTGGTCCTCAGGCTCCTACCCCCACGCCAACGGGAACCGTGCACCGGGCGTTGCTCCCGATCGTGCTCAAGCCCTGGCCATAGGGGGGCACGTAGTCTGACCCGCTACCTTGCGGAGACGGCTAGCCCGCGCAGCGCCTCCAGCACACGATCCACCTCTGCAACAGTGTTGTAGTGCGTGAAGCCGATGCGCACCAGTCCGCCCCTGTCCAGCAGGCCCAGCCTCTCCATGGGCGCCACGGCGTAGTAGTGGCCGTCCCACACAAAGATGCCCTGCTCGCCGAGGCGCAGCGCCACTTCCTGCGGCGTGTAACCGGCCAGGCTCACGGCAAAGGTAGGCACGCGCTCACCTACGCGCTGCAGGTCGGTGACGCCATACACATGCAGGCCGGGCACGTCGGCCGCGCCTTGCAGGAAGCGCCGCGACAGAGCCTCGCCGTAGGCCTTGATCTCGGCCATGGCGCTCTCGAGCTGCGCCCGCCGCGTGCTGCCCTGGCCCAGCGTGGCCAGATAGTCCACCGCGGCGCGCACGCCCGCCAGGCTCTCAAAACTCTGCGTGCCGGTCTCCCACTTGCCGGGCGGGTCGGGCGGCGCCGGACGCACCTTGTAGGCCATCAGACGCTCCAGCAACTCGTGCTTGCCGTACAAGATGCCAGTATGTGGGCCAAAGAACTTGTAGGAGGAGCAGGCCAGAGCATCGCAGTCCCAGGCCCGCACGTCGATCAGCGCGTGCGGCGCATAGTGCACCGCATCCAGGTACACCAGCGCGCCGGCCTGGTGCGCGAGCCCAACGACGTCGGGCATGCGCGTGATGGTGCCCACGGCGTTGGAGGCACAGGTGATGGCCAGCAGGCGCGTTTTCTCATTCAGAAGGCCCGGCAGCAGGTCGTAGCGCAGGGTGCAGTCTGCCGGATCGAAATCCAGCCAGTGCACCGTGACCCCGCGGTCTTCGGCGGCCAGCACCCAGGGTGTGATGTTGGCGTCGTGGTCCAGCCGTGTCACGATGATCTCGTCGCCGGGCTGCCAGGTGCGGCTCAGCGCGCGGCTGAAGGCAAAGGTCAGGCTGGTCATGTTCTGCCCAAACGCGACCTCGCGCGGCTCGGCGTGCAGGAAATCGGCCATGGCCTCACGAGCGGCCTCGACCGTGGCGTCGGTCTCGCGGCCGGTCACGAACAGGCCGCCGTGGTTGCTCCCGCCGCGGCGCATGAACCCGCTCATGGCGTCGATCACGCTCTGCGGCACCTGCGTGCCGCCGGGCCCGTCCAGGTAGGCCGCCGGCCGGCCATTGACCGTGCGCGTCAGAGCCGGGAACTGCGCGCGAACGGTGTATGGATCGAATGTCATGCTGCCCTCCCTGTGCAGTCGGTTGTCTCGCGGCATTGTACCCCGCAATCCGCCCCTGAGCAACCGCGAACCCACCGGCTCCCTCCCTCACGAGGCGTGCTGCTGGAATCGGATCGGTCAGCTGGCCGATGCGTACATCCCCCCGCTGACCGATGCGCAGGCGCGTTGCCTGCCCTCTGCTGGGAGCATCTGGAGGGGAATGGTGTCCATCGAGACGCCTGACGATGAATCGAGAATGCGCTGCGCGTCTTGGCGCAGCGCCAGGCGGGCCTGGATGCCGTGGAAGAAGCCGCCGACGCGGAGGACCTCCGGTCGCGGGTGCAGTGCGCTTGCCCAGTCCTGGTACTGCTGGATTGGGAGTTGCCGGGACGTGGGGCAGCAGGGGAGCAGAGACCCTAGACGACCTGCGACGCGCCTGCCCTGAGCTGCGCGTCGTCACTGCTGTGAACGCGCAATGCCACAACGCCCGTAATCCCGCCATCAGCCCCAAGGGTCTGCTCGTGTGCAAACAAACACAGCTCCGTCAAGGTGACGGAGCTGTGCAATGCGATCTTAAGTCGAAACCGCTGGTCTAGAAGCGGTTGCGATTCGGTTCGCGGTCGTTGCTGCGACGGGGACCGCCGCGGCTACCACCCCGGAAGCCACCACCGTCCGCGCTCGGCGGGCGAGCCTCGGCCACCGTGATGTTGCGGCCTGCGATCTCCTTGCCGTTCAGCTTGCTGATCGCTTCCGCGACTGCTTCGTCCGTAGCCATCTCGACGAAGCCAAAGCCCTTGGAGCGCTGGGTCTCGCGATCCGAGATCACCGTCGCGGACACCACCTCACCGACGGCGCCGAACAGGTCGCGCAGCGAATCGGCAGTCGTGTCGTAGCTCAGATTTCCGACGTACAGTTTCTTAGGCACTTTGATCCTTCTCTCCTTTGATGCCAATTCCCCGGTTCCACCCAGGGAGTTGTGCATCCATATCTGCTCTACACGACGACAGTAACTGCCACGGGTCCACGGGACCTCTCCGCTATAGAGCGTCAGAACCTGGTAGGAAGTTGCCCAGAAAAAAGCCGGCGCTGAGAAGGTCTAGCCACTCAGCCCCGGCGAGATAACTGCACTTCCTACGTGCGAACATTCTATCACAGATGTTGGAAACGGTCAAATTGCCCCCTTTGACAAAACCATGTTTGGGGCTAAAGTGATACGCCATGAGACGCTACTACCTGTGGACTATCGGTTGCCAGATGAACGACGCGGACGCGGCCAGCATCGCGCGAGGACTGTGCGACCTGGGGTTTGCGCCCACGACCGACCCGCGCGAGGCGGACCTGGTCGTTCTGATCACGTGCGTCGTGCGCCAGAGCGCCGAAGACAAAGTGATCGGACGGCTCAGCTCCCTCAAGCACCTCAAACGCACGCGCCCGCAGGCAGCCATCGCGGTGATGGGTTGTTTCGTGGGCGACGAAGCCGCGCTACGGGAGCTGTATCCTTACGTCGACGCATTTGTCAAGCCTTCGGACATCTCCGGTCTGTTGCAGTTCGCGCAACAGCGCGCGGGAGCCCAGCGCGTACCAGCCGAGTCCATTGGCAGCCCGGCGCCGAGTGTGCTGGCATCTGTGCCCATCTCCTACGGTTGCGACCACCACTGCACCTACTGCATCGTGCGCTTGCGCCGCGGCGGGCACGTCAGCCGCCCCTTGCCTGAAGTCGTGGAAGAAGTGCGTGGCTGGATGGCGCGCGGCGCCCGCGAAGTGACCCTCCTGGGCCAGAACGTGGACGCCTATGGGCACGACCTGGGGCCGGGCGCGCCGGACTTGGCCGACCTGCTGGCCGCAGTGCACTCCATCGACGGCTTGTGGCGCATCCGCTTCTTGACCGCGCACCCCGCCGAGATGAGCGACACGCTGATCCGCAGCGTGGCCAGCTTGCCCAGGGTCTGCCCGCATTTCGAGCTGCCGGTGCAGGCTGGCGACGACGAGGTGCTGCAGCGCATGGGCCGCCACTACACGGTAGCGCACTACCGTGAGCTGGTGGAGCGCATCCGCGCCTGGGTTCCCGGTTGCAGCATCGCCACGGACGTCATCGTCGGCTTCCCTGGCGAGAGCGCCGCGCAGTTCCAGGCCACCTATGACCTGGTGGCCGGGATGCGCTTTGACGCCGTGCACATCGCCAAGTACTCGCCCCGACCGGGTACCCCCGCTGCCCGCCTGGCGGACGACGTGCCGCCCGAGGAGAAGGAGCGTCGCCGCATGGCGCTAGAGCAGTTGCAGACGCGCATCGCGGCCGAGATTCACGTTGCGTATCTGGGTCAGACGGTGGAGATTTTGGTGGAGGAACGCCAGCGGGGTAGATGGAAGGGCCGCACGGTCAACAACCGCCTGGTCTTCTTCGAGGACCCCGCCGACTGGCGCGGGCGACTGGCGCACGTGCGCATCGAGCAGACCGGTGCGTGGTCCATGCGCGGCAGCCTGGTCGGCTAGTGCCTGCCGGGTCGGGACGAAAAAACGAGCGGGAGGGTTGATTCCCTCCCGCTCGTCTTGATTCACACAGCCGCACCGCACCGCGTAGACGGGGCCGCACCGCCGCTGTGCTCCGAGAGAAGCGCTAGCTCTGCTTCTCCTTGGGCGGCTCGTCGCCCTCTTCCCCGCAGCACTGCCATGGGCCGTGGTGGCCACGAAAGCCCCACGGGCCAAATCCCATGCGGCGTCCCATGCGCATCGGACCGTGCGTCTTGATGTGCTGGATCCACTCGTGCATGGCTTGCTTGTCGCCCTTGATCTCGATGCGAAACCCATCGTCGGTCTCGACGATGCGCCACTCGCTGATTACCTTCTCCATGCTCTGTCACCTCCTTTCGCTCGAGGCCTCGACGGAGCTTGGCGACCGGCTCCTTGTGTGGTACAATCACCACGAGGGCGGTCGCCAGGTCGCGAGACCTCGGATTCGGCCAGGGCCGTACGGCTCCGGCGGTATCAGCCTCCCCGTCTCACCCCACCCGGGCTTCCGGGGATGCTGCTCTGACTCGCCTTCCCTTGGGCCGACATCGCGTCGGCCCATTGTATTGCCACGCTGCTGTGCCTGGGGGCCGGCCCAGCATGACCGCGACCCTCAGTGCGTGACGCCCGCGGCTGGCTGAGCATCCTGCGCATACAGGTCGTCGAACAGGGCACGCATCACGTCCAAGGCCTCGTGCAGGCCGGGCTTCATCAACTCCTTGAGGTGCACATACTCCTTGCGCCCTTCGTCCGTCAACTGGTACGTGCGCCGCGTGCGCTTGGTGGGGTCCTCCCATGCGCCGCTCAGCAGGCCCTGATGCTCCAGCACGCGCAGCAAGGGGTAAATTGCGCCCGGGTTGCTGGCCCACGTGCCGCGGCTGCGCGTCTCGATCTCGCGCATGATGTCATTGCCGTAGCGCGGACCCTGGGACAGCAGGTGCAAGACCAGCAGAGGAAGGAGACCGCCGCCCTTGCTGAGCATCAGGCCCACCAGCGGATTCACACCGCGCGGGCCGCCCCACCACGCCGTAAACCGCCGCCCGCCAAAGAACCAGTGCCCGCGCGGCTCGTGCGCCATGTACTCGCGCAGAAGCTCACGCCAGGCGCGCCCCCGTTCTGCGGGGCCCTGGCACTGGCAGCCCTCTTCGTCGCATGGGTCGAAGCCCTCATCCCAGCGACCCCAGCGCTCTTCCCTCTCATCGTCTGAGTGTGACCGCATCAAATGCTCCTTTGCTCCAATGATATTGACTTCAATATCATCATGACCAAGTATATCACGGAAGGCCTGATTTGTCAAGGGGGCTTGCGTTAGAGTTGTGTTAGATATCGTTCGAAGCGCTGGTACAGCTCGAAGAGGAACGTGATGCTCGCCACGCGCGGAGCGCCCACTACGAGCTGTTCGGCCCTGCGCCAGTAGAGGCGCGTCTCCTGGGCGTGGTGAAACTCGGACCAGGGGATCTGCAAGGCGGGGTTCCTGGGCAGCAGCGGCAGTCCCGGCTGAGCCGCGAGGTAGAGGCCATCGGGGTGGATGCCCACCGTGACGCAGCGGCGGTAGCGCACCATGCCGACCTGCACGGTCTGGCCAGTCAGCGTCGGCCCAACAAAACCGGCGTCTGCGGGATAGCGCTGCGCCAACGCGCTCCAGCCGCTGCCGCGCGCAAAGAGTTGCCACATCAGCGAGATCGCAGCCAGAACAATGACCAGCAGGAGCAGCAGCGATCCCAGTATGACGAGCGCACTCAGGCAGGCAGTTCCCATCCTCATTCTCCCTTCCCCCTGTGCAGTCCAGGGTGATGCGGCGGGGGCAATTCGTGCTCGACTGCCCTATGGCCTCCGCGCGTCCACAGCCAGACGCCCAGAGCCAGGATGCCTACGCCCAGCACGCCGGCCAGACCCAGCTCGATGCCCTCCGTAGTGCCTACGAACCAGGCCGGGCCGTGCACGCGCGTGAGGGCGCCCGCCAGCTCGGCCTTCTCCTCGCCGGGCAGGTTGAAAAAGTCGCGCTGCAGCCAGTCCCAGGCCAGGCCGATGCCCAGCGGGAACCAGGGCGACTCGGTGCGCAGGAAGGCCCAGGCCAGCACCAGGCTGGGCAGCGCAAACATGACCACGAACACGGGCCAGGGCGTCTCGCCCGCGCCCCTGAGTAGCCAGCGCGGAACGGAGAAGGCCAGGGAGACAATGATCACGCCCGCCCACTTGCCCCAGGCTTTTTCCAGGGCGCCCAGCAGGTAGGCGCGGTAGACGGCCTCCTCGGCCACCGCCGCAAATAACACGCCGATGAAGGACAGGTACAGAGCACGCAACCACTCGCCGGTCGGCAACGCTTGCCAACCCCACGTCTCCACCGTCAGCCAGCCTGCCGCCCAGTTGACGAAGACGACGGCCAGAATGGCCACTGCGCCCAGCGCCGCGCCCACCAATAGATCGGCCCACCAGCTCGTATAGTGCTTGTGAATCTCCTCGTGCAGGTGCTTGCCCAGTACGATGCGCGCCGCCAACCACGCCAGCAGCAATTGCACGGCCATCTTGAGGACGCCAACCAGCGTGCCGCCCAGCACCGAAGGCCCGCCCTCCCCTCCTGTAAACGGCTCCAACCAGCGTCCTAGCAGAACGTTGACCACAATGATGATGAGGAAAGCAGCAAGGGCCTTGATGCCCAGCCCTGCACCCCGCGGCCCTCCGGCCACGCCGTGCTCTCCATGCTCAGACACCGATCTACCTCCTTGGGACTGTGCTTCGTGCCTGAGCTCCAGCATGCGCCCAGCACGCGGCCCGGTAAAATCGTGGACTCGTATGTGACGTCTGATCGTCTGCGGGGCCTGCCGGCTCAGTTTGGGAAGAGCCGAGGCACGCGCCTGGCATACTCTTCGTACTCTGTACCAAAGTGGGCCGCCAGCTCGCGGTCCTCCAGAAGGGCCAGCAGCCACAAGGACAGCGTGAACAGCGCCCAGTTGGCGTCCAACGGGCCGTACACGCTTGGGCCGATGAAAGGATAGAGGTTTGGGTCGTAGAGTCGAAGGCCGCAGAAGGCGATGCCGATGGCCGAGAGGAACTGCGGATGGCGCACCAGCGCGTAGGGTCCACGCGCCACAAGCCGGTCGTCTACACTGCGGAAAAGGAAGGTCCGTCGCAACCCTAGTGTGACCACGCTCCACAGGCCCAGCGCAAAGAATAGCAGCGCCGCCAGTGCAAAGAGCACGTTGAGTGCGTCGACCTTGGGTAACCACGCCAGGCGACGCGGGGCGCCGAAGATCCAGGCCCTCTCGGGCGCATATAGTGCCAGCCACCCCAGGGCGATCAGCAGTACACCCAGTGGGCGGACGAACGCGGAGAACGCATAGTACAACCCACCCAGACGCTTTCCAAGCTGGTGCGTATAGCGAGTCAGCCACAAACAGATCACGCCACTCATCCAGATCAGCGTCGCATACTTGTTCAGGGACGTGAGCGCCTCGATGTAGATGGGAAAGATCGGTGGAAACACGCGTCACCCCTCCTTCGTCTGCAGCACGAAGCCTTCGCCACCGAACAGGCCCGCAAACAGCCCGCCCTTGGTGTTGGTCGCCATCTCGATGTCGCCGGTCTGCCAGGCCATGCCGCCCACCTGCGTGTAGACCGACTCGCCCTGCGTCAGGTGCACCTCCACGGACTGGAATACCGTGCCGTGAATCTCGTATTTCATGTTGCCCCTTTCTCAATCCAATTTCATGTGATATGCGAAGAACTCCGCCAGCCAACCGGACCAGTGTGGCGAACGGTGTGGTCTGCGCAGCCGCTGTGACAATCAGGGGCGAACGGTCTACGTCGTCTGCAGATTCTCCAGGTATCTGTGCTGTAGAACGCCCAATCCGTCGTCGAACTCGTAGAGCAACGGTACCCCGGTGGGGATGTTGAGCGCCGGAATGTCGTCGTCCGAGACGCCGTCCAGGTGCTTGACCAGCGCGCGCAGGCTGTTGCCATGCGCCGACACCAGCACGCTCTGGCCGGCCTGCAGGCGCGGCACAATGGCCACGTGCCAGTAGGGCATCACGCGCAGCAGCGTGTCCGCCAGCGATTCGGTGGCGGGCAACTCGGACGGGTCGAGCCCTGCGTAGCGCGGATCGAAACGCGGGTGGCGCGGGTCGTCCGCAGCGAGCGCAGGTGGACGTACGGCGTAGGAGCGCCGCCAGATGTGTACCTGCTCGTCACCGTAGCGCTGGGCCATCTCGGCCTTGTTGAGGCCCTGCAACGCGCCATAGTGGCGCTCGTTGAGCCGCCAACTGCGCTCGACGGGAATCCACATCAGGTCCATCTCATCCAGCACGATCCACAGCGTGCGGATGGCGCGCTTGAGCACCGAGGTGAACGCGACGTCAAAGCGCAAGCCGTCCGCCAGCAGGCGCTTACCCGCTTGCCGCGCCTCGACCATGCCCTGCTCCGATAGGTCCACGTCGGTCCAGCCGGTGAAGACGTTCTCCCGGTTCCACACGCTCTCCCCATGCCGCAGCAGTATGAGCTGGCTACTCACTCAATCCCTCGCATGCCATTCTGCATTCTTCATGCTCGATTCCCTCGCCGTCGAACCGCGCGCACCGCGATGGGTGACGCGCATCCGTGCGGCGTCTGCCACGTTGGTCAGTATAGGACAAACGCGGAGGTCGGTCAATCCGATTTCACGCGCTGGGCGGGGATAGAGGACTGGCCTAGGGCTCATTCAGTCATCTGGTAGGCGTCTTGCAGGGCATAGACGTGCTCCTGCCAGACGCGCTGGAAGCGCGCCGTGTCAACGGCTGGTTTGCGGATCATGCGCTGGCAATAGGCCATCTGCTGCGCCGTGCTGCTCGGCTTGCCATACAGTTGCAGCGCGAACCTGGCCAAATCGCGCACCAGGACGTCAAAGACCTGCTCCACCAGGTCGCTGCCCGCGGCCTCGAGGGTGGCCTCCTCCAGGATGAGCTGCGCGTAGACGACCAGGGTGAAGAGTTCACCAATTGCCAGCAGAAAGTCGACGTCCTTCTGTTGTGCCTCGTCGGGCGTGGCGGTGGCCAGCAACTCCTTGAACACGGCCACCTGCTCCCCGAAGACCCGCACGTTGGGCACGTCCCATGCCGCCAGGGTGGGTGCGTAGTCGTGGAATTGGATTCTGCCCAGCCCGCGTGCGGGGCCCTGACGGAACAGGGAACCGTCATTGACGGGCTCAGCGCGGCGCGGCACCGGCGGGTAGGGCGCAGGATTGAAAAAGTAGTTGGCCATGAACTTGACGATCAGCGCGATGTTGACGTGCACCGTGCCCTCCAGCTTGGGCAGGGCGCGGATGTCGCGCGCGGCCATCTCAAAGTAGGTGTCCTTCTCAAAGCCCTTGGCTGCGATCACGTCCCATAGCAGGTTGATCACCTCCTCGCCTTGCGTGGTGACCTTCATCTTGACCACCGGGTTGTAGAGCAGGTAGCGCCGGTCCTCGGGGCAGGCGCTGCGCAGGTAGTCGGACGCGCGCAGTGCAAACCACCTCATCGCCACGAGGCGCGCATAGGCGTCGGTGAAGAGCTGCTTGACGTGTGGGAAATCCGTGACGGCCATGCCATACAGTCGACGGTGTGCGGCGTGGTGCATGGCCTCGTAAAAGGCGTGCTCGCAGATGCCAATCGAGGCCCAGCCCAGATTGTACTTGCCGACGTTGACCGTGTTCAGGGCCGCGTCCCAGGCCTCCTGTCCCCGCGAGAGGATGTCAGTCTCGGCAATGGGATAGTCGTGCAGCGCAAAGTTGGCTACGTAGGACTGGCTGTCGGTCACGTTCTGAATGAGCTGATAGTCTCGGTGACGATAGTCGGCCACGAAGAACACGTACTCATCGCTTCCTGCAATCTTGCCAAAAGTGGACACCATCGGCGCGCTGTTGCCGTTACCGATATAGTACTTTTCTCCGTTGGCGCGGTAGGTGCCATCGGGCAGCGGCGTGAGCGTCATCTCGGTCGAATAGATATCCGCACCGTGCTGGCGCTCCGAAAGGCCAAAGGCAAACACCTCGCCCTCGCGCAGCAGTTGCGCCGCCTTGCGCTTGAGCGCTTCGTTGCCGCTCTGCCAGATGGGGCCCAGGCCCAGGATGGAGACCTGCCAGGTGTACCAGTAAGCCAGCCCATAGAAGGCCAGAATCTCGTTGAACGCGCAGTTGCGCCAAGTATCCCAGCGGGAGTCCGCGTCGCCGTAGCCAGCGGGTGTCAGGAGCGTGGCAAAGAGCCGCTCGCGCTTCTGGAACTCGAGAAAGTCAGAGTACCACACACGGGCGTGGTCGTCGGCTTTGATGCGCTTCAGGCCCTTGTCCTCAAAGAACGCGATGGTCTTGAGCATGATCTCACGCGAACGCGCATCCAGGTGCGCTAGGCCAGGATCTTTGGGATTCAGCAGAATCATGTCGCCTCCTTGTCAGTGCCTGCTTCCGTCTGGGATTGGAGCGTTCGGGTGCTACTTGACGGCCTCTGCCAGAATCATCAGCATGAGCCAATCCCCCAGTCCATGCACGAGCACCGCCGCGGTGAACCCGCGATAGCGGTAGACCACGCCGTTGGCCAGCCCCATGCCAAACGAAGTGAGGATTGCGATGACCGGCGCCTGCGCGTTGCTGGCAGCGCTGCCGCTCAGCGGCGTCACGTGGTATAGCCCGAACAGGAGCGCTGAGGCCAGCAGGCCCCACCCCCAACGCCGAGTGAGCGCCCAGACCGGTGTCATGACCCCCACGCGAAAGAGCAGTTCTTCGAACAGGCCCGCGCCGATCAGGAGCTGCCAGAGCAGGATCAGCGGCCTGCCCACCGCGAACGACGACGTGACGCCCGCTGGGTCGGGCTCCGTCTCACCCAGGGCGCCCCCGATGGCGCGGGCCAGGCCGCCAAAGATGTGGCCCCAAATCTGGGTCAGCGCGGTCAGAAAGAGGGCGGCGACGAGCACGTAGAGGATGCGGCGGAATTCGCGGTGGCGCAGCACGGGGAACAGGTCCAGAGGCAGGCTGCGTTCCGCAACGACACCGAGACTTCCCAGCACAATGATCAACGCCAGGTCCGGGATGAAACTGGGCAGGGTATGGCCGCCCTGGCCGAAGCGTCCCGTCGCGATGGACGCCACGACCAGGACCAGCGCGCCGCACAGGACCGTTGGCGCTACGGCGGTCGCGGCACGCCGCACCCCGGCGCGCGTCATGGGCGCGACCTGCTTGGGTGGCAGGGCCATCGGCGACCACACCACAAGCGCGGCGTAGGCCACCGCGAGCGACCAGACCAAGAGGAGCTGGCCAGACGACAAACGTCCGCCGTTCGAGCCGACCATGCTGAGGAGGATGGGCACGCCCAGGGCCGGCACCAGAACCTCAACGCGTGCTGTGACCCAGGTGGCGAACCTGCGGAGTGTCAGAGTCCTCATCGAGTGCTCTCCTTCCGGCCATGCCGCCCCGTTCCTTGGGCCTGTGACGTCCACGAAAGCAGCAGAGTCGTTATCGCTCCGGGTTCCTTGGGCAGAGCCGCGGCGTGATCCTCGCACCCCGCACAGATGACGTCTCTACTTGTGGGGCCAGACCTGTCCGCTCTGCTCGATGAAGTGAATGAGGATGTCCAGCGTCGGGAGAGGGTAGCCCAACTGCGTCAGCACGATGGACAGCTCGCCCCGGTGATGCGTAGAATGCAGGATTGCCTGTGACAGCAACTGCCAGATGGGCAGACGGAAGCTCTCACCGGCGATGTCCACGCTCAGCACGCGCGCCAGCGCTTCCTCGCTGGATGCCACCACAAAAGCCTTCATCTCCTGCCCGATCTGCATGCTGTAGGCTCGAATGTCTGTCAGCGTACACAGGCTGGGCGGGTCAAAGGGTCGCTGTTGAGCGGCAGCCAGGAAGTACGCCTCGCCGCCCAGCATGTGCAGAAGCAGAGCCCGCACGTTCCCTTGACTGGGGCTGCACTTCCGCGTCAGCTCCTCTTCGTTCATCCTGGCCGCGGTATCCAGAACGAGCCGGTTGGCGTAGGCATTGTAGCCGGCGAGGGCCAGCAAGGTATCCTGGGTCATCGTGCCAGATCCTTTCATGCTGCTTGGCATGCGGAATGCCAGCGAATTATAGTCCCGAATTGGTCTACGGGAAAATCGCGCTATAATGACCGTTGCGCAAACGACGAACCTGGGAGGCCTGGCTCGAAAGGAGGGAACTCGATGTCCCGGAGACACTTCTTCTTGCTTTGGCTCACGGCGGCACTCGTGTGCCTCTCACCTTGCACAGCGCAGTGCGGGCCGCGCCCGCGTCAGCAGGGCGCCACGCACAGAATATTCCTGCCCTTTGTGGGCAAGCTGACACGATTGGCCCCGTCCGCTCTGTGCGCTGGACCACAGCCGCCATTGGTCACAGATCAGGAGGTGCGCCAGATTCCCGCGTTGTCAGAGCCCGCCGCGCGCGTGGCATTCCGCGATCCGGTGTTTGGCACGTGCCTGGTGCGCGTCAGCGACCGATCGACGGATCTGGCCACAGAAGACGACTCGCCTGGCATCAAGAACGAGTACTCGCGCGTGCAATCCTTCAATGCCGACGGCAGCCGCATCTTGCTGCGTGGCATTCACGCTACCTGGTACGTTTACGACGCCGCCACGCTGCGACCCCTGGCGAAGACCGCTTTCGATGGCTCCGTCGACCCGCGCTGGGATGCCTCGGACCCCGACCTGCTCTACTACAACGACGGCACGCGCCTGATGGCCTACCACGTCTCAAGCGCCACGGCGGCCGTGCTGCACGATTTCGCTGCCGACTTTCCTGGCCAGTCGCTGGCCGCGGTGTGGACGCGCTACGAAGGCAGCCCGTCGCAGGATGGCCGCTACTGGGGCCTGATGGCGCAGGACGAGAACTGGCGAGCTGTAGCGTTCGTGGTCTATGACCAACGGGCCAACCTCATGGCCGCTCGACGTGACCTGTCCGCCACCTATCCCGACGTCGACGCGGTCACGATCAGCCCGCTGGGCAACTACTTCCTGGCTTATTGCGACTACTGTGAGCGCGGCCACCCAGGCGACGATGCGCATCCCTGTGGGCTGATGGTCTACGACCGCAACCTGAGGAACGGGCGCAGCCTCTTGCGCATCATCGGGCACTCGGACCTGGCGCTGGATGCACAGGGGCGCGAAGTGCTAGTCTACCAGGACATCGACACGGACAACATCTCCATGTTGGACCTGGCCAGTGGGCGCGTGACGCCCCTGTGGCCCATCGATTACGATCACACCGCCCTGGGCTTCCACTTTTCCGGGCGTGCGTTGCAGCGGCCGGGCTGGGCAGTGGTTTCGACCTACAATGGCGGTCATCCAACGAGCTATACCTGGATGGACGACCAGGTCTTCTTGGTGGAGCTCAAGGCGGGCGGGCGTACCGTCCGGCTGGCGCACACCCACTCACGCTACAACGAGAACCAGGAGCAAGACTACTGGGCCGAGCCGCACGCCAGCGCCAACCCCGACCTGACGCGTGTCCTTTTCACCAGCAACTGGGGCCGCACCGGCACCGAGCAGGTGGAGACCTCTATGCTGGAGCTGCCGCCGAACTGGCCCACGCTAGTAACCAGCATCCCATGACCCAACCCCAGCAGTCAACTGCGCCAAGATCTGCTGCCAGTGTGTGAGGAGAAGCCAGTGTCCCTCGCCGGGTAGAAAGGTGGCGTGACAATTGGGGATGGCGCTGGCCACGTGCCGCGCCATGGACACGGGTGTGCTGCCGTCTTCTTCCCCGTGCCAGAGGTACATCGGCGTGCCGATGTCCTGCAACCGAAAGCCCCACGGTCGCGCAAAGATGCGCACTCCCAGGCAAACCCTCGCACACCAGAACGCGTCGCTTCGGCCTAGTTGCGGATCAGCAGGGCGCGCACTTCAGGCCGTTCCAGGAGCGCCTGCCCCATGCTCCAAGCCTTGTCGGCGGAAACCATAGCCTGTCCCGCTTGTTTTGTCAATACGGGTCTTTGACTGATTCCTCCTTTGGCCTATACTCTGCCTGGACGTCAGTATTTCGTCAACCTGGTACCCGGCGCTCAATGGCCGCGCGCTCACAAGGGCCTGCAGGCATCAACGCACCCCTTCGACGAACTCAAGCGGTATCCTCGGATGTCCACCGAAAAGGGTGAACGATGGCACAGGTCGTAATCGAGAACCCGATCCTCAACTCCCCTTTTGAGGAACCCCGCCGCCACTTTCGCTTCTCCGACGATGGCATCAGCAATGAGGTGGTCGACAGCCGGCGCTCTAGCTCGTACTTCGTGCCCATCCCCCGGCCGCGCAAACGCGGCGCGCAAATGTCCTTTGACACCGAGTGGACCGAGGACCGCATCGAGGAAAACAAGTTCATCAACCAGGTGCGCGAGCGGGTGGCCCTCTGGCGGCGAGGCGGGCGCATCGGCATCACGCGCACCACGGCGCGCCTGCTCGAGTACTGGACGCGGCCGGAGCGCGAACGCCGCCTGTTCTTCTGCCAGATCGAGGCCATGGAGACCGCCATCTACCTGACCGAAGTGGCCTCGCGGTATGGCGATGCCTGCCTCGAGAACACGCTGCGCGAGTACAATGCCACCTCCGACCCGCTGCTCTACCGACTCGCGTTCAAGATGGCGACAGGCAGCGGCAAGACGCTGGTCATGGCCATGCTGATCGCCTGGCACACCCTCAACAAGCTGGCCAACCCGCAGGATGCGCGCTTCTCAGACGCCTTTCTGGTGGTGACGCCCGGCATCACCATTCGCGACCGGCTGCGCGTGCTGCTGCCCAACGACCCGCAGAACTACTACCACTTCCATGACCTGGTGTCGCCCGAGTTGCTGCCGGAGCTGGGAAAGGCCAAGATCGTCATCACCAACTTCCACGCCTTCCTGCTGCGCGAACGCACGGCAGCCGGCAAGCTGACCAGGGCCATTTTGGGGCATGGCCAGGAAAGCCTCGCCGGACGGGACGGCTCCGCCAGCCCATTCACCGAGACGTCCGGCCAGATGGTGCGCCGCGTCTGCCGCGAGCTGGGCAACAAGCGCAATCTGGTGGTGATGAACGATGAAGCGCACCACTGCTACCGGCGCAAACCGGAGGATGGCGACGAAAAGCTGACCGGCGACGAGCGCCGGGAGGCCGAGCGGCGTGAGGAAGAGGCGCGCGTCTGGATCTCGGGCCTGGAGGCGGTCAAGCACAGGCTGGGCCTGCGCGTGATCTACGACCTCTCGGCCACGCCGTTCTTCCTGCGCGGTTCGGGCTACTCCGAGGGCACGCTCTTCCCTTGGGTGGTCTCGGATTTCTCGTTGATCGACGCGATCGAGTGCGGCATCGTCAAGGTGCCGCGCGTGCCAGTGGAGGACAGCGCCATGCTGGGCCCGCAGCCCACCTACCGCGATCTGTGGCTGCGCATCCGCGACGGCCTGCCCAAGAAGGGCCGCCGGACACAGGACCTGGGCGGCGAGCCGGCGCTGCCCGTCGAGCTGGAAGGCGCACTGCAGAGCCTGTATGGCAACTATGAAAAGTACTACCGCCTGTGGGAGCACAACACCGCCGCGCGCGAGCGCGGCCTGACCGCGCCGGTCTTTATCGTGGTCTGCAACAACACCAACACGTCCAAGCTGGTCTTTGACTACGTCGCGGGCTGGGACAAGCCGCTGCCTGACGGCTCCCACGTGGTCGTGTCGGGCAAGCTGGCGCTCTTCAGCAACGAGCAGGACCGTGGCTGGTCGGCGCAACCCAACACCATTCTCATCGACAGCGCGCAGCTCGAGTCGGGCGAGGGCATGAGCGACGAATTCAAACGCATCGCCGCGCCCCAGATCGGCGAGTTCAAGTCCGAGCACCGTCGCCGTTTCCCGGGCCGTGACGCAGAGGCGCTCAGCGACGAGGACTTGCTGCGCGAGGTGATGAACACGGTGGGCAAGCCCGGTAAGCTGGGCGAGCCCATCAAGTGCGTCGTCTCGGTCTCCATGCTGACCGAGGGCTGGGACGCCAGCACCGTCACGCACATCCTGGGCGTGCGCGCCTTTGGCACGCAACTGCTGTGCGAGCAGGTGGTGGGGCGCGGCCTGCGGCGTATGAGCTATGCCACCAACCCGCAGGATATGTTCGATCCGCAGTACGCCGAGGTCTACGGCGTGCCCTTCTCCTTCATCCCCTGCTCCGGTTCCACAGTGGAAGTCAAACCAGGCCCCACGCCCACGCACGTGCAGGCCCTGGAGGAGCGCATCGCCTGCGAGATCACCTTCCCGCGCGTGGTCGGCTACCGCTACGACCTGCCCGGCGAGAGGCTGGTGGCCCGCTTCACGCAGGACGCGCGCCTGTCCATCTCCACCGCCGACCTGCCCACGCGCACCGAGATGGCAGCCATCGTGGGCGAGACGGCCGTGCACGAGTTGTACGGTTTGAAGGCGCATCGCGAGCAAGAGATTGACTTTGCGCTGGCCAAGCTGGTGCTCGACCACTACTTCCGCGACACCGAGGGTAGCCCCAGGCCATGGCTGTTTCCGCAACTGCTCGACATTGCCCGCCGCTGGCGGCAGGAGTGCGTCACCTTCAAGGACGACACCTTCCCGCAGGAACTGCTGCTGACGGCCCTGGCGCACGACGCCGCCGACCGCATCTACCATGCCATCGTGCTGGGCGAGTCCGGGCCGGCCACCCTGCGCCCCATCCTGCGCCCCTATGACACCGTCGGCTCCACGCGCTACGTCGATTTCGACACCACGCGCGACGTGTACCGCACCCACCCCGACAAATGCCACGTCTCGCACGTGGTGTGCGACACGGGCTCCTGGGAGCAGAAGATGGCGCAGGTGCTGGAGGACATGCCCGAGGTCGTGTGCTACGTCAAGAACCACAACCTGGGCTTCACCATCCCGTACACGCTAAACGGCGAAGAGCGGCAGTACACGCCCGACTTCCTCGTGCGCGTGCAGGGCGGCCTCAACCTCATCCTCGAAGTCTCCGGCGAGCCGCGCAAGGACAAGGCAGCCAAGGTCGCCGCCGCGCGCAACCTGTGGGTGCCGGCGGTCAACAACCACGGTGGCTTTGGCCGCTGGGCGTTCCTGGAGATCTCGGATCCATGGGATGCTGCAAGCACCACACGAGCCTTTCTCTCCAGATGGGAGGGTACATCCACAGATGACGCAGATGAACGCAGATGATCCCTTTTTCGGACAACTCGCACACGGACAGGAAGGGACACTCACCGATGGTACCGATGAACACCAGCAACGGCCCTCGTGAAGCGAGCCCGGCGCAAACGGGCGAGAAGCGGGACCCGCAGACGTACGCCATCCTGGGCGCTGCGATGGAGGTTGACAGGCAACTCGGACACGGCTTCCTGGAGGCCGTCTACCAAGAGGCGTTGGCCCTGGAGTTCGCGCAACGAAAGGTGCCCTACGTGCCCCAGGCCAAGCTTACGGTCTGGTACAAGGGCGCCCCGCTCGTGTGCGAGTACCGGGCTGACTTTATCTGCTTCGGAGAGGTGCTGGTGGAGCTCAAAGCGCTGACCAAACTCACCACTCTGGAGGAAGCGCAGGTGATCCACTACCTAAAGGCCACCGCCCTGCAGCGCGCGTTGCTGATCAACTTTGGCGCGCCACGGCTGGACTACAAGCGCTTCGTCTACACACCAGGTAATACCTTTGACCCGGCGAATCTCCGACAACTAGCCTAGAGAGTACGAGAAACGCGCCCACAAAGTGTATCCATCTGCGAGCATCTGCGAGCATCTGCGGCATCTGTGGATGTTCTTGATCCATCTGCGCACATCTGCGACATCTGTGGATAGAAGAGGCACCCAATGGCAAACAAGATCACGAGTCTGACGCACAAGGACAAGCGCGCCAACATCCCCACCGAGGAGCTGCGCGATTTCGTGGCCGAGGACGAGGCGCACCCCACGACGGTGCAGTTCCCCGGCCTGCTCTACGCGCGCGACCCGTCGCTGGACCCGCAACTGGTGTGGAAGGGCAAGGACGAGCAGGACCA
>Ga0315289_10003883_pt1 | contig 22512 bp, 14 predicted proteins | sample YL17G11_40_MG_FD_203452 | JGI IMG/M metagenome (GOLD analysis project Ga0315289, IMG submission 203452) | Sediment microbial communities from Yellowstone Lake, YNP, Wyoming, USA - YL17G11_40 | ecosystem: Environmental > Aquatic > Freshwater > Lake > Sediment | place: USA: Wyoming | collected... | reverse complement strand
CCTGCCTTGACGATGAGGGCCACCTCAAGTGGCGCTACACTACTCCCAACGACGAGAAGATCCTCGAATCCGCTGCCGTCGCCGACCTGGATGGGGATGGAAGATTAGAGGTTGTGTTCGGGTGTCACCATGGCGACCTGGAATGCCTGAGCCCGGGCGGCGCGCCCGACCCAAAGCTAATGCCCTGGCCCTCCCGCAGGCAAGACCCGGCCGGCCGGGCAATGCTCAGGAAATAGCCCAGCAAGGCGATCCACGCGTTCTTGGCTGCAAGGGCAACGGGCGGCGCAGGTTGCCTTCGAGAACCCGTGGACTAAGGCCGGTCCGGGATCAGGCGCTTTCCCACATCTTCTTGATGTATCTGATCCCCTCCATGATGTCCTTCTTGCCCCCTGGGCTTCCGGCTTCCAGTGAGATCCATCCGTCGAAGCCGGCGGCTTTGAGCGCCTGGAATATCTCCGGGAATGGCACGCAGCCTTCGCCGGCGACGCTATGTTCGAGCCGCTCGTCCCTGTCGCTGGCGTGGACGTGGACCACCCTCTTGCCGACCTGGCCGGCGAGTTCGATGGCGTTTTCCCCGTCGGTCATCGGGTTGGAGGTGTCGAGGTTCACCTTGAGCCGCTCGTCGTCCACGAGGTCAAGGATCGTTGTGAAATCCTTCGTGCTCGTCCCGATGTAATGATGGTCTTCCAGGGCGATCATCACGCCTTTTTCCTCTGCGTAGTCGAGCGCCCCTTTAAGGCAGCGCGCCACGTTGCGCAGGGCCTCGTCCCGGCTGCAGTCCGGCGGCCAGTCCCCCGCCGTCATCCTCACTATGCTCGTCTGGAAAATGCCGGCCTGATCCACATCTCTATTGATGGATTGTATCTGCTTGCGTCGCTCCTTTTGGGTTGCGACTGCGAGTTGCCCGTAACTGGTGAACATCGAGACTTCGAGCCCGGCCTCATGCACCTGGTCGGCCAGTTCCTCTGACGACCTCACGCCCGAGGCTTGCAGGAAAGGCCGGTACACCTCGGTCCCGTCGAGACCTATGTCAGCAGCCATCGCTATCCACTCGCTGAGCGGCATCTTTCCTGACTGGATCTCTTCGAAAAAGCAGATGGGTATGCAGCTTGTCTTCATGGCGCGCGCTGATCCTCCTTTCAGGGGCTTGTCCTGGCGAACTGCTTGCCTGTGCCAGCGGGTCCGCGGCCCACGGCAGTCAAACCCGAGGCCGCAGGCTGGCGCCTCCGTCGCTTGAGGCGCAGGGATCATAGCTCCCCGTGCCCCCGGCGTCAACGACCGCAAGAGCGGATCCTTCCCAGGGGACGTGGCCGGCCGAGCCTTCTTGGAAGAGAGAGCTGCAACCGGGGCAGCATTTGTGATATAGATGGACGTCCGGCGCGGGACACCGCCAAGCCCGCCCGCCTTCAGTCGAGAACGTGCTGTGGCGCGGGTTCCGAGAACGCGGCACGCGCGCGCCGCGCTGTCTCTGGAGGGACGCATGGTCAACAGTCACATCTACGCGACAACCGTAGCTGATCTCGAAGCGGACTACGAGGGCATTGTCCAGGCCTGCCGCAGGCAGGGGATGGGGCCCCATCCGGGGGCGCCGCGGAAGGCGCCCTTGAGACGGAAGTCGTCCTTGGCGAAAGGATAGACGCGCCGGCCGGTGTAGACGGCCCTCCGTAGAGCGAGGGGAGAGCTGGCCCTCGGCTAGCTGCCGGCCTGCGGGATACTTGCAGTAGCTTCGTAGAGGGGCGACGCGGGGGGAGGCATCGCGGACTATGCGGCGGTGATCGAGATGGCGGAGGCGCGGGCAGAGCTGCGGGCACTGGCGCTGTTCAACCGCGCCGTGGCGAAGGATGAGAAGGGCGACCTGGAGGGGAGCATTTCTGACTTGACGGGTGTGATCGAGATGGTTGACCCCTTCCCCGAGAATTGATCCAGGAGTTGTGAGAGAATCCAGATAGGGCGCATAATCCAACCTAACCCCCATTCACCGGCAGAATCGGGTATTGTGTGAGGAGAGAGGGGATGCAACAAAGACTAAAAGAGAGGGGAAGGGGCTTGGGCTGGTTGTGGGTATGGTGGCCGTTCATCCTCTTCCCAATCGGTCATATCCGTTCATGCCCAGCTTTGTTTGAGAAAAGACGCGGCGTACCCCCAACCCCAGTCTCATTCACGGACAAGATCGAGCGTTACGTGGGGGGGGCGGCGGATTCCATATGATCGGACATCTGCAATGATTTTCCGCCTACGGTGGTGGAACCGAAACATCGTCAAACCATACACGAGGGACTCTATCAGATGAAGCACCAGCCGCCAATATGTGCTGAATGCGGTAGAACTTGCCGGGCTTGTCGATCTGTTTCAGCGACTTGAAGGGCACGGAGACACCCATATACTGCGCCCCCGGAGAGGTGGGCCACTAGGGGTCAAAGAGTGCGGAGGTAGAATGGGAGGGTGTCCCGTCCTCCCCGCACCCGGGGAAGGTTGCGGCTATCGCCGCCAGCAAAAAGGGCAAGGAGCCACCTACGCCGAAAAGTCAGCTGCTAATGGGGGGAAGACCCAGGTGCAGCGCATTCCGCAGGGCCTGGCCAGCACGTCATCCGGGACTGGGATTTTGAATTCAGGGAATGCTATCATATGCCCTGCCTGTGATGCAGCAGCAAGAGGCTTCTTTGCCCTTAGCATCCTCCCGAGATGGCAGGGCTTCGAGATGCGGTCTACGGCAATCCTGATCCTGTTCGTAGCGCTGTGTTTCTGCGCTCCGCTGGTCGGCGTGGCCCTCACCCGTAGGGCTATTCCACTGTGGTATTCCCAGTTGAACAAGCCGTCTTGGACACCGCCGAGTTGGGTCTTTGGCCCGGTCTGGACGGCACTCTATCTGACGATGGCTGTTGCAGCCTGGCTGGTATGGTCGCGGGCTGGCTGGGATAGAGGCGCGCTCGCATTGGGGTTGTTCGCGTTGCAGCTTGTGCTGAATACCTTGTGGACACCGATCTTCTTCGGCCTGAAGATGCCGGGTGTGGCATTTGGCGAGATAGTCCTGCTATGGTCCTCGATCTTGGCCACTGCCATTGCCTTTTGGCGTATAACGCCGACGGCCGGGTGGCTGATGGTTCCGTATCTGGGGTGGACCACATTCGCTGCAGTTCTGAACCTCACGATCTGGCGGATGAACCTTTGAGGCCGCACCGTGGATGGGTGGAACCTCCCCGCCCGCAAGCCCGACAGCCATTGATTTGACTGCGTGGTCGGCTGCGCCGCAGCCGGCTCCTTGCACTGAGTTGTCCTCTACGGCACCGACTTGCGCGGCGGACCAGATCGGAAGCGCCTCAAGCTGTCACAGTTGCAGAGGGCGCGGAACGAGCATACGCACTAAACACCTGGAGAGCGAGAGGCGAACCCCTTCGATGAACAACGGGCTCCACAAGCTGCTGCGCCGCTTGCATCCCCAAGGCATCCCCTGGCCGGGGTCCGTCCTTTACAGCGCTCTCAGCAGCACCGCGATCTTCCGCCATCACTACCAACTTGTTGCACAGGACTTTGGACGCTACTGCCGCGAGGGGAGAATACTTGACGTCGGCACCGGACCGGGCTGGCTCCTACTGGAGATGCACCGGGCTTTCCCGCAAGCCCACCTCGTCGGAGTAGACATTTCACCCGCCATGGCGCGCAAGGCGAAAAGCAACATCGAAAAGGCCGGCCTGCCCGAACGCATCGAGGTTCTCGAAGCCTCCGCGGCCGCCTTGCCATTTCCTGACAACAGCTTCGACGGCGTCGTCTCGACCGCGTCAATCCACCATTGGAAGGACCGGGGCGGCGGGCTGCGTGAAATCTGCCGCGTCCTGAGGCCTGGGCGACACGCAGTCATCTGCGACCTGGTGCGAGACCTTCCCCCCGCGGTCCTGGCGCAGTTGCAGCGCGAGGTCGGCCGTTTCCGAACCGTGCTTCTGAAGCTTCATTCCTTCGAAGAGCCTTTCCTCAACACCAGGGAGTTCGAGTCACTTGCCGCCCAGACTCCATTTGAAGGCGGTACAGTCTACTTTCTAGGCGCGTTTTGCTGCCACGCCATGCGCAAGAAGCAGGACGCATGAGACGTTCGCTTTACCATTCTGTGGCGTCAGAGCTTCTCGTTGGGGGTTTCCCGTGCCTCGTTTCCTACCGCCGCCTTGTGGACGCAAGATTGCCAGAAGGGAGAATGAGCCATGTGCACCGTCAGCGATTATGAAACAAAGCTGTTGATGCGGTTCTGGGTAGTTCGGCAGGCCTTCCAAGGGGGAAAGGAAGGCCTGCCGACGCCGGGTTTTTCCCTTCCGGCTGCGGCCCCTGGGAAGTAGCATCATCCCAGAGTTCGGAGGGAGCGGAGCCAATGGACGGCGTCATGGAAGAACAACAGGATAGGCGGCCTGACCAGGACGCCTCGCCTCAGACTGCCAGGCAGGTCATCCGGTAGGTCGCCAGACCAGGGGCGCACGACCCGTTCACTTGGGCCGTGCGCTCCCGTTATGGACATCGTCGACCAGATCGGCCGGGTCACTTGGCCTTGAAGTCCGTTGTGAGCACGCTGGACTGGCCGCCAGTCTCAACGGTGATCCGAACCTCGTAGGTGCCAGTCACGGAACTGGCCGGCAAGGTGATCGGCACTTCGCTTGTGCAGGTGCCGCTCGTGCGGTTCACTTCCACGGCGGCTTCCGCCACGCTGACTCCGTTGAGGGCGATCAGCCGGCTCTCCTTGACCACGATCTGCTGTTGCGGGTCCGGTGTCATCACGGCATAGGTGGCCTTGAGTCTGACCTCGCTGCCGGGCGCCACGCTCTGCGGCTTAGCTGCAACTTTCGTCAACTCAATACGCACACCCTGTTCCGGCGTGTAGTTGTGCTCTTGGCGGGTTTCCTCAGCCGTCTTGTCCTTGTGGTCGAGGTAGGCACCGATCGCGCCGCCCGCCAGAGCGCCGACAAGGCCACCGATGACTGCGCCTTTCTTCCCACCGGTCAAGCCACCGATAGCCGCTCCTCCCGCCGCTCCAGCGGCGACGCCGATGGTAGCCTTCTCATGCTGCTTTATGAATTCGCAGCCGGGCACCAGGAGCATGAATGCCGCGGCCATAGCCAGCCATTTTCCCGCTCTCGCCATCATTCCCTCCACTCCTTTCAGTAGAAGTATCACACATGGCGCTTGTCAGCCACAATTCACCTGTAGTCTCACGGAGTGTACCGCCAAAACGGGCGCCCGCCAACGGTCTTGTTGTGCCTAATCCGGCGCAAATCCGGCATGGCAGCCGTTTCCGGGTGCTTGTCACTGGCCCGTCACGGAGATGTTCACCGTCAACCATTATGAAACAAAGGCATTGAAAAGGTTTTGAGGTTGTTCGGCATGCCTTCCCAGGGGGGAAGAAAGGCCTGCCGATGGCGAGTTGTTGCCCGGCCACGCGGTTGGCGGGTAACCTTCCGGCTCCAACCCCAGGGAAGTAGAACAGTCCCAGAGAAGGACGCTGGAGTAAAGGAGGGAAAGGTACCGAGCGTGGAAAAAGGCTGGAGGAATCTTGCCATCGGCGCGCGCCGATGGTAACCTTACAGGAGGGCGCGAGCCGGAAGGAACCGTGCCAATTCAAAAGCCCTTAAATGCTTCATTTCGCTGAAGACGCACAGGCATGATGGGAATGTCAAAGAAGACCCCGGACGCATCTCGGCGCCAAGGGAACCTTCCTGGTGGGAACGGGACTCGCTATTCCGTTCAACTAGTGGAAACGGCGCGTGCCGATACCGATACCGTCCTCAAGGGGCTTGGATCGCAACTAAGCGGGCTGAGCACGGCGGAAGCCGATTCTCGCTTGAAGCAGTTCGGGATGAACGAGATTGCCCGAGGGAAGCGTCAATCGGCTCTGATGCGCCTCTTGGGCAACATCAAGAACCCATTGGTCCTCCTGCTCCTGGCGCTGGGTGTGCTTTCCTTTCTCACCGGTGACCTGCGGGCGACGGTGGTCATTTTCGTGATGGTGGTTCTGGGCGTGGTGTTGCGTTTTTTCCAGGAGATGCGGGCCGATAACGCGGCCGAGAGGCTCCAAGCGATGGTCAGCAACACCGCGACATTGGTGCGCGGCGGCAAGGAAGAAGAAGTCTCGCTCAAGGTATTAGTGCCTGGGGATGTCGTCCGGCTGGCTGCCGGTGATATGGTGCCGGCTGATGTACGGGTGTTGTCCGCCAAAGACCTGTTCTTGAATCAAGCGGCTCTCACTGGCGAAGCCCTGCCTGTGGAGAAGAAAGCCGCCCCGGCGTCGGCAAACGTTCAGAACCCGCTGGAACTTCCCAACATCTGCTTCTTGGGCTCCAACGTGGAGAGCGGATCCGCGACAGCCGTTGTCATCCACACTGGGGACCGCACCTATTTCGGCTCGCTGGCTGCCAGCATCGTCGGACAGCGCCAGTTGACCAGCTTCGACCTGGGTGTCAACAAGTTCACCTGGCTGATGATCCGCTTCATCGCCGTGATGGTTCCGGCTGTGTTCCTCATCAGCGGACTGAGCAAGCACAACTGGCTGGAAGCGTTCCTGTTTGCCATGGCCGTGGCCGTCGGGCTGACCCCCGAGATGCTGCCCATGATCGTGACCGTCAACCTGTCCAAGGGCGCCCTGGCAATGGCCCGCAAGAAAGTGATCGTCAAACGCCTGAACGCCATTCAGAACTTCGGGGCGATGGACGTGCTGTGCACCGACAAGACCGGCACCCTCACCCAGGGCAAGATCGTGCTCGAAAAGTATCTGGACGCGCACGGCGATCCCAGCGAGAAGGTGCTGCATTACGGCTACCTGAACAGCTACCACCATACCGGGTTGAAGAACCTGCTCGACGAAGCGATCCTCGACCATGAGGAGTTGGAGGAACGCCTGAAAGCGAAAGAGAAGTACCGCAAGATCGACGAGATCCCTTTCGACTTCGTGCGTCGGCGCATGTCGGTGGTGGTGGAAGATGAAACCGGGTTGAACACGCTGATCTGCAAGGGCGCGGTGGATGAAGTGATGAGCCTGTGTACCCGGGTGGAAGTCAAAGGGGAGGTCATCGAAGTTCTGCCCGAGCACGACGCCAAACGCCGACAGTTGGCGGACGATCTGAACGGTCAGGGCTTCCGGGTAATCGCCCTGGCTTATAAGCAAATGCCGGGCTCCTCAAATGAGCCGGTTTACTCGGTCAAGGATGAGTCGGACCTGATCCTGCTGGGTTTCCTGGCCTTCCTCGACCCGCCAAAGGACACCGCTACAGAGGCGTTGAAGCGGCTTCACACCTTGAACGTGGACGTCAAGGTCCTGACCGGCGATAGTGAGATCGTCACCGCCTACATCTGTAAGGAAGTGGGCATGCCGGTAGAGCATCTCTTGCTCGGCTCTCAAATCGAGACGATGAGCGAGACGGAACTGGCCGAAGCCGCCAGCGCCACCAGCGTCTTTGCCAGGCTGGCCCCGGCACACAAGGAACACATCATCCGTGCGCTCCAGAGTAAGGGCCACGTGTTGGGGTTCATGGGTGATGGCATCAACGACGCCCCGGCCTTGAAGGCCGCCGATGTGAGCATCTCGGTGGACAGGGCCGTGGACATCGCCAAGGAGTCATCCGATATCATCCTGCTGGAAAACAGCCTGCTGGTACTGGAGCAGGGCGTGCTGGAAGGCCGGCGGGTGTTCGGCAACATTGTCAAGTACATCAAGATGGCGGCCAGCTCGAACTTCGGCAACATGTTCAGTGTCGTGGGGGCCAGCGCGTTCCTGCCTTTCCTACCCATGCTGCCGATCCAGGTGCTGACCAACACCCTCCTGTACGACTTCTCGCAGACCACCATCCCCACCGACGAGGTGGATGCGGACTGGCTGACCAAGCCGCGCCAGTGGACGATTGGCAAGATCCTGCGTTTTATTCTGTTTATCGGGCCGATCAGCTCGATCTTCGATTACGTGACGTTCTTCATGATGCTGTACGTTTTCAACTGCTGGCACAACCCGGCCCTGTTCCACACCGGCTGGTTCGTGGAGTCGCTCTTCACCCAGACGCTCATCATCCATGTCATTCGCACCAACAAGATCCCGTTTATCGAAAGCCGGGCCAGTTGGCCGCTAATGATCACGTCCGTCGTCATTGTCGCGGCGGGCGCCTGGCTGACGGTTTCGCCCCTAGCGAACACGCTCGGGTTTGTCCCGCTCCCGCCGCCGTACTGGCTGTTTCTGGCCATCATGCTGCTGGGCTATGCGGTTCTGACACAGGTGGGGAAGACCTGGTTTATTCACAGGTTTGGCGAGTGATGGCGGTGCCGAGGAGAATGCATTCCTTGAGCAAGAAATCACAACGAACTGGTAGCGAAGACACGTTTGGGCCAACAAGAGTCGCCGGATAGCCACTGTGCAAACGATCACAACGAAGACGGGAGTGGATATCCCACGCCCGATGCCGGCAACGGCGGCGGTGGCATAGAATGCTGGCCAAGGCGCTGCAAACCGAGTGATCGGCTCTTGACTCCTTGTGCTGGTTCCTGAAATGAAGGTGAACAGTGCATCCTATGAATGCAAAGGATAGACAGCACCGCGCCATTCTACAGAGCATCGCCCAGCGGGCGATGCTTGCGAGAGGGTTACTGCCCGACTTCTCTGCCGGAGCCATCGCCGAACTTGGCAGGATTCAGGCACCTGCAGCCATGAACGGTGAACCCGTTCGTGATCTGAGAGAGCTCTTGTGGGCTTCCATTGACAATGATGACTCCCGAGACCTGGATCAGCTCACAGTTGCCGAGACAATGCCGGGAGACAAAGTAAAGGTTCTTGTTGCCGTGGCTGACGTGGACGCGCTAGTCAAGAATGGATCAGCGATTGACGAACACGCCCGCCATAATACTACCTCGGTTTATACCGCTGCCAAGATATTCCCGCTGCTGCCTGATAGGCTTTCCACGGACCTCACATCACTGAATTCCGATGAGGATCGCCTATCCATTGTCATTGAAATGACGGTTGGCTCGGATGGAACTCTGCTGGATTCTGATATCTACAGGGCGTGTGTGCGCAATCGTGCGAAGCTCGCTTATAGCGGCGTGGCAGCGTGGCTGGAAGGGCGCGGAATTGTGCCTGAGGCCGTTGCTGCGGTAAATGGACTTGCCGAGAATCTGCGCGTGCAGGACAGGGTCGCACAGAGCATGAGAAATCTCAGGCATGTCCACGGAGCTCTGAGTCTTGAAACCCTTGAGGCGAGATCGATATTTGACGGCGATGAAATCCGTGATCTCGAGGTGACAAGAAAGAACCGCGCAACGGATATTATCGAGGATTTCATGATCGCGGCCAATGGTGTGACCTCCCGGTATCTGTCATCGAGAAATCTCCCTTCCATTCGCCGTGTGGTGCGCAGTCCCGAACGATGGGACCGGATTGTCGAGATTGCCAGGGAACATGGGTTCGGGCTTCCCGATCAACCGGACTCAAGAGCGTTGGAGGAGTTTCTGGTCAAGCAGAAAGCAGACGATCCGCTCCGATTCCCAGACCTGTCCCTCGCTGTTATTAAGCTTCTGGGAGCGGGCGAATACATTGCGGAACTCCCGGGAGACACTGCCCCAGGACACTTTGGTCTGGCTGTCAAGGACTATACCCATTCCACAGCCCCCAATCGCCGGTATACCGATCTGATCAGCCAACGCTTGTTGAAGGCCGCCATAGCAGGAAAGCCTTTGCCCTACGGCAGGGATGAACTGGGGGTCCTGGCGAAGCATTGCACAGAAGCTGAGGATGCCGTCAACAAAGTCGAACGGCAGGTCGGCAAATCCGCTGCGGCGCTGCTCCTGGAGTCCAGAATCGGGGAGCAGTTTGACGCCATTGTCACGGGGGCTTCCCCTAAAGGCACATGGGCCCGGCTTCTTGCCATGCCGGTTGAAGGGAGGCTAGTTCATGGGTTCAAAGGGATTGACGTGGGTGACCGAATTCGCGTGCAGTTGATATCTGTAGACGTCAAACGGGGGTATATCGATTTCGGGAAAGTCGGGCCACCTCCACATTTGGGCTGAAATTGATGCCCGCAAGGGAGGGACGCGTGAAAGCCGGCACCGGAGTCTGAGAGGCCGCCCTTCGCTCCTGCAAGGGGACTTGCGGCGCGGCTCAGTCGAGGGCCTTTCCGCGTCTTCGCATGAGCCTGAAACAATTGAGTCCGCCGGCAGTCATCAACTGGTGGCGGCCTGATGCACGGCAGGGCAGAAGTTCGGCGCCTGAAGCGATACAATAGTTCAGACGGGACTGCATCCAATGACTCTGGAGGTAGCTGCTACTGCGTCGCTTTGTGTTCACCATCAGCGATTATGAAACAAAGCTGTTGGTACGGTTTTAGGTAGTTTGGCAGGCCTTCCCAGGGGGGAAGGAAAACCTGTGGACAAGGAGGACATCATGAAGTCCGTCCGAAGAATCAACAAGGTCTGGAAGAGCAAGCCGACAATCGAGGGAGCTGGCGTCCACCTGAAGCGAGCCTTCGGCGACAACGAGGTGCCGCTGTTCGACCCCTTCCTGTTGCTCGACGATTTCCATTCGCACAATCCGCGGCATTATCTGAAGGGATTTCCCTGGCACCCCCACCGGGGGATCGAGACGATCACCTACGTGCTTCACGGCCGTGTTGAGCACGGCGACAGCATGAGCAACAGGGGGGTCATCAACTCGGGCGATGTCCAGTGGATGACCGCCGGGAGCGGAGTCATTCACCAGGAGATGCCCAAGGGGCAGCAGGACGGCCTTGTGTGGGGGTTCCAGTTATGGGCGAACCTTCCTGCGTCGAACAAGATGATGGACCCGCGCTACAGAGGCATCGTGGCTCATCAGATCCCGGAGGTGAATCTCCAGGGAAACATCGGGGTGAAGATCATCTGTGGAGAAGTGCAGGGCGTAAAGGGGCCGGTGCAGGACGTTGTAGTCGCTCCCGAATACCTGGACGTGTCGGTGCCCACGCAAACTACTTTCACCCATCCCGTCAAGCGGGGACACACAACTTTCGCATACGTCATCGAAGGAGAAGGCTACTTCGATCCGGAGCCCAATGCCTATGCCCACGAGGCGGTGGGACTGAATTACTTCGATTTCCGGCGGCAGTGCCAATGCAATGCGGAGAACCTCGTCCTCTACGGGGATGGCGATGAGGTGGTCGTTACCACACAAGAGAGTCCAGTGCGCTTTCTACTGGTATCGGGAAGACCGATTAGGGAGCCTGTGGCCTGGTACGGCCCCATCGTCATGAACACCCAGGAGGAACTGCGGATCGCTTTCGAGGAATACGAGGTGGGCACATTCATCAAGCACAGGTAGGGAACATGACACTGACCCCTTTCCCGAGAACTGATCCAGGTTCTGTAAGAGAATCCTGTTGACCGTCAGCGATTATGAAACAAAGCTGTTGATGCGGTTCTGGGTAGTTCGGCAGGCCTTCCCAGGGGGGAAGGAAGGCCTGCCGACGCCGGCTTTTCCCTTCCGGCTCGGGCCCCTGGGAAGCAGAAGAGTCCCAGAGAAGGACACTGGAGGAAAGGAGGAAAAGGTACCGAGCGTGGGAAATGACTGGAGAAGCCTTGCCGTCGGCGCGCGCCGATGGTAACTGCCCCCTTCGGTGGTGCCACCTTCTATGTTGGAGTCCTGGCGCCAGTCTGCAGCGTCTGGCGGAGGGGACCGGAGTCAATTCCCCCGTCTTACGCCCCACGGCCAGCGGGGGCCCAGTCGTGAGGGAGTGGATTGCTACGCTTTCCCGCTGCCCTTCTCTGGTTCTTCGGGGACCACGATCCACCCCACGACATATGTAACGACCAGGGGTACGATGCCCGTCGCGAGTAAAAGGAACAGCACAACAAGCCTGACAAGAGTGGCATCGACATCGAGTGTCTGGCCAATTCCTCCACAGATGCCAGCGACTCTCCTGTTGGTTCTGGAGCGATAGAGTTTCCTCATCGCTTAGCTCTCGATCTTTCGCATTTTCGTTTGGTCTGCTTGCACTTGGCCAGTAGCCAGCAGTGTACCGTTGATCCCCAGCTGAGTCAATGACCCCCAACAGGCTTCCCGCCCCTAATACCGTCCCGTGATTTGTCTTGGGAACAGGGAGTCGACAATCCGGGTTAACACCTATTCCCCGGCACCAATCTATCCGACACCTAAGGTCCCGTCTACCAGGCAAGATCGAGCGGTGTGAGCAGGTGAGATAACTGGGAAAAGGGGGATGGTGGGGCTGGTTCTGGGGATGGTCGGCCGTTTATCCTCTTCCCAATCGGCCCTAATACGCATCACCAGCCCTATCCCAGAACTCGCCATTTATCGATCCCCAGAATCGGCGTTATCATCCATCCCCATCGCCATTCCAGGAAAGACGCAGGCCCTATTTCAAGAACACCCCAGGCTCGATTCCGAGAAAGACGCCGGCATATTCCTCAACACCCGCTCTCAAACCAGCGACAATCCCAAGTGTTAATGCGGCATAAGGGGACTGGGTTGGGGAGAGAAGAGAAGAAAGCCGGGCAACAACGTCCTGTCTACTCGCTGGTTTTTGGGGGCGATTTTGGGGCAGGGAAGAATTGGGCGGGATTAGGCGTGGGGTTGTCGAAGGGGGGGTCGGTGGTCGTGGCTTGGTCATAGAAGCTAACGGCCCATGCCATCAACACACTGCACGACACCCTTCCCAAACCCGAGGAACCATGGAATATTGCCCTGCCCTAACCCCTTCTTGGATCCGCCTTATGATTCGTGGGTGAGGAGTGGGCTGGAGCGGGGTTGGATATGGCGGGGATCAGGGTGAGGATGCAACGAGACTTGGGGGCGCAAAGGATAGACTGCGATATGAATGCACCGGGGCAGAGCACGCAGAGCAGCCGTCTAAACATTCACTGGCGGAAGCGCTGGTAGCCTTTTCCGGCGGTTCGGCAACACATCTGGATGCGAAGCACGCTGCTACTCCATCAACTCGGCCAACTCGCGGAGCATGTCGCGGACAGGGAGCTTGTTGGGGCACGCGTCCTCACACGCGCCACATTCATCGCACAAACGCATGCTCCTGTCCTGCGCCATACGGCCCGTTGCGTAGATGGCCCAGTCCCGCAAGTTGAAGGCCTTCCAGTTGCGGTGGATCTCCATGTGGGTCGGTATGTCCACTCCCTGCGGACACGGCATGCAGTAGCGGCAAGCCGTGCAGAAACGATTGCCCAGTGCCGCGCGCAATCGGTCGAGCCCTTCGCACATTTGCTCGAAGTTGGCGTCCGTCGCAGGGTCGAAACCCTTCACTGTCCTGACATTCTGCTCCAGCTGCTCCATCGTGTTCATGCCGGAGCAGGCGGTACTGATGCCCGGGTTTGACAGCACAAAACGCAACGCCATCTCAGTGGTGGGAAGGTCCATGCCGAGCGCTTCCTTCAGCTTGTCTGATTCCCATGAGAGCATCCCGCCCGCCACAGGACCCATGGCCACCACGCCCACGCCCAGCTCACTCGCCCGTGCAATAGTGGTCTCGTAACTCCGATCGACCAAGTTGTAGGGCACGGTGATGCAGTCGAATAGGCCGGTCTCAACGCACTTGATGAAGTTCTCAGGCGTGTCGTGTCCCGTGAAACCGACGTGCTGGATCAACCCCTTGTCTTGGGCCTCTCGGATGGCATCGAGCACGCCGCCGCGCTTCAGCACGTGGCGCATCTTGTCCCAGTTAAACCACCCGACCTGGTAGAACTTGAAGTGCGTCAGACCGAGGATCTCGAGCTGCCGTTCGATTTCGGCCAGGAACTGGTAAGCCGTCTTGTCGGCATCGAGGCCGTCCTTGCCGGAGACGATAACGCCCTTGGTCCGGCCCTTTAAGCCTGGCGCTGTGCGATGCTGACAGGTCCCGCCAAGGTAATAGCGCGTTGTCTCGAAGTAGTTGACGCCCAAATCGATTGCCCGGGAGATCAGTCTCGTGTTCAGGTCCTGATCGTCTGACAGGCGCATGCAGCCGAAAGAGAGTGCCGAGACCAACAGGCCGGTCTTGCCCAGGTGGCGATAGCGCATGGTCTCGTCGTTTCGGATCAGTGGTTCGATGTTGGTCGGCTGTGTGATACTCATGCCTAGGTTTTCCAGGCGCAGTCCAACGTCAGCCCTCGCGCCAGCGGGTAAGCCAACAAAGGGGACGGTTCTCGCTCAACAGCAGGTACTCATGATACTACCCCCCCCACTTCCGCAGCAACGACGGGACGGTCGCGTTAGTCATATTGCTCGCTGAGACATCATCATAGCCGGCGAGAATGGATCACGTCAGGTTGGATGCCCGGCAACAGGTAGTGGCGCTTCCGTCAGGGACTGTTGCCGTCTTGTCCGTAACTGCCCTCCGTGCGACAGCTTGCGGCCATCTTCGCCACACGGGCTTCGCCTGAGGGCCGCTGCGATGCCAAGTAAGCCACACGGCCGACCGTGTCCCAACGCACAGTGTACCTTCTTCGGTCAGCTTGACAAGGGCAATATCATCCGCTTGAGGTCGCGCCAAGCCCCTGCGAACTCAACTAACGCAGACCGGCCGCTTGGCAACAGTTGGTGACAAAAGCACCCGCATGAGCCCGGACCTGCGGAAGAGACGGGCGATCTGTGCCATGTCCCCGCGAGTCCAGAAAGCGAGAAGTCCACACAGGGCGAGGTCGGCCTGCGACTGGGACTGATATCCGCCCATGTTACCGTGCCAGAGGGTCTAATGGAGCCTTTCAGGCGTTTGCAGGAGCACGAGAGACGCCGATCAGTGCCACGGAAACATGACTGCACGGGATTGACCATATGGGGAAGGAACCGTATACTCTGAAAAGGTATCTCAGATGTCGGAACGATAGTCGCATCTGGGAAAGATGGAAGGACAACGGTGTGTCGGTCACCAGCAAGCCTGTCCTGCCTTTGCCTCACATCTCCTTCGTGGTAAGAGCTCCATCATTATAGATGAATAGCTGCGCTTACAGGAACACCTGCGCCAATGCCTGAATCACATGCATCCGTTGTCGCCCGTGAGCTGAATATCACCGAAAGTCAGGTGGCGGCCATCGCCGCCCTGCTCGACAGTGACGCCACCGTTCCTTTCATCGCCCGCTACCGCAAGGAAGCCACCGGGTCGCTCGATGAGGTCGCCATCACGGCCATCCGCGATCGCCTGCAGCAGTTGCGCGAGCTGGACAAGCGCCGCGAGACGGTGCTGAAGTCCGTAGAGGAGCAGGGAAAGCTGACCGACGAGCTGAAGGGGAAGCTCCTGGCCGCCGCCACCCTGACCGAGTTGGAAGATCTATACCTGCCTTACAAGCCCAAGCGCCGCACGCGCGCCCAGGCCGCCCGCGAGAAGGGGCTGGAACCGCTGGCTGAGCTCATCCTCGCACAGAAGGATGAAACCGACCCGCTGGGCGAGGCGACGGCCTACGTGGATGCGGAGAAGGGCGTCCAGTCAGCCGAGGACGCCCTGGCCGGCGCGCGCGACATCATCTCCGAGCGGGTCAACGAGGATCAGGAGGCCCGCGCCCGCATGCGCGAGCTGTTCGCCCAGAAGGCGCTCGTCCGCTCGCACGTGGTGAGCGGCAAGGAGCAGGAGGGCATCAAGTTCAAGGATTACTACGAGTGGGAGGAGCCCGTTGTAAAGGTGCCCGGACACCGCATGCTGGCCATGCGCCGCGGGGAGAACGAGGGCTTCCTCGTCCTGCGTATCGCCCCCCCGGAGGAGGAGGCGCTGCGGCTGTTGAGCGGGATGTTCGTCAAGGCCGACAACGCGGCGGCCGAGCAGGTGCGCACCGCCGTCGAAGACGGCTACAAGCGGCTGCTATCCCTTTCAATGGAAACTGAGATACGCCTGGCCACCAAGAAGGCGGCCGACGCCGAGGCGATCCGCGTCTTCGCCGAGAACCTGCGCCAGCTCCTGCTGGCCCCGCCCCTGGCGCAGAAGCGCGTGCTGGCCATCGACCCCGGCTACCGCACCGGCTGCAAGGTCGTCTGCCTGGACGCCCAGGGCAAGCTGCTCCACCACGAGACGGTCTACCCCCACTCCGGCGATCGGCAGCGCGCTGAGGCAGCCGCGACGATCACAGCGCTCCGCGAGCGATTCGCCATAGAGGCTGTAGCCGTGGGCAACGGCACCGCCGGGCGTGAGACGGAGGCGTTCGTGCGCTCGCTGGAACTGTGCGGCGGCACGATTGTCGCGATGGTGGACGAGAGCGGCGCGTCGATCTACTCGGCCTCAGAGGTCGCGCGGGAGGAGTTCCCGGACCTGGACTTGACCGTACGCGGCACCGTCTCGATCGGCCGGCGCATGCTGGACCCGCTCTCGGAGGTGGTTAAGATCGACCCGAAGTCCATCGGCGTCGGGCAGTACCAGCACGACGTGGACCAGGGCGCGCTCCGCCAGAGCCTGGACGACGTGGTGACAAGCTGCGTCAACAGCGTGGGCGTAGAGGTTAATACGGCCAGCAAGCAGCTCCTGGCCTACGTGTCCGGCCTCGGGCCTAAGCTGGCACAGGCCATCGTGAGCCTGCGCAACGAGCGCGGGCCGTTCCGCTCACGCGAAGACCTGAAGGGCGTGCCCGGCATCGGCCCGAAGACCTTCGAGCAGGCGGCCGGCTTCCTGCGCGTCCGCGGCGCACAGAATCCGCTGGACGACAGCGCTGTCCATCCGGAGAGCTACCACGTCGTCCACGCCATGGCCAGTGACCTGAGTTGCTCCGTCGGCGACCTGGTAGCCGATCCCGCGATGCGCAGTCGCATCGTGCTGGAGCGTTACGTGGGCGAGGACGTCGGCATGCCGACGCTGAGGGACATACTGGACGAGCTGGCCCGGCCGGGCCGGGACCCCCGGGAGCGCTTCGAGCCGTTCGAGTTCGCTGAGGGCGTTCAGAAGATCGAGGACCTCCAGCCAGGCATGAAGCTGCCCGGCATCGTGACCAACATCACGAGCTTCGGCGCATTCGTGGACGTGGGCGTGCACCAGGACGGCCTCGTCCACGTGAGCGAGCTGGCGGACCGCTTCGTCCGGGACCCCGCCGAGGTGGTAAAGCTGCGGCAGAAGGTGACCGTCACCGTGGTGGAGGTGGACCTGGAGCGCAAGCGCATCGCGCTCTCGATGCGCAGCGAGCCCGGTGAGGCGCGACAGCGCCGGGGCCCGAAGGCGGGCGGCCGAAACGTCGGCTGATGCGTTAGCGTCGATCAAGGTCGTGTTCTCGAGGAAGTTGTCGGGGACTTCCCCGTCTTCCAGTGCTGGCTCCGTTTTGTCGCCGATGTCCGGTGTTTCGGTGTCGAAATCAACAGCCAACTCGACTCCTACGCCCAGCCTCAACACAAACGCGGACCGGAATGTACGCTCCTTGATCTTCTGGTCGCCGACGAACGTGCCATTGAAGCTGTTCAGGTCCCGCACAAGAAGCGTGCCATCTTCGGCAAGCTCCAGTTGCACGTGCTCACGAGAAACGTGCGGATGAACACAGGCGATGTCGCAACTCTTACCGCGTCCGACAGTTATGCTGGAGGAGCGGACCCTATACGTCGCAACCTCATTCCCGTCCTGTAGGACGCGGACCTGGTAAAAGGCCCGCTCAGGCTGTTCACCGTCAGCGATTATGAAACAAAGGCATTGATACGGTTTTGAGGTTGTTCGGCGCTTTGCACTTGTGGCGTGCGCCCGATATTTGGTATACTGTTGTTTGAAGGACGCGCTCTCTTAGCGCCCTGGGGGCGGCATGGTAGTGAGCCATGCGGAGCAGTCTGAGTCTCGTTCTACGACTCTGTAAGCCGACCGGTGTGAGCCTTTGTGGGTTTTTCGTCCGGACGGCGCGGTGATCTGTAGGCCTTGCTTTCCCTCCCGAGGATTCCCTCCTCTCCGGCGGCGAACGCCCGGCTTCAGTGCTCTCCGGCAGTTTCGAGCGATGCCTCTGCCTGCTCACCGATCAGCAAGCGTAAAAGGTGGGGCGACTTCCACGACTGTGAGCGCAGTGCGCGCAACGATGCGCGTTCGCTCGCGGAAGAGCACCGTTAGAAGCAGACATCACAATGAGTTTCTCGATCTTGAGCAGGACAGAGGCAGCAATAGCACCGGGCGAGGAAGCCGAAGCCTCAAACGGGACGAATGCTGCCTTTCTGGCACGTCATGGCGATGCCAGAACCTTGGCGCTGCTATCTAGATTAATCGGTGACGAGCGTTATTCAGCGGGCTCGCGCAGAGACTTCCGAGACGCACGTCGCGCGCTCGCCAGCCGTCTGGGAAGGGTGCATCGTACTCCAAGGAAGAATGGTCACAGAATGCGCAGGGCCCAGCGTCAGCCCAAGGGACCCGGGCCAGCAAATGGCCTCTCGCTGCGGGCCCAACGTCAAAAGGGCGAATGGATAACCAGGGTCACTCTTTCAAAGGGCACGTGAAGGCTATCGCTCCACCCGTTTGATTTCAACACAGAGTGGCGCAAGAACATGGCAATCGGGGCATCTCGAATGCCACCGACCTGTCCCTGCAAATGGGTCCTGGTTCGTTATCAGAACAGGGCCGTTTCTCTGCCCACCAGCTGACGTTCGAATACCGCATCCGCACCGAGGCCACGGCCGGGCCATGGAGAAGTAAAACCTCCCCTCTCACAAGCCCGACAATCACTGGTTTGACTGCATCGTGGGTTGCGCAGTGGCCGCTTCGTTACAAGGGGTGGAACGACTCGGCGCTCCCATTCGGCAGTCACTGGAGCAAGAACGACTCAGGCTATCCCAACTCCAGCGGCAGAAGCGATGAGGCAGGGGACGGGACGGCAGCTTCACGGTCGTCGAAGTTGAGACGAGTCAGGCTTTCCCAGGGAATTACCAAGCCCTCAAGTACAGGGCACTCAAATGCGCAGAGATGCAGGAGGGACTTGGATCACAGCGGGTTGGAGCTTTACTGGTAGCCTGGCAAATTCCGCACTGCATCAGGCAATTCTGCCAGCAGTACGGAATCCGGTGTGTGGAAAAGCAGTGCTGACTATCGCCCGCTGCTACCGTCGTTCCACCAGCGGAACGACGTCGAAGATGAAGCGGCATAGTGACCCTCGGCCCCCACTGGGCCTTTGAGACCGGCAACCTCGGCCGCCTGACGCGCCGAGTGCCCGCCAGTCAGGTCGTCTGTGCCGTCCCGCTATTCCGGCGCAAACCCAAGCCGCACGGACTGTCAAGGAATCCCACGCCGCCTCAGAACCCTCGGGCCTCCAGCGCCGCCAGGTTCCTGCGCTTCGCCCAGGGATGGCAACGCCAGCTTGACGCCGGCGAGATCGAAAGCCAAGCCGCCATCGCCCGCCGCAAAGGTCTCACCCGCGCCCGGGTCTGCCAGATCATGTCGCTCCTGCGCCTCGCCCCAGAGATTCAGGGGCGCATCCTCAGCTTGCCAAAGAGCGTCGCCCAGCCATGTCTTTCCGAACGAGGCCTGCGATCCACAGCCCGCATTGAGAGCCCTCGAAAGCAAGCCGTAGCGCTAAAGAGAATGGTTGGTCACTTCGCCGTTTCCCCGTAGCCGTATCGGGCCTCAACGTAAGCCAGCCACTCACTCCAGTACCCTTTGGAGTCGTGTGCCCGCACCCAGTCAACCCATTGCTGGTGCGTGAACGCACAGAATTGGGCCCGACCACTGAACAAACGACCCCAATCAGTGACGAAATTCTCTACCCCGCTGCCACGCAGGCAGTGGATCAAGTCATCGTTGCGCGCATCATAGGACACGCAGGACACCACGAGATCATACCGGCCGCTGGCAGCGATGCCCTCGGCCAAGGCCTGCTGCCGGAAGAGCTGATACCCCGCTGTCGCCGCCGGGCATTGCGTCAAGACACGTCGTCCATGTTCGCTGATCCGGATGTGGTCCCAATACTTCCGGTTCTTCCGTTTACCCTGTTCCCACTGAAGCTGCCAGCACTGGCCCGGCAGATCGGACAGGAGCTTCCGCCAATCCAGGCATCGGCAACTGTCGGGGTTCCCCACATCGGGCTTCCGGCCAGAACAGGGATAGAAAGAGTGCTCAACCAGTTTGTTCTCGGTCAGGATCAGTCCCTTCCCCCTCATGTTCCGCACCAGGAACGCCACGTCTGGCGAGGTCTGGTTGGCCCCCCGCTGACCGCCCTCGGGTTCGCCCAGCAGCGTTTGTGGGTCCAGCGGAGGGGCCTCCGCATACTCCAGCTCCACTGCCTCCACAGTCTCAATAGCCGCCGAAACGTGCTCCTTGAGAAAGCCCGCCAGCATAGGCAGGCCTGCATCTTGGCCGAACGGGAAGTACAGGTTGGCGCATAGCACCCACGAACTCTTCAGGTTGTGGACCCCTCGGTGTTCCTGCACGCCTGTTTGCTGCAGGTACTCCGGCAAGGACTTCGCCGATCCGCTTCGAATGCCCGGCCAAAGCGATTCTTCCCATAAGTGGTGTGGCAGAATCCACGGGTACGCCTTGCCGCCCTGGTAGCCGGATTCCCGACATGCAATATGAGCCTTCCGCCATTGCACTTGGCGCTCTGTCATCTCTTCGTTGAATGGCACGTTTCACCTCATTCCGGATTGCCTCTCGCCATAGGCAAATGGTTGATGCTATGCTTCACATCACTCTGTACCTGGGCTTTACGATGTCAAGGCAGCCAACGTTTGCGGGTACACCGAGGACCGCTGCAACAGCGACTCATCCTATCAATAGTCCCTTATAGCCATTCCTACCGAAGGGACCATGCCCGCGAAGACTGGCCTTTTCTTCGTGCTCGTGGCCCCACCATCCCGCGGCGGCTGAGGGCTTCAGTCCTCGTCATCAGAGAGCCACACCACCGGCAGGAACAGCCACTCATCCCCTCGCCTCCCTGGCTCAAAGGCGAGCTCGTCAGGCCGGTCAGCCAGGACCTTTATGCCCCAGTTCCCCGCTCCCCTACTCGTCTGCCGCTCACCCTTTAGGAACTCCGACAGCGCCTGCGGCGGAACGCTACACCGCTCGGCAGTATCCTTCTTCACAAACTCCACAGCTTCATAACTCCCGAGAGAGGCGGCCAAGTTCGGAGTGATGTCCCACCAGTAGCGAAACGTCCCCTGGTCATACCGCTTGCTGTACTTGACCAACGTGCCCCTGCACGGGTCCCCACTGTCATCTCCCGCCTGGCCTGACGGTGCTCGTTGTGGATATTCCGCGTGGTGCCTTTCGTGACACTTCTGATGCATCAGAACGCAGTTGCCCAAGCTGTAGCCCCGAGTGCCGTCGATGCGGTGGAGGTGAAGCCCAACCTTCGACTCAAACCGCACGCCGCAGTAGGCGCACGGAGGGTCTGATTCGATGAGCTGCTTCTTGATGCCAGTCTTGATCTTCCGCTCATCCAGCATCAACCGGGCGAAGATGTAGCGGTTCGCGTAGAACCACTTGTCCGGGTCCTCGCCCGCCTGCTCTCGGATGGCCGCCCTTATCCCTTGGAGAGTCTCTTCAAGCCCCATGTGAGGCCCCTCTCTGTCGCAGGAACTCCCTGTTCCCAGACCAAGCCCATACATTGTCCCCGTACGGATTGGACTTTCAACTGAAAACGCGTAGAATTAGCGTGGCACTGTACTTCGTCGACGCCCATATTGTGGCGATGGGCACCCTGGGGGAAAACACGTTTTGATTCTTGGCAGTGAGGGCCATGCGGAGTACAACTCTCCTAAGCAGCATGATAGGGAGAATATACCCTACGAGTAAGGCGGACACCTAACCATGCTTTCTGTCACGGGGTTACTCTCTGTTGTTTCTCCAGCTTCCGTTTTGCCTTCTGTTGCTGTTTTGCTGTCTTCTGTTTCTGACCTTTGTCCTTATCCTTCTTGCTTTTGTCTCCCATAGCGTATCTCCCCTTCCTGTTTTCTCTGTTCCTCTCTCCGCGAGGCGTGACCTGCCCCCAATTGTGGTGCCAGTGCTTAAGTTAGAGTTCCGGTCCCAGCCAGCAGCGGCTGGCGGAGAGACCGGAGGTGAGGCGCTGCTGGCTCCATCGCCTCGGGCCCCGGGGCCTGACAGCACAGCGACCTGTCTAGCCTGAGCCGATTCTATCGCGTCCGCCACGTCTCGACAAGCATCTTCGCCTCCAGCAGCTCGTCCTTCACCTGCCGCCTAGCCCTTTCTCAGCAGGACCTCCGCCTCACGCAGCTTGCCGATGACCTCCTCCGGACTGTAGCGCTTCCTGCTCATCCCCGAAACCCTCCTTCCTTAGCCCAAATGGCCCAGATTTCAACACACAACCTGGACTCGTCTTCGCGGGGCAGGCCAGTCCTCTTGCCTCTTGTCTGCAACCGCCCCCTTATACGTCTCATTGCACCTTCGCCAGGCCGCAAGGGGCTTGGAGGCGGGCTATCTCAGGTAGGCGCTCGTGAGGGCTTTAGCGCGCACGTTGCCGGAGGAACACTACTGAGCCGTCGGGCGGGCGGGTCGCCGCCCCTTGCGCCCGTGCGGCTGGTCGCCTAATGTCGATATGCCGTTTTGCTCCACCCGTCCCATTCGTCACGCCACCACATCTGGTAGGTGATGTCCAGGATGTGCTTGAGCACCTTGCCGTCAAGCTCCTGATCGGGCTTGGCAACTG
>Ga0315289_10003882_pt1 | contig 22513 bp, 16 predicted proteins | sample YL17G11_40_MG_FD_203452 | JGI IMG/M metagenome (GOLD analysis project Ga0315289, IMG submission 203452) | Sediment microbial communities from Yellowstone Lake, YNP, Wyoming, USA - YL17G11_40 | ecosystem: Environmental > Aquatic > Freshwater > Lake > Sediment | place: USA: Wyoming | collected... | reverse complement strand
CCTACCAGATGAACGCCGACAAGCACCCCGAGATGTTCGACTACTTCCGCCAGGAGTTCAAGACCAGGACGCGCGACGAATGGTTCGAGTACCTGCGCCAGTTTGACATCTGCGTGGGGCCGGTCTACAGCCTGGAGGAGGTCTTCAACGACCCGCAGGTGCAGGCGCGGGACATGCTGGTGGAGCTGGAACATCCGACGGTGGGCAAGGTGCGGCAGGTTGGGATCGGAGCCAAGCTGTCTGAGACGCCGGGCTCGGTGCGCAGCCTGGCCCCTCGCCGAGGCGAGCACACGGAAGAGGTGCTTCTCGACCTGGGCTACAGCCGCCAGCAGATAGAGGAACTACGGGCAGAAGGAGCAGTAGGCTAGAAGCGCCCGCACCAGGCTTCCACCATGCTGGTGGCCCCTTTGCCTATGGCCGGTGGACTGGGCGGCCGGGCCTGCCTAGAGGAAATTGAGGGGAACGAAGAATATCCCCGGCGCTATCCCGCCTACGTCACCGACCTGAGCGACAGTACCTAGGATCCCCAGGACGATGGCGAACACAGAGAAGCCAGCCAGGTTAGCCATGATCGCCTGTCGTGGCTCAGCGTCACTGCTGGCCTGAATGGCTGCGTTGCTCAGCAGGAGGGTTGCGCCTAGGGCGATGACGGCGAAGGGCACGGCCAATATGTCAATGACCATCAAGATGGTGATGACCATGGGGGCGAAGGCCAGGCCCATGGTTCGTAGCATCCGATTGAGGTCAGCTCCTGCCCCAAAGACGCGCGATAGCAGCATGGCAGCGATGTACACCCAGGCAAGCCAAAGAGCGGCTTGGAAAATGCCGCCAAGGACAAAGGTCTTGAGGAAAGCCTCGCCGGTCTTCGAGTCTGCGCCGTGGAAGTCCCGAGTGATCCACCACAGCAACGAGCCGAGGCCTGCGGCGAAGCTGGCGACCAGCATCACCGCAAGGGTGGGCGCCGTGGCAGCGGCATCATCCTTCACGTCGTCGAAGACCGTGAGGTCGAGCCTGGCCAACCGCGCCAACCAGTTGCCTAGATTCTGGAAGCCGGTGCTTTGAAATCCCATCTTGTGCCCTCCTTACCGGAAAGCCGCTCTCGGCGAGCCTTCAGACAAGCAGTCTTCGCTCTGCCACCCCTGTTCAGCCACGGGTCTCTGAATTTATATAGCATTATCGCTCGCCTGTCTAGCGGTTTTCGGGCCCGAATTGCCCCATTTCTGTCAAAATTCGCCGCTGACGAAGTGGGGTGGGCATTTTCGGGCGCTTGGCAGAAGCGATGACTAGCGCAGGGGGCGCTTGGCGGGGATGCCGGGGCGGCGGGGGTAGATGGCAGGGGTGGGGGCTGTCTTCTCCACGAGGACTAGCGTTAGGGGCAGAGCAGGGGAGGGGAGGGCCTCGGCCGAGACAATGCGTCCCCCGCAGAGTGTCAGGGCGCGGCCGGCCTCGGCCATCTCTTGGGGGGCGCGGCTTCCCTTGGGGGTTGCCAGGAAGCCTCGCACTTCCAGAAAGGGCAGCGCCAGCTCGACCAGAACGGCCAGGGGAGCCACCGCTCGCGCCAACACCAGGTCGTAGCCTTCCCGATGAGCCGGCTCGTGGGCTACAGCCTCGGCCCGTCCGGTGATCACCGCCACGTCCTCCAAGACCAGTCGGGCCAGCAGGCGTTCCAGGAAGGCGATCTTCTTGCCGCTGGCTTCCAGGATGGTCAATCGCAGGGCAGGGTGGACGATCCTCATCGGTAGGCCGGGGAAGCCAGCGCCAGCGCCCAGGTCGAGGACCCTGGCCCCTTCGTCAGGCTTGAGCACTCCTGCTTGATACAGGGCGGCACCCACGGCCAGCGATTCCCCGAAGTGTCGCCTCTGTACCTCCTGGTAGTCGGTGATGCTGGTGAGGCTGACACGCCGATTGCCGGCAATGAGCTGATGGTAGTACTCCTCGAACTGCTGCAGTTGCTGGGGGCTCAGAGGAAGGCCGAGGGCGTGCGCAGTGCGGGCTAGAACCTCCATGGGCATCGATAGCGTCACCGCCTTTGTGTTGCTGAGGGGCAGCTACGCTGTAACAGCGAAGGAGACATAAACGTCTATCTTATGGAAAGCACAGGACGGGGAGTGCCGGCCTGGACAACCAACTCCCCGCCCCGAGCACGTCGGGTGCCGTTTTCGGGCCCTAACGCTAATTTATTATACCACGCCTGTCAACTTGTTATGACAATCTCTTCCGGTAAAGCAATTCCATCATGGCGGCCAGTGGCGCTGGGGCTGCTCCTCGTAGCAGCCCTGTTTCTGTCATTGGCTACCTCTCCTTCAGGAATAGCAGAGCCACAGCTAGGGCAAGACGAGCAGGCTCTGCTGGATTTGATTAACGCTCATCGAGTGGACAATGGTTTATCGCCCCTAGGTATTTCCCCAACTTTAACCGATGCCGCCCTGTGGATGAGCCGCGACATGGCCGAAAAGGATTACTTCAGCCATACCGACTCCCTGGGGCGAGACCCCTTCCAGCGGATGGCAGACTTCGGCTACAACTACAACGCCTGGAAGGGCGAGAATCTGGCGGCAGGCAGTGACACCCCCCAGTTGACTTTCCAGCTCTGGCGCGACTCGCCAGGTCACAACGCCAATATGCTCAATCCTAACTTCGTGGTGGTTGGCCTGGCCAAGGCGCACGACCCTGACTCCACCTATGGCTGGTACTGGGCTGCCGAGTTCGGCGGGTATGACGAGGGGGGCAGTCCACCACCGAGCCCGCCTGAGCCCACGCTGACGCCAGAGCCATCGCCGACCAGCCCGCCTACGCCTACGCTGACGCCAGAGCCATCGCCGACCAGCCCGCCTGAGCCCACGCTCACGCCAGAGCCATCGCCGACCAGCCCGCCTGAGCCCACGCTGACGCCTGAGCCATCGCCGACCAGCCCGCCTGAGCCCACGGCCCCGCCGACCCTGGAAGCCAATCCCCCTGCGATCGGCGAACCTCCGTCCCCTGAAGCCGAGCCGACCGTGGAGGTTGAGTTCCCATCGCCGCCGGGCGCCGACCTCGGCCTCGCTCCTCCCACGCGGGATAGCGAGCCAGCGTCTGACACGTCTGGGACTGCTCCGATGGTTCGCGAGTTGGTCGCTGGCTGGAATCAGGTCCAGGGTCCGACTGGCTCGATGCGGCTAAGTGAGGTCTTGCCTGTGAACAACGGCAAGTTGAGGGCAATCTACGCTTGGGACGCCAACTGGGGGACCTGGCGAAGGTATCTGCCTGGCATCGATATACGGGGGCTCAATACCCTGACGCAGCTAACGAGCCAGCAGACTATCTGGATTCTGGCAAGCGAGAGGTTCTTGCTGACACTGCCGGCCTAGGACGGTCTGCGCTCCGAAGCCTGCTCCCAGCGCCTCTAGGGCACCGCGCCGAGGGGACCCAGCGGCTCCTCCGGGATCAACTCCGCCCGTGCTACCTGCCGCATAGTGTAGTGGCCGCCGAGGGGATTGCTCGGGTCGCGTATCCAGACGCCACCGCAGGTGATGAGAGTGACTACCTCGTTGGGCGTGGGGCCCATCCACTGTAGCGCCCTGGGATCGCTCTCCTCCACCGCTTGATTCCCCGTGACTTTGTAGCGATATTCCGTTCCGTCCTCCAGCACGACCTTGATCACGTCGTCCAGGCTCAGGTCGCGCAGGTAGTAGAATACACCGATCACGGGCTGGCCGTTTACCGTCCAGTCGACGTGGCCGGAGTAGACGGCGTTGCCGCCCCAGCCGGGCTTGCTGCTCCAGTCGTACCAGCCCACCTCGTAGGGGCCGCTGGGCACGCGGGGCACGTTGTTCTCGTCCATGCCGATGGTGATGATGGGGGCATCGACGTCGATCTTTTCGATGATCATCCTGGCCATGGGTGAGTTGTTGGGGGGTGGTGTAGGCAGTGGGGTGGTGGTAGGAGGGTTGAGGCCGCCGTCGTAGGTGGGGATCGTGCCGATGTTTCTCGTGACGGCTCCGCTCTTGCCGGTCATGAGCAGACCGGCAAGGCCAGCCCCCAGGAGCACCATTGAGGCCAGGAGAAGAATGGCCGCCAGCGTCAGTCTGCTACGGCGCCAACGAAACGCATCGGCCAGGCGTCGGACAATGCTCCTGATCGCCGTCATGCTTGTTTCCTTCTGGCCGTCCTTCTCGCTTGCCACAGGGCTGCCGCGATTGCCACCGCCACCAGGGCTGCCCCACCAGCTACGGCGGGCCACCAGGGGAAGCTGCTGTCGTCAGATGCCTCCGCCTCGCTGGCAGGTGAAGCGGGTGTCTCTCCCCCGCCGGGCGTTGCGGTCCTCTCTCCAGCATGGGACGTCTCGGCCGTGAGGTTCAGGGGAGTTGGGTATTCTTTCCATACACCCCTCTGATGGGCTGGCCTGCCGGCGATGAGGAAGGTGACTATGGCTCCATCGGTGCCGCAGCCTGGCACCTGGCTATCGCTGAATACGTCTACCGCATACAGCGAATCGCCGCTCCTAATGCCGTACTCTGGGCTCGCCTCGGTGGCTGTCCAGGTGCCCTTGCGGCCTGACTCTCCCCGCCCTTCGCCACACGCCTTGCCATCGATGAGAGCAACCACCCATGTGCCGTCGCTCACGCCGTGGCCGTCCAGCGTGACGGTGCCGAAGAAGGTGGTCGGGGGCATTGGTGTCTCCTGGGCGGTGGCTGAGTTCAGTGGAAGAGTCATCAGCAATGCAGTTGCCAGGGCCAGTTCTCCAATCACCGTTTATAGGATAGCATGCCCGGCTTGGGCGAGGCAACTGCAGCCTCTATCCCTATCCCGATCGAGCCAGCCGCGCGGCTTTCTCGCGCCACGCTATAGGGCAGCCCCCGCAGGAGCTGCCCTACGCCATTGTTTCGCTTAGAGCTAGGCTAGAGGCTAGAGCTAGCGGCGAGCCCAGCGGGCGGTAAACAGGCCTGCCACGCTGGTGAGGGCTGCCGCAGCCAGGGCCAGCGGCCACCACATGAAGCCACCGTCACCGCTCGAGCCACCCATACCAGTGGGCGGAGCAACCGTCGGCGTCGGGATCGCTGTCGCTGTGGCTTGCGGTGTGGGCGACGCCGCGACCGTCGTCGGCGACGGCGGGGCCGTGACCGTCGGTGTGGGCGTGGCAGCCACCGCGCCGCAGGTCAGGTTGAGGGTCTTCAGGCCAGTAGTGGCCTGGCCGGTCTCGGCCGCTGAGGCGCTATCACACTTGAAGCTAATCGCCCCGCCGGGGAAACAGGGAGGGTAGGTCGGAGGCTTCGAGGGAACGTCCATGGAGTAGCTTCCGCCGGAGGTGGTGGTGCTAGCCCATTCCTTCCCTGTGCTGTCGGAGGCCTTGATGGTCGTGGCGTCGGGCGCTGGCTTACCGCCAACCATTACTGTCCCCGCGAAGGTGGTGGGGAGGGCGAAGCCACAGGGCTCAACGGTGGGGGTTGGGGTGCCAGCAACGGCGGTCTGGGTCGCCGCAACCGTGGCCGTTGCCGTCGCGGTGGCCGCCGCTGTGGTGGGCGTCGCGGTCGCTGTCGCGGTCGCGGTCGCTGTCGCGGTAGCGGTTGGAGTGGGGCTCGTGTCAGCGGCCTTGACGGTGCCACTGCTGAAGGTCAGGCCCCAGGCTAGCAGGGCGGCAAAGGCCACCGCCCCGATAATGCTTGTAATGATCGCCAGTCTTCGCATCTATCCCTCCCTTTTCTTCTCCTACCCGTTCCCGCGGCGGCTTCTGGGAGCCACCGCGGGAACGGGCGGTCGCGTTTCTTACTCTCTACTTGCTCCTAGGCGTCGAACTTCCAGGTGACGCCACCCTCGGTGGTGATTAGCAGGAGGACGGAGTCGAACCGGTGGAGCGTAGTGAGGGTGTCGGGGATCTCATCGCGGCCGGGTATGTAGCGTCGCCACGTCTGGTCGGTGGCTAGCTTGTACATGATGACCAGGCCGCCCTCGATGTCCCTGACAGCCTCCCCGGTGGCCTTGTCAGCGCCAGCATAGCAGACGCTATTCCAGGCCCCCGGCACGCCATCCGTGGCACTGGCCCCCTCCAGCTTCACACTCGTGGGCATCGCCTGGATGAGCTGCGCCCATTCGGCGTTGGCAGCCATGAGGATGAACAGCTGGTCGTACGGCTTGATCTCGGCCAGGTCGTTGTCTGTGCGCCCAGGCAACCAGCGCTTCCACGGGTCAGCTGTGTCGGTGGCGTTGTACAGGTAGACAGCCAGCACGTCGTCCACGATCTTGGCATCGGTCAGGATGTTCTTGATGTCGCCCGTGGGGCCAGCGTAGCAGGAGTCGTTCCAGCCCTCCACCAGCGTGACGATCAGCTCCGACGGTGGCCAGTGGCGGAGGATGACGCCCTCGGGGTCGTGGAAGCGCACGCTGACGTTCGGCTCCTCACCCAGCGGGTGCTCGACGACGATCCAGGCCTGGCAGTCTTCCTTCGCAACCAGGCCCTCATCGATGCCGCGGGCCTCGTCGAAGTAGTCGAGCACGCGGCCATCCTCAGCCAGGGCCACAGCCTCGCTGCGGTCGATGAGCACGCCATCCTCCAGACGGACGACCCTCGCCTTGGTCAGCGGGTCGTGCGGCGCCGGCGGCTCGTACACGCCGTTGGGCGAGACCTCGATGATGCGACCGACGTCGGTGTTAAGGATGAACTCGATCGCCTCGCCTTGCACCGGGTGGAGGCTGGGGGAGGTGGTCACGCCGCCGGCCGCGGTCGGGTTTGACCCCACGGCGTACTTGCAGTAGCCGTCGCGGTCCAGGAGGTGGGCGATGATCGCGATGTGGTTGGCGTCGATCCGTACCGATTCAACGTCCTTGAAGCCGCCCCACTCCCAGGTCTTCACGACGGGGTTGGAGAGGACCGCCGGGTGCTTGCGGAAGTAGGGGTAGTCACCGATGACGGTGATCTTGCTGCTGCCCACCACGTCCGGTCTCACATTGCTGCAGTCGGGCGCGCCGCTGACCGGGTCTTTGCGGCAGTCACCGTACTTCAGGTTGAAGTCACCGTTGGCGAAGAACATCCCCTCGCCGCGGTTGTCGGTGTAGAACTCGATGTACCAGGGCCGCTTCTTCAGCGCGGCGACGGTCTCACTCTTGTCCTCCCGCTCGAGCTTGTAGAGGATGGCCCAGAACGGGTACTGTATCGGCGCCCTTGCGTTATAGTGCAGCCCAGGGTTGGCGTCGCAGGCATCGCCGTAGCCGTCGCCGTCGGTGTCCAGTTGGGTGTCGTTGGTCTTGGTGTCGCAGTTGTCAGTGCTGTCGAGCACTGTATCGCCGTCAGAGTCGCGGCCCTTGGTGGCGTCGGCGTCGTCTGCGTCGCAGGCTGTTCCCACGCCGTCCTTGTCGACGTCCGCCTGGGTGGCGTTTTTATTGAACCGGCAGTTGTCGTCGCAGAGGGTGATGTCACCGTCCACGCAGTAGACGGGGCCAATCACGCCGCTGGCGTCGCCGTCGTCAAGGATGGTGTCGCCGTCGGTGTCGTCATCGCAGGCGTCGCCCACGGTGTCGCCGTCAGTGTCGAGGTTGGTGGGGTCGAAGTGGGTCGAGCCAGTGCACGTGTCCACAGTGTTGCAGACGCCGTCACCATCAATGTCCGGACACGATGGCATGTCGTAGGTCATCCAGTCGTAGCCGCCGTTGTTGACCATGGCCGGGATCTCACGGTCGGCCGGCCAATAGCTGCTGTGGTAGTCATTGATGCCGGAGTAGATGACCCCCTTCAGGGCCTCCTTGAGGAAGCCGGACTCGCCATCGTCAACCGTCGTGTCCTTGTTATCGGCGATGCTGGCCCTGACCTTCAGGGGCGGCATGATGGCGTCAGCCGCGGTGATCGCGCCGTCGGGGACCACCGTCTTGCGGTCGAGCCAGGGCCGGAGTATGGAATCGTGGCTGTCCAGCGTGCTCTTGGGGCCGATTGCAGTGGTCTTGGAGGCAGTCGCCTCGCTCATCACGTCCCAGTTGGGGCGGGTGTGGATGGCGTCGGGGCCAGCCAGCAGCGGCAGGTCGTCCGGCAGCACCCAGTGGCCGTTCTCCAGCATCTCGTCGCCCGAGTCGGTGCAGCCGACATCCTCGTTGGTAACGGGATAGGGCACGCCTGGCTCGGTGGCGTCGGTGCCCGTCTTCCCGTTGCCGTCGCCGTCCATGTCGATGCACACGGCGCCGCGGCCGCTCAGATTGGCGGTAAACAGCCAGCCCTTCACCTTCACCCTCAGGAGGGTGTCCTGGGAGACGTTCAGGCTCTCGGCCTCGGTGTCCGCGCCCTTGCCGGCCGTCCAGGCGCCGGCGTTGTGGTCAGCGCGTTCGCCGTCCACGTTGGTGAGCTTGACCTGGTAGATCTTGAGGTACCACACCAGGAAGGCGTGCTTGTTTTCCAGTACGGATTGGAGCAGGTCCGCCGGCCCCTCGTAGGTGTAGATGGGAGGCCCTACGGTCGGGACGATAACGGAATAGCAGCCCCACAAGCCTTTGATCGAGTTCCAACTGATCAACAGGGGCGTAGCCTGCACGCCTGCCGCCGCCACTAGGTCGTTGGGGCTGCTCGCCAGGGGCGGGCAGTAGTAGGTGTCCCTCATGAGGAGGGCTTCGATGTTCTGCTGGCCAGGATCCTCGCTGTCAGCCAGAGCCCTGGAGATGCACCAGTTATCTATGTCGCCCCTGGCCTCGCTGGCCCCCTTGGAGGAGAGGGTGTCCAGACGGCCGTCGCCGTTCTTGTCAATGTAGCCACCCTTGAGAGTGCCCAGGCCGGGGGAATCGAGGGTGTATTCCACGTGGTGGGTGACGACCATGTCCGCAAGGTCCCCGTCGTCATCGTCCATATCGTAGTACTCGGCCCCGCCTTGGGTGGCCAGCGGGCAGTAATCCTGGAAGCCCGTCAAGGGAGCGGGCTTGATGTTGTTGAACCACTCCTCGGGGAGTGCCCAGCGCTTGGCCAGGATGATCTCCTCGCCGGCCCAGCGGATCTGGGGCTGCTTGGCTTGCTCAACGGTCGTCCAGTTGATGCCGACCCATTCGTGGAGACCCAGGCGTAGGGAGCCGGGCTGGTTCGGATACTGGACGTAGAAGTGGATCTTTGCCTGCTCCTCGCACACGGTGTCTACGTACACGTATTCGCCCCTGTAGACAGCGCGGCCCAGGTTGTCGGTCCGGAATGTCTGGGGAGCCTCGCCGGCCTGCGGCAGGACCGACCCGTAGTCAGCGGTGCCCAGGGAGTTGGTGAAGAAGGTGCAGTACCTGGGGGTTTCGATCTCGGCCAGGACGAGCGCCCCCTGAGTGGGCTGGTGGACGTGGACTGACACGTTGTTAATCAGGACATCGTGTCCGCCGTGGACCACCTCGATGAGCTGCACCGGCGGCGCCGACTTAAGGCGCTTCAAGGACTCGTCGAAGACAACGGGGTGGTCCTGCCAGGCGCCTTGCTTGTCCAGCAGATGCTCGTCAAGCTGGTCGCGCTTGGTGTCGCCGTTCTGGTCCAGGGGCAGGAGCACCAGTTTGTACTCCGAGGTCTCGACGGTGCCGTCGCCGTCGGCGTCGTAGTACACCTTGACGCCTGTGCTTACCACGTCGCCGTACTTGAGGATGACGCTATCGACCAGGCTGTCCCACTCCTTGACCACGGGCTTAGTGAAGAGAATGCCACCGGCGCCGTCACTGTAGTTGAGGGTCACGCGCGTCTCGCCCGGGGTGGAGGAGTGAATGACCAGGCACTGCTGGTCGTTGATGTCCTCGCTCGGCCCGACAGCCGGGCAGCCGTCGTTGACGATGGTGTCACCGTCATCATCGGTGGCATTGACGCACAGGCCGTTGAGATTGCCGTCGTCGTCCTCGTCGATGCCCGCGGGGAGCGCGATGTCCACCCCACCGTTGATGACGGGCACGCCTGCCCAGGTGCCGTCGTCGTCCTCGTCGACTTCGCCGCTGTCGTCGATGTCCACCGAGCCGCCGATTATCTCTTTGCCCGCCAGCAAGGCCATGTCGTCGTCTTCCTCGACGACGGTGTCGCCAGTGACGTCCACCCCGCCGTCGATAACCTCGACGTTCTCAGGGATGACGCCCACCTGCGGGCAGCCGTCGTTGACGCGGGTGTCGACGTCGTTGTCCTTGGTGTCCCTGCAATATCCATCGTCCCAGTTGGGGCGGCTGGTCACCTCCGGAATGTCGCCGCAGCGGCCCTGGGCCTGGTTAGTGGCGACAGCCCCCGAGAAGTTCTCGATGTTCCACTTGATGACCCTGTAGGTCTCAACCCAGTCGTCCGTGCGGATGACGTGGTTCTGGCTGGTAATGTTGTTGCAGTCGTGCCAGGGGTTGACGACCGGCTTTAGGGTACCGGTCCAGATGGTATCGGGGCAGTACGGGTTGCCGGTATAGTCGGAGCCGTCCGGCTCGACGTGCACCAGCCCGACCGACGGTCCGTTGGCGCTGACCCCCTGGCTGAACCCCCACAGGGCTCCCAGTACGGCCAGCGCTATAACAAGGGCGCTCATCAGGCCCAGGCCGATGAAGCGCCTACGGCTGCTGAAGAGCTTACGCATAGCTCACCCCACTTTCCAGAATGTGCCAACAAGAGCACACACACGAAAGCAGACCAGCCACCCTCCCGCCTAAGACAGAAAACAGCCGGTCTACTTCCTCTTTCCCGCCGATTTGTCTCTCGCTCCTCTCCCCCAGGGGGGAGAGGAACCACGTTGCCGGTTCGGTCATTCGATACCTTACTTTAAGAGATTTCCTTCCGTCAGGCCTTCAGCAACACCTCCACTGCCACCACCGTCCTCAGTCCACTAGTGCCTGACTCTATACAACCACCCTCGCCTTGTCAAGGGTCTGGGGCGCAAAGTTATCTGCTGCCCATCAACTGTTTAAAACGCCTTAGGGTCAGCAAAGGTTAACCAGCCCCCGCCGACAGGTGGGTCGGTTCGCCGTTGGTGGCTTGATTCTCGACCCCTGCCTGAAGGTCATGAACCGAAGCACATGGCTCGCCGCCGCCGCAGCCAGCTGCGCGTGGTAGGCTAGACCCTCCGCTGCGCGCGGGAGCAAAGCCCGCCGTCATGCTGAGCGAAGCGAAGCATCCCACGCGATGCGCCACTATTCTCCTATTAAAGCAGTGGACCCCGGAGCCCAGAACCCACCACACATGAACCAGTCCCCGCCGACAGGTGGGTCACAGGGGCTGCGCCTGCTCCGGGTCGTCTGGGAAATGCTTGGAAGCCTAAATGTTTGGGAGGTTAACCTTATTCATAGAGTGGGCGTTCTATACAATGGCGATAGTATGGGGTATGATGGCGGCGTAGCCAACCTGGCCGCCGAAGGCGGCGAGCACAGGAGGTGCCAGCCCTTGTACCCTGGCTTGGAGGCCCAAGGCGAGCGTCTGTTGGTGGACGCCGCCAGGGTCGGCGACGAGGGAGCCATCGCCGAGTTATATAATAGGTATTTTCCGCGCGTCTATCGGTACATACTGGTTCGCACGGGCAACGTGGGTGATGCCGAGGACCTGACGGAAGAGGTGTTCATCCGTGTCTTGGATGCCCTGGACCGGTTCGAGTGGCGGCAAGTGCCTTTCTCGGCTTGGCTCTTCCGTATCGCTCACAACGCCGTCGTTAGCCACCAACGGCGGGACGGCGCTCGGGGGAGGCTCTCCCCCCTGTCGCCCAGCCTGCCGGTGGACACGCAGGGGCCGGAGGAGGCGGTGGAGGCCCGCCTGGCCTTGGACGAGGTGATGGAGGCGACTCGCAACCTCCCCGAGGCCCAGCGAAGGGTGATCGCTCTTCGCTTCGGAGCGGGACTGTCGGTGGCCGAGACGGCGCGGGCTCTGGGCAAGAGCGGGGGTAATGTCAAGGTCATACAGCACAAGGCGATCGTGAAGCTGAGAGAGCTGCTGGTGGACAAGAGGCCGGAAGGTAATGAAGAGAAGGCTTGAGGAAACGCTGGAGGTGTGCCTGGCGGCGCTGGAGAGGGGCCAGAGCACGGTGGAAGAGTGTCTGGCTCTCTATCCAGAGCTCGCGCCCGAGCTGGAGCCTCTGCTGCATATGGCTTGCAGGCTCCACAAGGCCTATGCCGCAGGCCCCTCGCCGCTCTACGCGCAGGCGGCCCGCCAGCGCTTCCTGGCTACTCTGGCCCGCCGCCGTCAGAGACGGCTAGCCCCGCGGCCGGCCAGGCCCTCCTGGCGCTGGGTCCCTGCGGCCCTAGGCAGCGCTGCTCTGGTAGTCTTCGCGGCCTGGGCGAGCGTGCTCGCCTTGGGTGGCGGTGGTGGCTCTCAACCGGGGTCCATCGTTATGGGGAAGACAACGCCGACCAGCACGATCGCGCCGGCCAGTACGCCAGTGCCCACCGTGGCAGGTGATATCCAGGGGCAGGTGGCGCGGGTCCAGGACCAATTGGAGCAAATTAGAACGGGGGCGGAGAGCGGCACTGTCGAGCCGGTTGCCATTCAGCAGTTGAAGGAGGACACGGCCGCGCTGGTGGCCAGCCTCGATCAGACTCAGGGGCTAGAGCCGGAGGCCATGTCGCAGATCGGCGAGCTGTTTGCCGATCAGGAAAAGGTTCTCAGCGAGGCGAAGGAGAAGGTGCCGCTCAAGGCGGCCGAGGACTTGGACGAGATAATAAGGATAGCCGGGGCAGGGCGAGCCAAGGTCGAGGAACTGCTGTCGCCCAGCGCTACCGCAACGCCATCGGCCACTCCGACCGCGACGCCGTCGGCGACCCCTAGCGCGACGCTGACGCCAACCGCCACGCCTGGGGAGAGCCCTACCTCTACCGCCACCCCCACGGCTACTCCGTCTGCAACCGTGACGCCGGAGGCAACTCCCACCGAGACACCGCAGCCCACACCTTCGCCGCCCCCTGAGGGCGGCGAGGAGCGCGTCACCCTAGCTGCAGCTGCTCCCTAAGGGGTGGCGATCGGACTGGCTGTCGGCGAGATTAGGCCGGCCACCCACAGGATACGCGCATCCATGACCTGTGCCAGTTTGAGGGCATCGTCCACCGAGGCTAAGGCTGTGGGCGCGGTGGCTCCTATCCGCCCCAGGACGTTTCCCCGCCGGAAGTCTACGACGTGCAGACTTACCGGGATGTCGCCTGCACCCATCTCTTGGCTGGTGGTGGTCACGAAGGCCACCGATTCATCGCCAACGGTAGGTATCTCCACGGGGTTGGCATCCTCCAACTGCTGCAGCTCCTTTTGCAGCCTCTCTTTGCCAGCACGGAAGGCCTCGACCGCTCCCTCCTGATCCTGGTAGATGGAGACGGCACCGAAGACGTCATAGGTGCCTCTCAAGAAGGCTGAGGAGTCGTTGCTGACATACTCCACTTGAAAGCCATCGAGACGGCCCCATTCCTTCAACTGGCTCAAACATTCGTCTAGCTCGGCTCCCTCGGCCCCAGCGCAGCTCTGGCTATCGGTGACGTGCATGGCACTACCCTCAACCTCGATGAAGTCTATCGGCATATCACCGATCTGGAGTGAGACAGCCTCGGCGTCTTGGATCAGAACTGCATCCTCCTGGCCACCATCTTCTCCTGTCATCTCCAACACCACGATGGTAAGACCCACCCCTACGACGGCGAGGGCTGAGAGTGCTGCGACGGCCGTGAGGGCGATCGGCCACCCCACACGGACGACACGGGCCGGGCGGGCTCCCGCCGCCGTTCGGAAGACGCCCGTAGTCAGCACGACACGCCCGAACAGCCCGAACCCCAGCCAGTAGGTGAGAATGGCCGGAATCGGCCAGAAGAACAGACACAGTGCGACTGCGGGGCCCGGGCCCCAGTTAGACCATACCCACCAGGTGACCACAGCGTCCAGGCCGCTTCCCACCAATAGCGCGAAGGCGGCCATGCCCGTCTGAACCACGACTCGTGCCCTGCGCTCCTGAGATTGACTGCCCGCCATAGGGGTCTCTCCTCCTGCTGTGCCGCTCGCGCTGCCGCTTCGTCGCTCGCCTATGGTGCCTGGCCGCAAAGCCTTTGTCAAGTTCAGGACGCCCTAGGGTAGTTGACACTCGTATCTGGCGTTCCTAGAATGGGCGGTAGGATGGCTTACGGAGCGGAAGGCGCCAGTGCCGGCAGTGGTCGAGAGGTTGTGAGTCTTTCTCAGGCTGCTGCCCTTTTTCTGTCTGCCCTGGCTCCCGAAGTGCGCCAGGAGAGTCAGGGTGAGGTCTATCGCTTCGCTCGCTGGTACGGAGCGGATCGCCCTGCAGGGGAACTGCGGGGCCATGATGTAGCCCTCTATGCTGAATCTCTGGGCCCTGCCACAGCCGATGTCGTCCGTCGGGCTGAGGCCCTGCGTGCCTTCCTGGCGTTCGCCAAGAAAGAGCGCCTCACTGCCACGAACCTTGCCACCCACCTGCGCCTGCGCAAAAGCCCCCAGAATATTGAGGGCGATGCAGCCACGACGGCCGTGCCGTCCCAACTGACGGCTGAGGGACATACGTCGCTCAGCGCTGAGCTCAAGTCTCTGAAGGCTGAGCGGCCCCATATCGCCGAGGAGCTGCGGCGGGCGATGGTAGACAAGGATTTCCGTGAGAACGCCCCCTTAGACGCGATGCGCGAGCGCCAGGCGCATGTGGAAGGGCGCATACGCCAGCTAGAAACTATCCTAAAACACGCAGAGGTCGTCGGCGGCGGGACGGCCCCAGGGGCCAAGACTCACCTGGGCAGCACCGTTATCCTGCGTGACCTCGCATCGGGGTCAGCGGTGCGCTACACGCTGGTGAGCCCAAGCGAGGTTAGCCCAAGCGAAGGCAAGATATCCATCGTTTCGCCGGTGGGCAAGGCACTAATAAATCGCACTGTCGGCGATGAGGTGGAGGTCTCAGTGCCGGTCGGTCGCCTCCACTATCGCATCGAGGAGATACAGGCCTAGCCCCTCGCCTTCGCTCTGCTTCTGCCGATCTGCCGCCGTTTTGGCCGCCGCTTTTGTGTCCTACTTCCGCTCGCTGATGGGGACGTAGGGCAGATCCACAGGCCCCACGTACTTCAGCAGAGGGCGCAGCAGGATATTGTTGGCCCACTGCTCGAGGATCTGGGTGATCCAGCCGGGCATTCGGCCCAAAGCAAACATGGGGATGAATAGGTCTTCGGGGATGCCCAGCAGGCTGTAGGCAGCGCCGGCATAGAAGTCCACATTGACGTAGATCCCTCGCTCCCGGTAGGGGGCCATAGCCTCCTCCACGCGGCTCAGAATCTGGAACCACTTGACCTGGCCGTACTTCTCGCCCATGTGGCGGACGCGGGCGCGCAGGTGACGGGCGCGGGGGTCTTCGGTCTTGTACACCCGGTGGCCAAAGCCCATGATTCGCTTCTTGGCGGCGATTGCGTCCTTAACCCACTGCTCGGCTCGCTCCGGCTCGCCAATCTCGTTGGTCATCGTCATGACTGCCTGCGCTGCCCCGCCATGCGCGGGCCCCTTCAGGGTGGCGATAGCCGAAACGATAGCGGCGTGCATGTCGGCTTTGGTGCCGGTGGTCACCCGGGCAGCGAAGGCCGAGGCGTTGGCGCCGTGGTCGGCATGCAAGAGCAGGTCCACGTCTATGGCCCGAGCGCTCTCCTCGTCGGGCTTCTCCCCCTTGAGCATGTAGAGGAAGTTGGCGGCATGGTTCAGGCTGGGGTCGGGGGCCACCGCCTTCTGGCCCTTGCGGATGCGCTCGTGGGCGGCAACGATGGTGGGCGACTGAGCGGTGAGGCGGATCGCCTTGCGCAGGTTGGCCTCCGGGGAGTTGTCCTCGGTGTCCGAGTCGAACGCGGCCAGAGCGGAAACCGCGGTTCGGAGAGCGTCCATCGGGTGGGTGGCCTTGGCCAAGTCGATGATCTGGAGGATCTGCGGGGGCAGCGCCCGGTTCTCGGCCAGGCTGCGCGACAGGTCGTCCAGTTCCTTCTGAGTGGGCAGCTTGCCATGCCACAGCAGGTAGCATACCTCCTCGAAGGTAGACTTCTCGGCTAGGTCGTGGATGTCGTAGCCGTGATAGATGAGCCTGCCGAGCTCGCCGTCTATTTTGCTGGACTCCGTCTTATCGATAACGATCCCCTTGAGTCCTCGGGCCAGTTCCTTCTCAGACATCGCTCCAGCTCCCTCCCCTGGACTCAGGGTAAAAACAAGGAGCCGCTAAGAGCTCCTAAGCAGAATCCTCTCTGCCCGACGTAGTTACCAGGCTATGGCTCTCATGTCATTATAATCCTGTCCGCTGGGATTGTAAATCATTTGTACTCGCCCAGAACGTTGGCGATGAAGCATTGCCATAGTGAAATCGGCTTGACCCTCCTTTCGGCGAAAGACGATAATCGCTTCAGGGGAGTGATGTGCGTACGTTGCGCCTGGGGCTGGCCCAGATAAACACCACCGTCGGCGACCTGGACGGCAACGCTGCCAAGGTCTTGGACTACGTGGGCCGGGCGCGAGAGCTGGGCGTCGACGTGCTCAGCTTTCCCGAGATGACCATCACTGGCTACCCGCCCGAGGACCTGCTGCTGCGCCCCCAGTTCATCCGCGACAATCTGGCCGTCCTGGAACGGGTGGTGAAGGGCTGCCAGGGCATCACCGCCGTGGTGGGTTTCGTTGACCGCGAGCGTGACATCCACAATGCCGCCGCCATCATCCACGACGGGCGGCTGGTGGACGTCTATCACAAGCAGTTCCTCCCCAACTACGGCGTCTTCGACGAGAACCGCTACTTTCAGGCGGGGACGAGGTGCCCCGTGTACGTGATGGCTGGCATCGGCGTGGGAGTGAGCATCTGCGAGGACATCTGGTATCCGGACGACCCTACGCGAGCGCAGGCGCACGCTGGCGCGCAGGTGATCATCAATATCAACGGCTCACCCTACCACATGGGCAAGCGGCACTTCCGCGAGCACATGCTGGCCACTCGTGCCAGCGACTACGCCGTCTTCATCAGCTACACCAATCAGGTGGGCGGGCAAGATGAGCTTGTTTTCGATGGCGCCAGCATGGTGGTGAGCCCCGGGGGTGAGGTTCTGGCTCAGGCTGCCGCTTTCGAGGAGGAGCTGTTGATCTGTGATCTGGACGTGGAGGAGACGTTTCAGGCTCGCCTCCACGAGCCGCGACGGCGCAAGGAGAGGCCGGCCGCCAGCACTTCCGTGGCCAGGGTCCACGTGTCCGATGAGCCCCTGGCGAGCAAGAAGCCGCCCGTGGAGCATCGTCAGGCTCCCTCCCTGGACGACGACGCTGAGGTGTACAGCGCGCTGGTGCTGGGCACCCGCGATTACCTGCTGAAGAACGGCTTCCGGAAGGCGGCCATTGGCCTATCGGGGGGCGTGGACTCCAGCCTGGTGGCGGCAATCGCGGTGGACGCTCTAGGCAAGGAAAACGTGGTGGGCGTGGCCATGCCCTCCCGCTTCTCCTCCGAGGGAAGCATCAGGGACGCCCGCGAGCTGGCCGACAGCCTGGGCATTCAACTGATGACCATCCCCATCGAGGAGCCCTTCACCGCTTTCCTCGACCTTCTCAGCGAGCCTTTCGCCGGCAGCGAGTTCGGGGTGACTGAGGAGAACATCCAGTCGCGCATCCGCGGCCTCATCAGCATGGCCCTGTCGAACAAGTTCGGCTGGCTGGTGCTGACCACCGGCAACAAGAGCGAGATGGCTACCGGCTATGCCACTCTCTACGGCGACATGGCCGGTGGCTTCGCCGTCATCAAGGATGTGCCTAAGACCCTGGTCTATCGCCTGGCCCGCCATCGCAACGGCTCGGGGCCAAGGCCGGTCATTCCCCAAAGCGTCATCGAGAAGGAGCCGTCGGCGGAGCTGCGCCCCAACCAGCGGGACGCGGACACTCTGCCGCCCTACGAGACCCTCGACTCCATCCTTGAGGCCTACGTGGAGGAGGACAAGAGCGTCGATGAGATAGCGGCCATGGGCTTCGACCAGGGGCTGGTGAAGCGGGTGATGGCCATGGTGGACGGAAGTGAGTACAAGCGTCGTCAGGCTCCTCCCGGCGTGAAGATCAGCCCCCGCGCCTTCGGCCGCGACCGCCGCCTGCCGATAGCCAATCGCTATAGGGGCTACTAGACGCCGATGCTGATCCAAGCGGTTTTCTTCGACTACGGCGGCGTCATTGGCCGCCTCGACCGCCAGGAGATGGCCCGCCTGGAGGACAAGTACGGGCTGCCTCGCGGCGGCTTCTGGCGCGCTCTGTTCGAGATCCCCGAGTGGTACGAGGTGGAGGTCGGTCGTAGCTCAGAGCGGGAGTGGCTGAAGGGGGCGCTGGACAAGCTGTACGAGCTGGCCGGGCAGCCGATACCGGGCATTCGCCAGGACTGGCACCACATCTGGAAGGGCGTCGATGAAGATGTGGTCTCTCTGGCCCGAAACCTCCGGTCGCGCTACAAGGTGGGCATGATCAGCAACGCCACCAAGAACCTGGAGGACGTGCTGGCGAACCATCACCGCATCATCGACCTGTTCGATGTAGTCATCAACTCGGCGCGGGTGGGCCTGGCCAAGCCCGACGTGCGCATCTATCACCTGGCTGCCGAAAGGCTGGGGGTGCCCGTCTCCGCCTGCGTGTTCACCGACGACCTCGTCCACAACATCGAGGGGGCGCGGGCCGCCGGCATGCAGGCCTTCCACTTCCAGGGCGTCGCCGACCTGGAGCGCCAACTGCGAGCGCTGGGGGTTAGCTGGTAGGCCCTGCCTGCCAGCCGCCGAAGAAATGTGGGAAGGGGGCAGACCATGAGAACGATACTGCCAGGTTTCCTAGCGGCGATTGCACTGCTGGCCCTGGCGGGCTGCGACGGTGAGACAGAGGTGGCGCAGCCGGCAACGCCGCTCGTGGCTTCGCCTACTGCGGTAGGAACTCGACCAGTGGAGCAGGTGGAGGCCACGCAGTCGGCAACGCAGCCCGTGGCTTCACCCACTGCGGTAGGAACAGAACCGGCGGAGCAGGCGGAGGTCACGCAGACGGCGACGCCGCTGGCGGCTTTACCAACTGCGGTGGAAACTGAACCGGCGGAGCAGGCGGAGACGGCGCAGCCCGCGGCTTCACCCACTGCGGTAGAAACGGAACTGCCGGGGCAAGCGGAGGTCGCGCAGTCGGAAATGCTGCGGGTGACTTCGCCTGCTGTGCCAGAAGCCGATCTGTCGGAGCTGGTCGCTGGAAACAGTGCGTTTGCCTTCGATCTCTACCAGGCTGTGCGAGCGAACCCGGGGAACCTTCTCTACTCTCCGTACAGCATCTCCCTGGCCCTGGCGATGACCTATGCTGGTGCCGAAGGGGAGACCAAACAGCAGATGGCAGACACCCTCAGCTTCACCCTCCCTGATGACCGTCTGCATCCGGCATTCAACGCCCTGGATCTCGAGCTCGCCCGCCGCGGCGAAGGTTCTCCGAGCAGCGGGGGCTTTCGCTTTCAGTTGAACATCGCCAACGCCATCTGGGGACAGAAGGGCTATCCTTTTCTCGCCGAGTTCCTCGATGTCCTGGCCGAAAACTACGGGGCTGGGCTGAGGCTCCTTGATTTTGTAACCGCACCGGAAGAGTCCCGCCTCGTCATCAATGACTGGGTCAGTGACCAGACGGAGGGCAAGATACCGGACCTGATGCCGCAGGGCTTCATCGACGAACTGACCCGGCTGGTCCTCACCAACGCCATCTACTTCAACGCCGCTTGGGCCTTTCCCTTCGAACCGCAAGACACGGAAGATGGCCCCTTCCACCTGCTCGATGGTGGCGAGGTCAGCGTCCCGATGATGAAGGAGAGCAAGGAGTTCGGCTATGCCGAGGGCGAGGGGTATCAGGCAGTCTCGTTGCCGTACGGCGTGAGCGGAGTGTCGATGGTGATCTTGGTTCCCCAGGCTGGCCAGTTTGAGGCGTTTGAAAGCTCGCTGAACGCCGAGCGGGTGGATGCCATCGTGAAGGCCCTTGAACGATGGAGCGTCACCCTGTCGATGCCGAAATTCGACTTCGAATCAAGCTTCGATCTGGGAGAGACTCTGGCGACGATGGGCATGCCGGACGCCTTCTCCGGAACCGCGGACTTCTCCGGAATGACCGGCAGTCGGGAGCTGTTTATCTCAGCGGTGGTGCACAAGTCCTTCATTTCCGTTGACGAAGAGGGCACAGAAGCGGCAGCAGCTACCGCGGTAGGTATGCCAGCGTCAGCTCCCGCGGGGCACGTTGACCTCACCCTTGATCGCCCCTTTGTGTTCCTGATCCGCGATTACGAGACTGGTGCTGTTCTGTTTGTTGGGCGCGTTGTCGATCCGGTCGCATGATCCACCGGCGACACCGGACGGTAGGCTAATGTTGGTTTCGTCCTGCCGCCGCTCTGGGAGGAGCCCATGCCTGCCAAGGTAACCGTCGAAGTCATCCCCCAGGTCCGCGAGATGGCCTGCGAGCTGGTTCGCCGCTCGGCGCGACGGCTGCGCCACCTGCGCTACTGCGACCTGCGCATCGAGGTGGGGGAGGGCAAGGGGGCAGCGGCCGAGAACGGCATGGACAAGCTCAGCAGCGAGGACTATGGCTTCTCCTTCGGCGTGCGGGTCATCGCGGGGGAGAAGATGGCGGCGGCAGGCCACTTCGGCCAGCAGTTGGGGGCCGCCGACCTGCCCCGCCTCCAGCGCGTCCTCCGCGCTGGCATCGACCACGCCTATCAGCGGGCACTGGCCAGCGCTCACAGCAAGGCCTTGGCCCGCAAGCGCCTGGGCCCCCTGGCGGAAGCCCTCTACAGCACCGAGCTGGCCCCCATCGAGGTGTGCCAGGACAGTGTGTCCGCCCAGTATCAGATCGACCCCCGCTCGCTGCCCTTGGACGAGGTCGTTCGCTACGTGCGGGAGGTCTCCAAGGGCGTGCAGGGCATCGACCAGCAGGTCATGTACAACTACGTCGGCGCCTCCTCGGTTATCAGCCGTCAGCTCTTCTGTAGCTCCGAGGGGGCAAACATCGACCAGAGCTCGGCCATCACCGGCGGCATGTGCTTTGTGGTGGCGGTGGGCAAGGAGGGTGGCCAGGAGCTGTACGATTTCGTCGGCCACCAGCGGGGGTGGGAGGCGCTGACCGAGGGCGTGGACGAGGAGCACATCCAGCGGCCCGACCTGCGGACGTTCGCCCTCGGCCTGGCGAGGGACACGGTGGACCTGGCCAACTCGCGCCCGCTGAAGGCCAGCGACAAGGACGTGGTGGTGGTCACCGACCCCCACTACAACGCCCTGCTGGTGCACGAGATCGTCGGCCATCCCACCGAGGCCGATCGCGCGCTCAAGATGGAGACGGGCTACGCCGGCCGTAGCTGGCTGCTGAAGGACCTGGCGGACAACCAGCTCGGCAAGCGGGTGGGCTCGGAGCTGCTGAGCGCCTTCACCGATCCCACCCTCTCCGGCTTCGGCCACTACCTGTACGACGACGAGGGGACGCCAGCCAAGCGGGTCGTCCACATCGATAGGGGCATCTTAAGCGGCTTCATGAACAGCCGCCAGACGGCCGCCCTGCTGGGGGCCGAGCCCAACGGCTCGTACAAGGCCACCGACGCCTCGCTGGTGCCCCTGATCCGCATGTCGAACACCTGCTTCGCCGGCGGCGACCGCGACCCGCAGGACATCATCCGCGAGGTGGAGCACGGCTACTACGTCGTGAGGCATCGCATCCCGTCCATTTCCGAGCAGCGGGAGAACTTCCGCATCACCGCCATGAAAGTGTACGAGATCCGCAACGGCGAGCTGGGGGAGATGTTCCGCGACGGCGGCCTGATGAGCGACAGCCGCGACTACTTCCTGAGCATCGATGCCGTGGGCAACGACTTTCGCCTGTTCCCCATCCCTAACTGCGGCAAGGGGGTGCCGATGCAGACCAAGCGCATGAGCAACGGCGGCCCCACCCTGCGCGGGCGGGCCAAGCTGAGCGGGGCGAGATAGGAACGCGCATGCCTGTCACCTGAGCGAGGGATGGTTCACTTCCCCGCCACCAGATTCCTCGCTCCGCTCGGAATGACAGGGATTGGAGTGCAGATGAGGACCAAGCGCATGAGTAACGGTGGCCCCACCCTGCGCGGGCGGGCCAAGCTGAGCGGAACGAGATAGGAACGCGCATGCCTGTCACCTGAGCGAGGGATAGTTCACTTCCCCGCCACCAGATTCCTCGCTCCGCTCGGAATGACAGGGATTGGAGTGCAGATGAGGACGAAGCGCATGAGCAACGGCGGCCCGACGCTGCGCGGGCGGGCCAAGCTTAGCGGAACGAGATAGGAACGCGCATGCCTGTCATTCCGAGGAGCGGAGCGACGAGGAATCTTGGGCGGGGACGCAAGAGCTACTACGTCTATCTGTTGACCAACAGGTCTGGAACCCTCTACACCGGCCTAACGAGCGATCTCGAACGTCGAGTGTACGAGCACAAGCACAAGCTCGTCGACGGCTTCACGAAGAAATACAATGTTGGCGTCCTTGTGTACTACGAGGCAACCGACGACATCCGGGCCGCCATAGCCCGGGAAAAGCAGATCAAAGCGTGGCGGAGGTCGAAGAGAATCGCTCTGATTGAGTCGATGAACCCTCAGTGGCGAGACCTGAGCGAGGGATGGTTCACTTCCCC
>Ga0315289_10003881_pt1 | contig 22514 bp, 21 predicted proteins | sample YL17G11_40_MG_FD_203452 | JGI IMG/M metagenome (GOLD analysis project Ga0315289, IMG submission 203452) | Sediment microbial communities from Yellowstone Lake, YNP, Wyoming, USA - YL17G11_40 | ecosystem: Environmental > Aquatic > Freshwater > Lake > Sediment | place: USA: Wyoming | collected... | reverse complement strand
CGCCAGCGTGCACTTCATTCCCCTGCACCGGCACCCGTTCTACCAGACCCGCTACGGCTACCGCCCGGAGCAGTTTCCGGTGGCCGAGAGGATTTACCGCGGGCTGGTGTCTCTGCCGCTGTACCCCGCCATGACCGATGCCGACGCGGCCGACGTGGTGGAAGCGGTGCGCGAGGTGGTGCACACGCATCGCCTCTGAAGAGGAACGCCGCAGATGCTGGAAACGCTTAGGCACTTCAGTCCCAGGGAAGCCGTGCCGCGCATTGTGGCGGACTTCGCCATGGTGCAGATGGCGGCCGCCGCGGCGCTGGTGAGCGCGCTGTTGGTCCAACTGTACGCGCACCCGCAGGCGAATGGGGCGCAACTGACCGGCGCGCTGGCGAACTACTACCTCACCAACTTCCTGCCGCTGTCGCTCATCTACCCGGTGGTGTTCCTGGCGGGCGGGCTGTACACGCGCAGCCGGAACTACCCGGTGCCGTACAAGCTGCGGGTGGCGCTGCGCGCCGCGCTGCTGGCCACGCTGATCTTCCTGTTTGTGGACTTCCTGGCTACCCGCGCGGACGCGCTGCCGCGCAGCGCCGCCCTGGCCTTCGCCGTGCTCACCGTCCTGGGCGCGGTGGGCGCGCGCTGGCTCAAGTACGCGCTGGCGGACGCCGATCCAGCCTTCGAGCGGGCCGCCGTCGCTTCGGTCGCAGCGCCCGAGCCGGTGCTGGTGGTGGGCGGAGCGGGTTACATCGGGTCCATTCTGGTGCGCAAGCTGCTCGAGGCGGGGCGCAAGGTGCGGATCCTGGACAGCCTGGTGTACGGCGACGGGGCCATCCACGACGTCTTCGGGCACCCCAACCTGGAGCTGATCAAGGGGGACTGCCGCAACATCCAGGACGTGGTGGGCGCGGTCCACGGCGTGAGCGGCATCGTCCACCTGGGCGCGATCGTGGGCGACCCGGCCTGCGAACAGGAACGGCGGACCGCTCTGGAAGTCAACTATGCGGCCACCCGCATGATGATTCAGGTGGCCAAAGGCCACGGCGTCGAGCGGTTCGTTTTCGCCTCCAGTTGCAGCGTCTACGGGGCTTCCGAGTACCTGATGGACGAGAACTCCGAGGTGCTGCCCATCTCCCTGTATGCGCACACCAAGGTGGACTCCGAGCAGGCGCTCCTGGACGCCCGCACCGCCGATTTTCATCCCACGATCCTGCGGCTGGCCACCGTGTTCGGCCACTCCTGCCGGCCGCGCTTCGACCTGGTGGTCAACCTGCTGACGGCCAAGGCCTTTCAGGACAAGCTGATCACCATCTACAACGGCCAGCAGTGGCGTCCCTTCATCCACGTGCGGGACGTGGCGGAGGCCATCCTGCGGGTGCTGAACGCGCCGGTCTGGGCGGTCGGCGGCAAGATCTACAACGTGGGCGACTCGCGCATGAACTTCACGCTCACCGAAGTAGCGGCCAAGATCCAGGCCGCCTTCCCGGAGACCCGCATCGAGCACGTCGAGAATTCCGACCGCCGCAACTACCGGGTGTCCTTCGAGCGCATCGCCAACGAGCTCGGTTTCCGCTCGACGCTGCGGCTGGAGGACGGCATCGCAGAGCTCAGGCAGGCCCTCGAGCAGGGCCAGGTCCTGGACTACACGGACGTCCGCTACCACAACCAGCGGTTTCTGGAGACCTGGGGCAGCCCCGTCTACCGCGACGAAGTGGATGCCCAGGTGATGGCGGCCTTCGCCCATGCCCTGCACGCGCAGCACCCCGCGCCGGCGGTCACCGGCCAGCCAGCCTGCTAAGGCCGACCGAGTCCACAGGCCCTTGAGGGAGCACATCCGGCGGCGCCCGAGCGGCGCCGGCCTCGAGAGGATTACCGCGGCCGGGCTGGCGGCGCTCGTCATCTGGGCCGTACTGACGGTCTGGATGCGCGAGCGTTGGGCGGCCGGCATCTTCCAGGCGGGCGTCTTCGGACTAGGGGCGCTCTGGGCGCTCCGCACTGCCGTGCGCGGTGGCGCGGCGCGCGGGAGCCGCCTGCTGATACCGCTCACCGGGATCGTCCTCTGGGGCCTGCTCCAGTTGGCCGCCGGCTCGAGCGAGTACCGGTTTGCCACCTGGCAGGCGGTGCTCGGATGGGGCGCCGCCCTGACGGCATTCTTGCTGGCGCTTCAGGCGCTAGCCGCGCCCAGCGCGCGCCACTCCTTCCTGCGCTTCCTCGGAATCTTCGGCTTTTTGGTGAGCGTGTGGGCGGTGGTGCAGTACTACACCTCGAAGGGTAGGATCTTCTGGCTCATCCCGGGCGGATATCCCGAGGTCCTGGGGCCGTTCGTATCGCGCAACACGTACGCGGCCTTCGTCGAGCTGCTGCTGCCGGTGGCGGTTCTGGAGTCGGTGCGGGACCGCCGCCGCAGCCTGCTGTGGACGCTGGCGGCGGGCGCCATGTTCGCCTCGGTGGTGGCCGGGGCCTCGCGCGCCGGCACGGCGCTGGTCACGGCGGAAGTCCTGCTGGTGGCGCTGCTGGCCGGGCGGGGCCGGAGCGGGGCGCCCGCCAAGCCGCTGGCGGCCCTGGCGAAAATCGCGGCCACGGCAGCGGTGTTCACCGTGGTGGTGGGCTGGCAAGCCATCTGGTACAGGTTCCACGAGCCGAATCCCTACGGCTTGCGCCGCGAGCTGCTCGCCTCGACGCTGGAGATGACCGCCGCACGGCCCTGGCTGGGCTTCGGGCTGGGCACTTGGTCCACCGTCTACCCCGCCTACGCGCGGTTCGACATCGGCATGTACGCCAACCACGCCCACAACGATTGGGCGGAATGGGCCTCCGAAGGAGGCATCCCCTTTGCCTTGCTGCTGGCAGCGGTGGCCGCCTGGAGCGCGCGGCTGGCGTGGCGGTCGCCCTGGGGCCTGGGCGTGCCGTCTGTTTTCCTGCATGGCCTGGTAGACTTCCCGTTGCAGCACACCGCCTTGGTGGGGCTGCTGTTCACGCTGCTCGGCGCCCTGGCGGCGGCGAGCCAGGAGGGAACCCGGACGGCGCCCGCGGAAGCCAACGGCCCCAGGGAGGGCAGCGATGACTGAAGCCTCGAGGATCTATGTGGCCGGCCACACCGGGCTCGTGGGATCGGCTCTGGTGCGGCAACTCCGCGCGGAGGGTTTTTCCAGCCTGGTGACTCGCGAACTCACCGAGCTCGACCTCACCGATCAGGCGGCCACGCGCCGCTTCTTTGCCCAAGAACGGCCCGAGTATGTGCTGCTGGCCGCCGCCCGCGTGGGCGGGATCCTGGCCAATAGCACCTACCCGGCGGATTTCATCCGCGACAACCTGCTCATCCAGACCAACGTGATCGACGCCGCCTGGCGCAGCGGCGTCCGCAAGCTGCTGTTCCTGGGCTCCTCCTGCATCTACCCCAAGTTCGCTTCCCAGCCGATCCGCGAGGAGTGCCTGCTGAGCGGCGCGCTCGAACCCACCAACGAGCCCTACGCGGTAGCCAAGATCGCCGGCGTCAGAATGGTCCAGGCCTACCGGCGGCAGTACGGCTTCAGCGGCATCTGCCTGATGCCGACCAATCTCTATGGCCCGGGCGACAACTTCGACCTCGCGAACTCGCACGTGCTACCCGCCCTGCTCAGGAAGTTCCACGAGGCCAAGCTGGCGGGCGAGCCGGCGGTGACGGTCTGGGGATCCGGCGAGGCCCGGCGGGAGTTCCTGCACGTCGATGACCTGGCCTCGGCGGCGCTGTTCCTGATGCGCCACTACGACTCGGAGGAGATCATCAACGTGGGCGCCGGCGAGGACATCACCATCCGGGAGTTGGCCGAGCTGATCCGCAAGGTACTCGGCTACACCGGCGAGATCCGGTTTGACCAGTCCAAGCCCGACGGCACGCCGCGCAAGCTACTGGATGTCACCCGGCTGCGCCAGATGGGCTGGAGACCGGCGATCGGATTGCCAGAGGGAGTCGAGCGCACTTACCGGTGGTACCTCGGCCAGGCGGCCCGCGCCGGAGTGGCGTGACCGCCCGCGCCCTCAGAGCCGCGCATAGCCGTAGTGGCTGCCTTTGAGCTGCTCGAGAGCCCCCAGGGCCGCCGCGGCAGCCCCGGGCTCCCACGCCGCGCTGAGTTCCGCCCCGAGCGCCTTCAGCCCCGGCGGGCCCATCTCGGCCAGCGCCCCAGCCGCTGCCTGCGCCTGGCCGGGAGCCCCGGATCGCAGCAAACACACCAGCGCCGGGACCGCGCCCTCGAGCCGCAGCCGCGCTGCCGCCAGGCAGGCCGCTGCTCGTACCTCCGCGCTCTCATCCTCGAAGGCCGCCAGAACCTCTGGGGCGGGATCCCAGGGGAGGGGCGCATAGAGAAGGATGCGGAGCGCGCGGGCCCGAACCTCGGGATCGGGGTGCCGCAGCCAGGGCCGCGGATCGGGCAGCGGCAAGGCCTTGCCCCAGGCTTCGACCAGTTCCAGCGCGGCCTTGATGGGCCCCGCCTCGTTCGAGGCCAGCGCACGCGGCAGCACGTTCTGGCAGAGCTCCAAGGCGTAGGGCCGTAACTCGTCGGCCAAGCCGGCGCGCACGGCCGGAGCTTGACGGATGGCCCAGGCAAATACCGCCTCCGCCGCCTGGGGTGTAGTCGGACTCCCGGTGTCAACATCGGAGGGCGCCAGCCGCGACAGGCGCTCGGAGGCGGAGCCTCTCACGCGCGCCAGCATCTCCTCGATCCGCGCCCGAAAGCGCCGCGGATGGCGGCGCCCGAGGCGCTCGAGTTCCTCCGCGCACTCCGCGCCGGCCGCATAACGCGCCAGGCAGGCGCGGATCTCCTCGTCGGCGCCGGGTCGGAGGAGGTCGCGCGCCACTTCCGCCAGCCAGCCGTGGATCATCCCCGGAATCTCGGAGCCGTTGTCGAGGCTGCTCGTTCCCATGCGCACCGCCCTGAGGCCCGGCTCAGGCCTGGATCAGCCGACGGACCCGGGCCACCAGCTCCAGCGGACCGAACGGCTTAGTTATGTAGTCGGCCGCGCCCAGGCCGAAGCCGCGCAGCACGTCCGCTTCGTGCTGGCGGGCCGTCAGCATAACCACCGGCACGCTGCGGGTATCGGCGTCGCGCTGCAGACGCGCGAGGACCTCGAAGCCGTCCAGGCCCGGCATGTTGACATCGAGAATCAGCAAGCGGGGATGCAGGTTCCTGGTCATATCGAGCGTCTGCCCGCCGTCGTGCGCGACCTGGCAGTGAAGACCGTAGTGGTTCAGCGCCGCCGACACCAAGGCCACCACGGTCGGGTCGTCGTCGGCCACCAGCACGAATGCTTTGGCGGTGGCGCCGGGGCGCTTCTCCGTTTCTGCCGGCGACCGCCGCAGGATCCGGCTGGCCCGCAGCAGCGCCTCCTCCGGCGACCAGGGGTCGAGCAGGAAATCGTCGGCGCGCTTCCTGGTCACGGCGCCTGCGCGGAACAGCGCGTCGCGGCTGCCTACCACCAGCAAAAGCTTGTCGTTGGCCGCCAGAGCGTCCGGCTCGGCCCAGGGGGAACGAGTGGCGCCGGATCCGAGGAACAGGATGACCAGGTCGGCCGGCGCCAGGGCGGCAGATCCGGGCGGCGCGGCAGCCAACTCGAAGCGGCTGGTCTGGGCTCCGGCCTGCCCGAGCGCGCTCGCCAGCACTGCGGCATCCTGCTCAGCGAACCCCACCAGAGCAATCCGCTTCCTCGTCAGGCGCTCGACCACCTCCAGAGGCGTTTCCCGCTTCTCCGCTGCGCCCCGTGCCGCGTCCGAAAGCAGGCCCAGGATCTCGGTCAGCCGGCGCCGCACCTCGGCCGCCGTTTGCTCACCGGGCCGCTCGACAAGGCGCTCGAGCTCGAAGGCCCGCTGGCTGATCTGGGGGAATCCCAAGGTGCCGCCGACTCCCGCCCAACGGTGGGCCAGGGGTTTCGCGGCGGCCGGATCGAAGCCGCTCTCGAGCGACTCGAGCAGCATCCGGCACTCCGTGCTGCCTTCGGCCAGGAACCGCTCACGCAGCTCGGCGGCGAACTGGCTGTCCTGGGCCGGGGCCGGAGGAGCGCCTTCGTCCAGGCCGGCCTGAACCGCTTCGAGGATGTCCCGGCAATCGGGCGTGCGCACCACAAAGGCGCTGGCTCCCATCTCGAGCGCCAGCAGCCGGTCGTCCTCTTCGATGGTGGCCGAAGACGTGAGCACCACCGGAATGCCGCCCAGCTCGGCGTCTTTGCGCAGGGTCTGGCAGAGCCGGAACCCGTCCAGGCGCGGCATCACCACGTCGCTGACGACCAGGTCAGGCCGCTGGCTGCGGGTCTTCTCGAGCGCTTCGACTCCGTCTGCCGCCGCCACCACCTGGTAGCCCATCTGGCTGAGCCGGATGGTAAGCAGCTTGCGCTCGACCGGATTGTCTTCCGCAACCAGAATGATGCGCGCGGCGCCGGGCATGGGCTGTCCTTGGACTCCTCAATGATCGTCCACCCGCGCGGCTTTCTTTAGCTACCGAACCTCCTGGAATTATCCCTTAGCGGGGCGGAATCGTGGCGGATTCGCCCAGGGATTCCTGCTCGAGCAGCTTCCGCGCCGCCTCGGGAACGATGCGCCAGTTGCCGCTGGCGCGCGCGGGGAGCTTCTTGCGCTCCAGGTAGTAGGCCACGATCAGGTCGCGGACGTCGCGCGACGAGCGCCAGAGGATCTTGGCATCCCGGAACATCTTGTAGCCACCGCTGCCTCCGGCGCGGTAGCTGTTCACGGCGATGCGCAGTTTCTGCTCCGGCCGCAGCGGCTGCCCCTGGTAGCGGAGATTGACTATGCGTTGTCCCTCAGTCCGGGTCAGGTCTATCTCGTACTCCACCCCCTCGGCCATGTCGTAGTTGAAACCAGGGATGCCTCGCTTAAGCAGCGGGCCCTGCGAGCAGGCTGGATCGGGACATGACTGGAAGAAGCGCGCGGCGTTCTCGAGGGCCTCCTTGACCATGCGGCCGTCGCCCTGGAGGGCGTACAGCTCGTTCTCGTAGACGTACAGCGCGGCAATCTGGCGAACGGTCACCGGGCCTTTGGGCACTGCGACGCGCGGGTTGAACAGCGCCGTGAAGGACACCTCCGCCTGGGCGTAATGCATCTGCACAAGGTGGATGGCATCCACCAAGGGAGAATCCGCCACGCGCGCGAGCCGCCCGTCCATGGCGGCGGCCGAGGCAGCCACCGGCGTGGCGAGATACCGCTCGGCCAGTTCGTGATACGGCTGCGCCAGACGCAGCACTTCGGCCTGCGCGGGGACCTTCTGGGAGACGCCCAGCAGGCGGCTGCGCTTGTCCAGCACCTTCCAGCCGCCGGCGGGCCGGTCCTCGAGCAGAAAATCCAGCCGGGCCAGCGAAACACCCCAGTTGCGGGGCTGCACCAGGAGCACTTCGCCAACCTGCTGGCCCGCCAACTGCCGGTGGGTGTGGCCGAAAACCACCGCGTCCACGCCGTGGAGCGACTGCGCCAACCGCCGGTCCACGTCGTCATGCACCGCCAGCACCACCAGGTCGGGCCGGTGCTTCCGCTCGAGCTCGGGCAGCACCCGCGCCAGGGCGTCCCGGATGCGCTCGAAGCGGCAGCCGCGGTAGTGTTCCACTGGCTCCCACTTCGGGATATCCGGCGTGGTCAGGCCCACCACGGCCACCTTGACGCCGTCCAGGGTCTCGACGATGTACGGCTCGAAGGGTCTAAGCTGCGCTCCAGGCGCCAGCGCCGTGTTGGCCGACAGCCACGGGAACCGGGCGTCAGCGCGCGCCCGCTCGATATTCGCGAGGCCGAAGTTGAACTCATGATTGCCCAGCACCATGGCCCGGTAGCCCAGCCGGTTCATCGCCAGCATCATGGGGTCGGCGCGCAAGGGCTGGCCTGCGAAGCGCAGGCCGAGCGGCAGGCGGCCGCGGCTGACGTACTGCTGGTACACCGATTCCAGCGGCGTGCCCTGGATGGTGTCGCCGCAGTCGATCAGCAGCGTGTTGGCGTTCTCCCTGCGCACCGCCTCGATCAGCGTGGCAGTCTTCGCCAGCCCCCGCTCGGCCGGCTCGCCGGTGTAGTAGTCGATCGGGTAGAGGTTCCCGTGCAGGTCGGTGGTGGCCAGGAGAGTAACACTGACCTGTCGCCCCCAGGCGCCGGCCACCGCCAGCAGGACGAGGATCGCTCGCAGCCCGTGCATAGCGCTAAGTTTTCAGTATAAACTGGCGGTCATGAGGATCTTTTTGAGCTTGCTCGCATTGGGCCTTACGGCCCTCGCGCTGGTGGCGCAGACGCCGCCCGCGCAACCCACGGCACGCGAACCCGGCCTGTACGCCACCATGACCACCAGCCTGGGAACCATCGTGCTCAGGCTGTTCGAGAAGGAATCGCCGATCACGGTGAGGAACTTCGTGCACCTGGCCATGGGCCGCAAGGCCTGGCCAGATCCTAAGACCGGGCAGGCGGTCCGGCAGCCGCTATACAACGGCCTGACCTTCCACCGCGTCATCCCCGGGTTCATGATCCAGGGCGGCGACCCGCGCGGCGACGGCACTGGCGGCACGGCGGCCATCAAGGACGAGTTCCATCCCTCGCTCAAGTTCGACGTAGCCGGCCGGCTGGCCATGGCCAACGCCGGCCCCAACACGGGCAGTTGCCAGTTCTTCATCACCGAGCTGCCGACCCCGCACCTGAACGGGCTGCACACCATCTTCGGGCAGGTGGTCGAGGGGCGGGACGTGGTAACGAAGATCACGCGGACGCCGCGGGATGCCAACGACAAGCCGCGCACCCCGGTCGTTATCCAGAGCCTGACCTTCCAGCGCGAGGGCGCCGCGCCCCCCGATGACGTGCTGGCGCCGCCCACGCCGAAGAAGTCCGCTCCCGCGGTTAAGGACTAGCCCGGCGGCCCGGGCGCCGGCGCCGGGACCGGCAAGGACCTGAATGCAGCCACCCGACCATACTCCTGGCCCGCCGCAGGCCCCTGACCCGCTGCTAGGCCGGCGGCTGGGGCCCTACCGGGTGCTCGAGCGGCTGGGCGAGGGCGGCATGGGAGCCGTCTACCTGGCCGAGCGCGAGGGCGAGTTCCGCCGCCGCGTGGCGGTGAAGCTGGTGCGCAGCACCCTGACCAGCCCGGAGGTCCTGGCGCGCTTCGACCGCGAGCGGGAGACCCTGGCCGCGCTCTCCCACCCCAACATCGTCACCCTGCTGGACGGCGGCGCCACCGAGGACGGCGCGCCTTACCTGGTCATGGAGTACGTCGAGGGCGCGCGCATCGACGAGTTCGCGAACGAGCATCGCCTGGGGGTGCCCAAGCGGCTGCGGCTGTTCCTGGAGGTCTGCGCCGCCGTAGAGCACGCCCACCGCAATCTCGTCGTCCACTGCGACCTCAAGCCCGGCAACATCCTGGTGACCGCCGACGGCGCGCCCAAGCTGCTGGACTTCGGCATCGCCAAGCTGCTCGCGGCTCACATTGCGGAGCCCTCCGGCCAACTCACCCAGGCGGGATTGCGTCCCTTCACGCCGGATTTCGCCTCCCCCGAGCAGCTCCGCGGCCAGCCGGTCACCACGGCCACCGACGTTTACGCCCTGGGCGTGATCCTCTACCTGCTGTTGACGGGATCCTCGCCCCACCGCTTCACCACGTGGTCGCCCGCCGAGCTGGTCCAGGTCATCTGCCAGCAGGAACCTGCGCCGCCCAGCACGCTGGTGCCCGTCGATCATCCCGAGCGCCTGCGCCGGCAACTGGAGGGCGACCTGGACGCCATCCTGCTGAAGGCCCTGCGCAAGGATCCGCGCGACCGCTACGCCTCGGTCGAGCAGTTGGCCGACGACCTCCGGCGGCACCTCGCGGGCCGGCCGGTGGCGGCACGCCAAGGCACTTTCCGCTATCGCGCTGCGAAGTTCGTGCAGCGCAACAAGGTGGCCGTGGCGGCCGGGACGCTCGCCGGGCTGGCGGTGCTGGGCGGCGCGGCGGGCGTGGCCTGGCAGGGCAGCGTGGCGCTGGCCGCCCAGGCGCGCGCCGAGCGGCGCTTCCTCGACGTTCGCAAGCTGACTAACTTTCTGCTGTTCGATTTCCACGACGCGGTGCAGAAGCTGCCCGGCTCGACCCCCGTGCAGCAGATGCTGGTCACGCGGGCCCTCGGGTATCTAGACAGCCTGGCCAGCGAGGCCGCGGGCGACTCGGGCCTCCAGTTGGAGCTAGTCGAGGCCTACGTCAAGTTCGGCGACGTGCAAGGCAACCCTTACCAGCCCAACCTCGGGGATACCGCCGGCGCTATGGTCAGCTACCGCAAGGCGCTGGCCCTCGCCGAACCCCTGGCCCGCGCGGCGCCCGGCAGCCCCCGGGCCGCCCGCGCCCTGGCCCGCACCCATTCCCATATGGGCGACGTGCTGTTCCTCACCCGCCAGATGAAGGCCGCCACCGACCACGCCAGCCAGGCAGTCGGCGTTTTCGAGACGCTGGCCGCCGGCCATCCGCGCGACCTCGAGGCGCGCATGGACCTGGCCGGAGCGCTCGAGGGTCTCGGCGATCAACTGGCCAAGGGCTGGAGCGACTCGCGCGGCGCCATGGACAGCTTCCGCCAGTCGCTCGCGCAGTGGGAGGCGGCCTTCCGCCTCGACACCCAGAACCTCCGCGCCCGCCGCGCCGCCGCCGGCCTGCACATGAAGATCGCCGACCTCGAGTTCCAGACCAACCCGCGCGGCGCCCTGGAAACCCTGCGAAGAGCTCTCGCCATCCTCGAGGCGCTGCCGGCGGCCGAGCGCGGCACGGTGCCTCCCCGCCGGCTCGAGGCCAGCCTGCGCCGCCGCCTCGCCGACTGCCTCTGGGAACTGGACGACTCGAAAGGCGCGCTGGAGAGCTACCGCCGCGCCGCGGAGGAGTTCGCTGCCCTGGCGGCCCTGGACCCCATCAACAGCCGCGCGCAGTTCGACCTGGTGGCCGCCCTGAACGACCTCGGGCAAACGCTCGAGTCCACGGGCGACCTGGGCGGCGCGCTCCGCAACTACGGTTCGGTCGCCGACACCCTGGAGAAACTGGTGCGCCTCGACCCGGCCAGCACCACCTGGCGCACCCACCTGGCCGAGATCCTGGTGCGGATCGCCGGGCTGCTCGAGAAGACCGGGCAACCCGCCGAAGCGCGCCGTCAGGCCCAGCGCGGCCTCAGCGCCGCGCGCGAGGTGGCCGAGATGGCGGAAACCCCGGCCGCGGAACTCACCCGCGCCGCGCGCTTGCTGGTCACGGCCAGCCCCGCCGGCCTGCGTGACTCTCCGGCCGCAGCGCGCTACGCCCAGCGCGCGGTTTTGCTCACGAAGGGCCAGGACGCTTACGCGCTGGACACCCTGGCCGAGGCCTATCTCCAGAGCGGCAACGCGGAAGCCGCCCGCCAGGTGATCCAGCAGGGCCTGGCCCTGGTGCCCGAAACCGGCGGCCAGAAACCCTGGCTGCGCCGCCTGCTGGAAGCCAAGCTGGCGCGGCTCGAGAGCCAGAAGCGCTGAGCGGTCCCACAGAAGCAGGCGTCGGGCCGGTCCAGCACCTTACGTCCGCTGCATCTCGTCCCAGGTGACTTCCCTGCCCGTGTAGATGGCAGTGCGGGCCATGATCGCGGTGTACATGGTTTCGACCGCGGAGAAGGCAGCGTTCTCGATCCTGCCGGCGCGGACTCCCGCGACGAACTCCTGGACGGCGTCCTCGGTGATGTCATAGTTGGTGGAGACGACGGTGGGGGCCTCCTTGCCCGTAGGGAGGACGTAGCCGCGTGGCGGGAGATTCTCATCTACGATCTTGTCGTGGTGCTGGTAGCCCTGCCGCGAGGTGGTGATGGCGCCCTTTTCGCCGATGAAGGTCTCTGAGACGTCGCGGTAGCCGCGGGTGGAGAACTGGTTGGCCGCGTAGCTGAACACGATGCCGCCGGGGAAGCGGAAGGTGCACGCCAGGTAGTCCATGATGTCGCCGACTTGGTAGGAGAGGCGGCCGCCGTAGCCGGCGACGCTCACGGGGTGGGCGCCCATGAACCAGTTGACTACGTCGAAGTTGTGGCAGTCCTACTCGACCACGATGTCGCCCGAGGTGTCACGGTAGAAGAGCCAGTTGCGCATCTTCTCTTCGGGCCCCGTCACGCCCTGGCGATAGGGGATGGCGCCGGCCATCCAGGCGGCACGGATCATGCGCACCGCGCCGAGCTGGCCCGGAAGTATGGCCTCCGCTTACGGCACCCAGGCCACCAGTTCAATCTCCACGCGCGTGGCTTCGTCGGGAAACGTAACACCCACGGCCGAGCGAGCGGGCGGGGTCTTCGGGAAATACTGCGCGTAGACCTCGTTCATCCCCTGCTTCTCGTTCTTGACGTCGGCCAGGAACACCGTCACCTTGAGCACGTTCTCGAGCGAGGAACCCAGGGCCTCGAGATTGGCCTGGTGCGCCTTGAGGATACGGTCCGTCTGCTCCTTGATGTCGCCGGAGGGCACGCGCGGATCCTGGCGCGCCTCGGGACGGACGCCGGTCAGTCCCGAACTGAAGAAGAGGTTGCCGAGGCGGATGCCGCCCTTCACTGGCGTGCGGCCGCCCGGCGCGGCGGGCGCGGCCATCGCCGCCACCGCCGTTCCAGCTCCCATCCCCAGCGCCGATTTCAAAATGATTCGCCGGCTTTTCATGTGCGGTTCTCCCTCCCTATCTCCATGGCCGGCCGAGCAAGCTGGCGCTTCCAGCAGCATTCCGGTCCTGCGGTCTCGTGGCCGGCCCAAGGATACTACAGGGTATCAAAACGCTACCAGGAGGAGGCGCGATGCGGCAGGAGGCATTCCATCACGCTGGAGGCGGGACGGTTCCGTCGGTCCCCGGGTTCCGGGTTAGGCAGCGGTCGTGGGTCGCCGGCACCCGTGTCTCGCTGGACTCCCTCGTCTGCCGCTTCCGCGAGGGTCTCTCCGCGGAGAGCATTGCTGAGAACTTCCCTGCGCTCAGCCTCGAACAGGTCTACGGGGCCATCGCCTGCTATCTGGCCAATCAGAGCCAGGCGGAGGAGTATCTACGCGATGGGGAGCGCCTCTCGGCTCAGCGCCAGCAGGAGGGCCGCCGGAGCAACGCCGATCTGATCGCCCGCCTCCAGCGCGAACGTCATGAGAGTCAGGTTCTGGGCTGCTGAGCCGGCGTGGTGGCCCGTCATCGGCCAGGCCTGACCTCCGCAAAGGCCCCCAAACCCGCGTGATATAGTGGGAATTTCCCATGCAACTCGAGAAAGTCTACGAGCCTCAGCGCTTCGAGCCGCGGTGGGCCGAGTGGTGGGTTGACTCCGGCGTCTTCCGCGCCGATGCGAGCGCGCCGGGGCCGGTGTTTTCGCTGGCCATCCCGCCGCCCAACGTGACCGGCTCGCTGCACACCGGCCACATGCTCGAACACACCGAGATCGACGCCACCATCCGCTGGCGCCGCATGCGCGGCGACAACACGCTGTGGCTGCCGGGCACCGATCACGCCGGCATTGCCACCCAGATGGTGGTCGAGCGCCAGCTCAGGGCGGAGGGAGTGGACCGCCGCCAGATCGGCCGCGAGGCCTTCGAAGAGCGCGTGTGGGCCTGGAAGGCGCAGTACGGCGGAACCATCAAGCGCCAGATGGTCCGCCTGGGAACGAGCTGCGACTGGAGCCGCGAGCGCTTCACCCTGGACCCGGGCTTGTCGCGCGCCGTGCGCGAGGTCTTCGTCCGGCTCTACGAGAAGGGTCTCATTTACCGCGGCGAGTACATGGTCAACTGGTGCCCGCGCTGCCACACCGCGCTGTCGGACCTCGAAGTGGTGCACGAGGAAGTGCCCAGCAACCTGTGGCACATCCGCTACCCGGTGAATGAGACCGACCGCTGCCTGGTGGTCGCCACCACGCGGCCCGAGACCATGCTGGGCGATACCGCGGTCGCCGTCAACCCGCGCGATGCGCGCTACCGGGACTTGGCCGGCGCGACCGTCCAACTGCCGCTGATGAACCGCGCCATCCCCATCGTGCTCGACGAAGTGGCCGATCCCGAGTTCGGCACCGGCGTCGTCAAGGTCACTCCGGCGCACGATCTGAACGACTTCGAGGCCGGCCGGCGCCATAACCTGCCCAGAGTCCAGGTGATCGACGAATCGGGAGTGATGACCGCCGCGGCTGGCCCCTACGCCGGGCTGGACCGCTTCGAGGCCCGCCAGCGCGTTTTGGCGGACCTCGACCAGCAGGGCCTCATCGACAAGATCGAGCCGTACCCGCTCAGCCTGGGCAAGTGCCAGCGCTGCCGCACCCCGGTCGAGCCGCTGGTCTCCATCCAGTGGTTCGTCAAGATGAAGCCCTTGGCCGAGCCGGCCATCCGCGCCGTCGAGGACGGCCGCATCCGCTTCGTCCCCGAGAACTGGACCAAGACCTACTACGAGTGGATGCGCAACATCCGCGACTGGTGCGTCTCGCGCCAGCTCTGGTGGGGACACCGCATCCCGGCCTGGCACTGCCAGGACTGCCGCGGTATCACCGTGGCGCGCGAGGACCCCACTGCCTGCGCGCAGTGCGGCTCGGCGCGCATCGAACAAGACCCCGACGTGCTCGACACCTGGTTCAGCTCCGCGCTGTGGCCCTTCTCGACGCTGGGCTGGCCGAATGAGACCGCCGATCTCCGGCGTTTCTACCCCACCTCCCTGCTCATCACCGGCTTCGACATCCTCTTTTTCTGGGTCGCGCGCATGATCATGATGGGCCTCGAGTGCCGGGGTGAGGTCCCCTTCCGCGAGGTTTACATCCACGGCCTGGTGCGCGACGCCGCCGGCCAGAAGATGGCGAAGACGCGCGGCAACGTCATCGACCCGCTCGAGGTCACCGAGAAGTACGGCACCGACGCCGTGCGGATGACCATGCTGCTGGGCGCCGCCCCGGGCACCGACATCATCCTCACCGAAGAGCGCATGCTCAGCGCCCGCGCCTTCGCCAACAAGATCTGGAACGCGGCGCGCTTCATCTTCCTCAACATCGAGCGTTCCGCCGTCCCGCCTTGGATGCCCCCGGAAGGGAGCGTGCGCCGGCCCGAAGCGCCGGAGGGGGCGGCGGCGTCCCTCGAGGACCGCTGGATTTTCAGCCGCCTGAACCGCTGCGCCGCCGAGACCTCGAGCGCCATCGCCCGCTACCGCTACCACGAGGCCGCCCAGTTGCTCTGGCAGTTCTTCTGGCACGAGTTCTGCGACTGGTACCTGGAAATGAAGAAGCTGCGCCTGCGCGAGAACTCGGGACTCGAGGCCGGCTGGCGCAACCTGCTCACCGTCTTCGAGAGCGCCTTGCGCCTGCTGCACCCCGCGATGCCCTTCATCACCGAGGAGCTCTGGCAGCGGCTCACCGACGGCTGCGCCGGCCGCCCCGCCTCGATTGCCCTGGCGCGCTACCCGGAGCACGACCCGCACGCCGCCGACCCGCAAGCGGAAAGCGAGATGGAGCTGCTCCAGGAGATGGTGGTCTCCGCCCGCAACCTGCGCGCCGACCTGAAACTCGACCCCAGGCAGCGCTCCGAGGCGGTACTGTATTCCACGGGACCCGCCGCCGGGCTGGCCCGCCGCCAGCTCGAGGCCCTCGAGAAGCTGGCCAGCATCCAGCTCGAGGTGCGCGAGGAAGCTGCGCCCGCCGAGCCTGAGGGCGTGCTGCGCTCGACCCCAGAGTTCGACCTGCTGCTGCGCGTCCCCGCGGCCCAGGTCGAGGCCCAGCGCCAGCGCGTTCAGAAGGAACTCGCGCGGCTCGAGAAGCTCATCGAAGCCTCGCGCCGCCAGCTCGCCGATGAGACCTTCCTGGCGCGCGCCCCCGAGCAGGTGGTCAGCTCGATCCGGGCCAAGCTCGCCGACTACGAAGCCCAGCTCGCCAAGAGCCGCGAGTCCCTGGCGCGCCTATGACGTTCGAAGCAGACCACCCGGAAGTCCTGGGGGCCGTCCGGCGCGCCCTGGAGGAAGATATCGGCCCGGGCGACGTGACCTCGGAGGCCTGCATTCCCGCCGGGCAGGTGGCCGAGGGCCGCTTCGTCGCCCGCCAGGAACTGATCGTCGCGGGGGTGGAACTGTTGCCGGTCATCTACGGCCTGCGCGGCGGGGTCGAGGACCTCCGCCTTCACAAGGCCAGTGGTGAGGGGGCCACCGCGGGTGAAGCGCTGGCCTGGGTGCGCGGGCGAGCGCGCACGCTGCTCGAATGCGAGCGCGTGGCGCTGAACTTCCTCCAGCGTTTGAGCGGCGTCGCCACCCTGGCCCGGCGCTACGTGGACACGGTGGCCGGCGCCAAGTGCCGGATCCTCGACACCCGCAAGACCACTCCCGGCCTGCGGCGCCTCGAGAAAATGGCCGCCGCGGCCGGCGGCGTTACCAACCACCGCCTGGGCCTCTGGGACGCCGTCCTGATCAAGAACAACCACATCATGGCCGCGGGAAGTGTGCGCGCGGCCCTGGAGCGCGTGCGCGGCACGGCGGTGCCAGTGGAAGTCGAGGTGCGCACCCGCGCGGAGCTGGACGAAGCCCTGGCCTGCGGCGTCACGCGCCTGCTCCTGGACAACCTCACGCCTGAGCAGGCCGCCGAAGCCGTCCGCCACGTGGCCGGCCGCGCCAGCATCGAGCTTTCGGGCGGCATCACGCTCGAGAATGTGCGCGCTTACGCCGAGACCGGCGCCGACTTCATCTCCTGCGGCGCCATCACGCACTCGGCCGCCGCGGTCAACATCAACTTCCGGCTCGAGCTCGTCTGACCATGGCCTTGGACGTCGATCAGGTCCGCGCGCTGCTGCCGGAGCGGCACATTGTATGGCTGGAAGTGACGGCTTCCACCATGACCGAGGCGGCGCAGCTGGCCGCCGCCGGCTGTGCTGCCGGGACCGCGGTGGTCGCCGAAGAGCAGACCGCCGGGCAGGGCCGCTTCGGCCGGACCTGGCATTCCGAGCGGGGCTCGGGGCTCTACGTTTCCCTCGTGTTGCGGTTGCCTCTGGCGGCCGAGGACGTGCCGCTGCTCACGCTGGTGCTGGGCCTGGCCACCGCCGAGGCCATCGCCCGCACGGCCGATCTGGCCTGCGACCTCCGCTGGCCCAACGACGTGCTGCTGGAAGGGAAGAAGTGCGCCGGCATCCTGGTCCAGGCGGCCGAGGGCGCTTTCATCGCCGGCATCGGAGTCAACGTCAATCACGCCGCGTTCCCGCCCGAGCTGGCCGACGCCGCCACTTCGCTGCGCCTGGTCTCCGGGCACGACCACTCGCGGGAGGTGCTGCTGGCGAACCTGCTGCGCGCCGTGGACAGCTTCACGAAGATGCTCTTCGAGGGCGGACGGGGGCCGGTGCTGCGCATGTTCGCGCGCGCTTCCAGTTACGCCCAGGGGAAACGGGTCGTGGTCGAGCAGGACGGCAGGCTGCTTCGCGGGACCACCGAGGGACTTAGCCCCTCCGGCTTCCTGATGCTCCGGCAGGAGGATGGGACAAGGAGTATAATCACCGCCGGTGGGGTCTGCCCCGCCGCGGACGCTTGATCGCCGAGGCCTTCCTTCATGCTGCTCGCGCTGGACGTGGGAAACACCAACATCACCATCGGCACCTTCGAGGAGGACCGCCTCAAGGCCCACTGGCGTCTCCGCACCGTGCATGAGCGGACCACCGACGAGTTCGGCATCCTGCTGCACAACCTGTTCACGCTGTTCTCGCTGGACCTGGCCCGCGTGGACGGCATCATCATCTCGAGTGTGGTGCCGCCGCTCGATTTCGCCCTGGCCTCGATGGCCCGCCGCTACTTCCACACCGAGGCCATGTTCGTCACCCCCGAAACCGACACCGGCCTGGCCATCCGCTACGACAATCCCCGCGAGGTGGGCGCCGACCGCATCGTCAACAGCGTGGCCGCCTTCCACAAGTACGGCGGCCCCTGCGTGGTGGTGGATCTGGGCACGGCCATCACCTTCGACGCCGTCTCCGCCCGCGCCGAATACCTGGGCGGGCTGATCTGCGCCGGCATCGGCATCTCCGTCGAGGCCCTGTTCTCGAAGACCGCCCGGCTGCCCCTGGTGGATTTCCGCGAGCCCAAGCGCTTGATCGGCAGCAACACCGTGGCCAGCATGCAGGCCGGGCTGTACTACGGCGCCGTGGGGATGATCGACGGCATCCTCGAGCGGCTCATCAAGCAGTTGGGGCCGGAGACGCGCGCCATCGCCACCGGCGGGCAGGCCGAGTTGATCGTGGCCGGCTCGCGCTACTTGAACGAGATCGACGAGAACCTCACCCTGGAAGGGCTGCAACTGATCTGGGAACGGAACCGACCCCGGTGACGCCGGAGAACCTCACCCCGGAGCCCGAAGAAGACGCCCCCGAGTGGGGTTGCAACTACTTCAACTACTTCACCGAGACCGAGGAGCACTTCCAGCAGGCGCGCGCGACGGGGCTGTTCCTGCTGTCGCCGCTCGATTGGGCCCTGATCGAGACCTGGAAGAACTCCGGAGTGCCGCTGGAGGCCGTGCTGAGGGGCATCGACGCGGCCTTCCAGAAATGGCGCAGCCGCAAGTCCAAGATCCGGATGATCAACTCCCTGGCCTACTGCGCCCAGGAGGTGCTCGCCGCGGCCCAGGCCATGGCCGGCGCCGGTGCGCCCACCGCGGCCCGGCCCGCCGCGCCCCCGTTTTCGCTCGACGCACTGCGGGCGTACCTCTCCGAGGACGCAGCCGAGCTTCGCAAGCACAGCGCCGCCGTCTACCAGGAGATCGCCGCGGCGCTGGACCGCCTGGCCGCCGAGGCCGGCCAGCACTACCAGAACCTGGAAGACCTGGAGCGGCGGCTGACGGCCCTCGAAGACAAGATGGTCGCCGCCGCCCGCCTGAGCCAGACCGAGGAAGACCTCCTCGCCGCCCGCCGCGACCTGGATTTCCAGCTCCGCCCCTGCCGCTCGAAGATGAGCGCCGAGCAACTCACCATGCTCGAGAAGCAGTTCCTCGAGCGCCGCCTGCTGGAATCCGTCGCCCTGCCCCGGCTGAGCCTCTTCTACCTGCGCTAAAATCAGGGCAGATGCAGACCTACCGCTTTTCCGTGGTCATCGAGAAGGACCAGGACGGCTACTTCGCCTTCTGCCCCGAGCTTCAGGGCTGCTACACCCAGGGCAGCACTTACGAGGAGGCGCTGGCCAATATCCGCGACGCCATCGAGCTTCACGTCGCCGGCAGGCTCGAATCGGGCGACGAGCTTCCCCAGCCTGAATCCGTCAGCCTGACCACGGTTGAAGTCGCCGCATGAGCGCAAGGCTGCCCCGGGTCACGCGGCCGAGGTGATCCGCGTCATCGAGAGGGCGGGTTTCTTCTTCGTGCGGCAGTCCGGGAGCCACAGGATCTTCAAGAACCGCCAAGGCCGCCGCGTGACCGTGCCCTACCATTCGGGAGCTGTGCTTCATCCGAAGCTGCTACGCAGCATTCTCCGGGACGGGGAATTGTCGCCCGAAGCCTTCCGGGAGCTGCTCGGATAGGATACTCTCCCGGACGGCGTGGGCTGACCAGAAACGGTGACCCGGTCTGGGGAAGTGATGTCACGGTGGTTCCTTGATGACGAAACATTCCGATGATTACTACTATTGCACCTCGTGTACTCCACTCGTGCGGGGAAGCGCGAAACTCACGGTGCCGCAGCTCAAGAAGGCAGTTGAGACAGCGAGGTCGATTTCGCCGGCCGAGCGTGCATTATTGCTGGAGCTCCCCGAACAGCAGAACCTCGATCACTTATGCGAGGTTCTGAACTCACTATCCGGTTAGGTGCGCAGGGAGCTACTGCACCCGCTCCCACAAGAGGGAGAGGAAGACCCGTCACCCTGAGTACGCGGTAGTCCCGCTTTCTTGGGCAGCCCGCCCCAGCGCCCAGTGCACCGCACCCACTGTCGCCAGGCCCACGAACCAGGCGTAGTCCTACAGGAAGCGCACCCCCGGAAGGACCAAACCCAGCAGCGCCACCGCCATGCCGCCGGCGAGCGCCCCGATAGCGGGCCAGTTCACCCGATTCTGGAGACAACGAGGACGGCACCACCGCTGACGAGGTAGCGGCCATCCTCGTCGTAGAAGACCTCGTGCGTTCCGGCTGCAAGTCGGTCGGCCAGCTTGTCTCGACAGGACCAGGCAACGCGGAACCCTTTGGGTTCCAGTTGCTGCCCAAGCGACAGGACAAACGGCTCCTGCCGACCGGCTTCCCGCGCCAGGCCCAGCCGAAGAGGGTCGTTGGGATCGGGCCTCTCTGGAAAGAATCGCCAGCTCTTCTTGAGCGTGATCCACTGCAAGCGGCCATGCAGCAACACTGTGGGAGGTTCACGCTGCCCTACCGGCAGAAGCTCGGCAACGCGGGACCTGGGAATGGTGACCGTGTGGTCACTCGATCCTTTCTCTAGGGTGATGCCATCGGACTTGACTTCGGCCAGGACGAACTCATCCCCCTTGTCGTATGGAACAAGCGGCGACAGGCGGACAATTGCCCGAGGCCCCAGGGCCCGCAACTCTGCAATGGCATCCCCAGGGTGGGATGCCCCGGCACCTGGCCTTGCCCGATGCAGGATCTCCTGCCCCAGTGCGGCCTTCACCTTCTCGCCAAGATCAGCGGCGTGGGTGAAGGTATCGCACTTGGCATCAAGCAGCCGAAGAACATCAGCTGCTTCCTTTTCACGGTCAGGGACGTCTTTCGCAAAGGCCAGAATGGGCTTCTCGCAGTGCCGCGCGGTGTCGAACTCCTCCCGCACGGAAGGCGTCATCGTGCGCCCCACGATCAGCAGCAGGAGATCGCAGGTCTTCACCTCATCGATGTAGGAATCGCGGAGCCGCTTTGTGGAGGCAGGCTCGTTTTCGAAGGCCCAGGGCGTGAAAACCGGTCCGTAAGACTTGACCGCATCGCGAGCGGCTTCACGTTCGGCGGCGACATCCTCCAAGCTGCGCCGCATTACGGACGAAATGAAGACTTTCATCGGCTCCATGCCCGACACCCCGACCCCGGCGGCGGCACGCCGAGGTCCTTGCGGCTTCTCGCCGCCAGGACCAGCTCGATGGCCTCCCGGAGGTTCTCGCGCGCCTCCTCGAGCGTTCGCCCCTGGCAACTCCTCGGCGTAGGCGATGTACCAGTCGCCCACCTTCTCAAAGATGCCCGTGAAGGTCTTCTCCATCAGGCCACCTGTGCCCCATTCCCTACTATAGCCCCTCGCTGCCCCCGCCCCACGAACCACGCAAAATGGGGTCAGCCTGATCTGACCCCATTTTCTCACCGCCCCAGTGGCGGGTTGGCTCCGGCGGCTGAGCCCGGGGCCGAAAAAGCGGCGCAGATCAGGCTGACCCCTTCTTAGTCCACTTGCGGCAGGCCCGCGTTCGAGTAGAGGAAAGCCATGGTCTTGATGCCGGAAACGTCGAAGCGCTTGCGGCACCGCAGGTTCGTGCAGGCCACCTTCTCGTCGAGCAGCACCATGTAGCTCTGGGCTTTCTTGAAGCGGGCCCGGTCCTCCTCGTCGGCCTTGTGGGGCAGCCGGTCTTTCTTCTTCCGCACCAGCCAGCGGAGCTGGTAGGTGTTCGCCGACCGGCAATGCGGGCAGTTCAGGGTAATGGTCTTGGTGGTCTCCGACTCATCGTAAAACGCGCGCTCGTTCATGACCTCACACTCGCCTGGCAGCGGCCACGCGGCCGCCTGCCGCGCGGCGCCCTTCGATGAAGTCTATCACTGCCCGGGCCACCGTGGCAGCCCGTGGCGGGCTACAATGAACGAGCACGCCATGAGTACCGCCCCTGCGCCCCCCGCCAGCGAACCCTGGGAGAACCCCGTCAAGAAGCGCCTGCGCGCCGGCGAGCCGGTGTTCGGTCTGACCATCACGGTGGCCAGCGTCGAGGTGGCCGCGCACGCCGCCGGGCTGGGCTTCGACTTTCTGTGGGTCGAGATGGAGCACTCCCCGGTTACGCTCGAGACGCTCCGCCACATCGTGCTGGCCACGCGCGGCCTGCCGGCGGCGCCTTTCGCCCGCGTCCCGGTCAACGAGCTCTGGACCGCCAAGCGCGTGCTCGACGCCGGCGTCTGCGGCGTCATCTTCCCCTTCACCAGCACGCCGGAGCTCGCCGCACAGGCCGCGGCCGCCTGCCGCTACCCGCCCCTGGGCCGCCGCGGCTCGGGGATGTTTCTCGCCGGTCTCACCTGGCCGGAGAAAGACGCTTACCACGACTCCGCCGACCGCAACGTCGTGGTGGTGGCCATCATCGAGGAGGTGCGGGCCGTCGAACAGATCGACGCGATCGCCGCCACGCCCGGCGTGGACGTGCTCTTCATCGGCACCAGCGACCTGTCCTTCTCACTGGGCCTGCGCGGGCGCCAGGATCATCCCGCGCTCGAGGAAGCCATCGGCAAGGTCATCGCCGCCGCCCGCCGGCACGGCAAGTTCCTGGGCCGCCCCGCCTTCGCCGCCGAGCGCATCCCGCAGTTCATCGAACAGGGGTTTCGCTTCTTCCAGGCTTCGAGCGACCTGCGCCTGCTGGCCGCCGGCGCGCGACAGTTCCTGGGGTCGCTTGGCCGCTAGGGCGAGCCGGGCGAGGCATGCCTCGCCCCTACCGTAGGGGTCGGGCATGCC
>Ga0315289_10003880_pt1 | contig 22518 bp, 24 predicted proteins | sample YL17G11_40_MG_FD_203452 | JGI IMG/M metagenome (GOLD analysis project Ga0315289, IMG submission 203452) | Sediment microbial communities from Yellowstone Lake, YNP, Wyoming, USA - YL17G11_40 | ecosystem: Environmental > Aquatic > Freshwater > Lake > Sediment | place: USA: Wyoming | collected... | reverse complement strand
AACGATCGGAGGCTGCATTTCGGGCTCGGCTCCGCGACGACCGCGAGTCTGGAGATTCGCTGGCCCAACGGAGGACAAGAGAAGATCCCTAACCTGGCGGCCGATCAACTGGTGGTGATTCAGGAGGGTTCCGGTGTGATTCGTAGGGAGCGCTTTTCGCCGGGAGCCGGATAACCAACTACATCCTCGGGGCTAGCGTCCTGTCCCGCAAGTTCCTTGACAATAGCAGCCGGTGTGGCCGACAGCCTGGGTGCCCGCTGGGCGCCTGTCCCTGGAGTTTCTACATTTTTCCGCTCAAGGGTGGTGACTGCTGCGTGGGACAGGCGGTTTCGCCTGTCGCCCGCGCACTCGACCAAGGCCAATCTCCCACCGCCGTCGCCAGGTCAGGAACACCAAGGCCTGCGCTGGCTGCCAGTGGGGAAGATGTCTGCGGTAGTCGAACATTTCCAGTGGGCGGACAGGCGAAACCGCCTGTCCCACGAGGCCTGGAGCCGCCACTCGGGAAGTGCTCTACGGTCTTCAATCTTCTCGGCAAATGTAGAAACTCCAGCGACAGGCCGGGTGCCCGCTGGGCGCCCGTCCCACGATTTCCCATTGCAAAGCTGTCCGCGGGACAGGACCTAGCCGGCTTGCGCCGGCTCGGTGAGGACGCGCTGCACCTTCAGCAGCAACTGGACCTCATTCTCGGGCAGGGTTAAGGCGGCGGCGATCTGCTCGGGGGAGGAGCCCCGGGCAAACATGCGCAGGGCCTGGGTTCGCTTGTTCAGATTAAGCCCGGAACGCGGGGGAACCGGCGGGACCAACACCCCGGCGCGCTCCTCGGCCTCCCGCAAGCGGGTCCGGGCGTCCTCGATGTCCGCCTGCATCTTGCGGATGGTCTCTTCCAGCGCCTGGTGCCTGCGGCTCCAGCGGGTCTCCAGTTTCCGGATCTCGCACTTGAGCAACACAAACAGGTACAGGCACAGCGCCAGTCCCACCACCAGCAGCAGGTAGTAGCCCAACGGAAGCAGTATCTTCTCCACTACAGGCACGCCTCCCGGGCTCACTTGAGCGTCCGCAGCCGCTCCTGTGGGCTGATGATCTCCCCGATCCTCACGCCGTAGTTGCCTTCCACCACCACCACCTCGCCGCGCGCAATCACGCAGTTGTTCACGATGACTTCCACCGGCTCGTTCACCGAGCGGTTCAGTTCCACGATCGAGCCGCTGGTCAGTTTCAAGACGTCCTTCAGCGGCAGTTCGGCTCTGCCGAAGGAAACACTCACCGGCAACTCGACCTCCATGAGCAGGTCCATAGTTCTGGAACTCGCCCTCGGCGCGGCCGACTCGCTGGTCAGCGCCGCAAGCGCGGCGGGCTCGCCCTCGGCTGCCCCTGGAGCGCCCTCGAGTCCTTCCAGCAGGGTGTCTTCCAAGGCCAGGTAGACCGCAGGATAGGCTGCGCTTCCCACCTCGAACTGGGCCGCGAACCGGACCGAGGTCGCCGGCCGCGCAGCTATCTCGCGCCCGTTCTCGCAGCTCACCTCGCGCCCCACGCGCTGGCCGATGGCCTGCGCGAGGCCCGAAAGGCTTTGCTTGAGCATTTCCAGGTAGGTGCTCCTGGCGTCGGCCTCTTCGCAGCTTTCGATGCCGACGGCGCGCAGGGCCGCCGCCCCCATTTCGCGCCAGGCGCCGGCGGGGGCGCCCACCCAGAGCACGGCGTTCGGCGCCAGGCTGAGCGGTTGCTCCCACCACAGGCTGTCTGGGGAGCCAGCCGCCGGGGTGTCCTCCTCTGCCGGCCCCCAGGAGGCCGTGGGGCGCACGCCAGTCATCGACTCCAGGGCCTGCGAAAAAGCCCCGGCCCAGGTTTCGGTCAGCCAGAGCGCCGTTTTGCGCCCATCTTGCGTTGTCATCTCACGCTCCGCCCCGGGTGGGCCAGCGCTTGCGCAGGCTGGAGCGCAGGCGCAGGATGGCCTGCGACTTGAGCTGCGAGATCCGCGACTCGTGGAGGTTGACCACCTTGGCAATCTCCCGGAGGGTAAGCTCTTCGTGGTAGTACAGGCTCAGGATGGTGCGTTCGAGGTAGGGCATCCTCTCGATGGAGGCGGCCAGCAGCCTCTCCAGCTCGGCGCGCTCGACTATCTCCGAAGGCCAGTTCTGCTCGCTGTCGGAGATATAACACAGCAAGTTGCGCCCGCCTTCCTCCCCGGAGACGCACTCCAGGCTTCCCAAGTTCATGCCGCGGATCTCGACCAGCCAGGTGTGGTACTCGTCTACGCTCAGCTTCAGCTCCGTGGCGATCTCCTCCTCGGTAGGCGTGCGGTGCAGCCGTTGCTCTGCCGCGGCCACCGCGGACTCGATCTGCTTGGCTTTGCGCCGCCGCTGCCGCGGCGCCCAGTCGAGCCCTCGGAGGCTGTCCAGGATGGCCCCGCGGATCTTGTACTCGGCGTAAGTCTTCAGCTTTACGTTCAGGCTCGGATCGAAGTTGTCGATGGCGCCGATCAGGCCCACAATGCCGGTCGAGATCAGATCCTCCAAGGAGACGTTTTCGGGCAGCCGGTCGTGAATCCGCCGGGCGATGAGGCGGACCTGTGGCAGATGCTCGAGAATGAGCCTCTCCCGTTCGTCGGTGGCGGTCTCCAGTCCAACCTGGTAGGAAATCATATCCTAGCTATCGAGCCTGGGCCTCCCCTGGAGGATCAGGTCCACAATTTTCTCCTGGGTGGCGGGTTCGAGGTCCTCGGGAATCTGCTGCCCGCCCGCCAGAAATGAGATCGGCAGGCCGGTGCGGGCCGCCTGGTTCAGTAGCGGTCCGAACGAGCTGGTCTCGTCCAGCCTGGTGAAAACGAGCTTCCGCGGTCCGAATACGGCGAACCGATCCACGGCTTCTGAGAGATCGGCAGATTTCGTGGAGGCCGTTAGGACCAAGTGGGTGTCCACAGCAGGCCGCGCGGCCAGCCAGCGCGCCAAGTCTCGTGCGGCATCCAGCTCCCCTGCGGCATAGCCTGGGGTGTCGATCAGTACCAGATCCTTGTGCCGGTGTTCTTCCAGGGCCTGCGCGAGAGCGCCGGTGGTCTCCAGCGCCTGGAATCCCACTCCCAGGATGGCGGCGTAGCCGCGGAGCTGCTCGGCCGCCGCCACGCGGAGAGTGTCCATCGAGATCAGTTGAGTGGGCCTCCGGGACGTGAGGCCGAAGCGGACCGCCAGCTTCACCAGGGTCATGGTCTTGCCTGAGCCCGGCGGTCCCACCAGCGCCACCACCTGGGGCGGCTCGGTGGTCCGCCCGAGCCGGCTGTCGGTGGAAAACCGGCTCCCCAGTTCGGTGATGATGGCGCTGCGGAGTTCGGCGGAGGTCTCGGGCGCCCCGGCAGCCCGGAGCCGGCTGATGATGTCTTGCGCCAGCTCGGCGTCCACCTCGGCGGCAACCAGGATCGAGAACAGCTCGGCCAGCTCCGCGGTCAGCGGCTGCAAGCCCGCGCTCACCAGCCCGGCTCGAGCCACCAGGGCAGCCATGCGCTGCACGTCGCGGCGCAGCTCGGCCAGCTCGCCGCCCAGCCGGCTGGCCCGGCGCTCGTCGCCGTCCGGCACGGCGGGCTCGCCGGCGCCGGGTTTCGATGTGCATTCCGTTGCGGACTCCGGCGGGGCCGCCGCTACTACCACCTCGCACTGCCCCAGGTGACGCGCTTCCGGAGGCGCTGGGCGGGCCTGGACCAGCACCGCTTCGCCTCCCAATTCCCGACGTGCCAGGCTCAGCGCCGAGCCCACCGTCGCCGCAAAATAGGATTTCAGCTTCATAGCTCTCCTCCCCCACGTTCAACTTTTGCCTTTTGCCTTTTGTCTTTTGCCTTTTGCCTTTTGCCTTTTGCCTTTTGCCTTTTGTCTTTCCCCTCCCCCCTCCTCACTCGATCACTCCCAGGGAAACCACTTTTGTCCCCGGAGGAATCTCGTTATGCGACAGGAAGAACAGGTTGCCGATGGCGGGCTCGACGATCTGACGCAGGAAGAAGCGGGAGGCGGAGCCGGCCAGAGCCGCCGCGGGCATCTCGGGCGTGCCCAGAACGCGCTGGATCCGGTCCAAGATATCGCGCACCGCTTGAGGCGCCAGGTTCACGTGACTGGAATACTCGCCGTGTTCCACGCTCCCCTCGACTAACTGCTCCAGCGCCGGCGCCAGGAAGTGGGCCGGCAGCTCGCCGGCCGCGTTCAGGAACGGCTGAGCGACGGCGCGGCGGATAGCCTGGCGCACGTATTCGGTCAGCAGCACGGGGTTCTTGGTCAGGTTGGCCGCCTCGCCCAGGGCCTCCAGGATCGAGACCGCGTCGCGAATGGAAACGCGCTCCCGCAGCAGGTTTTGCAGGACTCTCTGCAGCGTCGCCAGAGGCAGCAGCTTGGGCACCAGGTCCTCGACCACCCTGGGGTTGTCTTCCGCCACGCGGTCCAGCAGCTTCTTGGCGTCCTGGCGGGAAAACAGCTCGTGGGCGTGCCGGCGAATGATCTCCGCCAGGTGCGTGCCCAAGATGCTGACCGTGTCCGCCACAGTGTAGCCGGCGTTACGGGCAGTTTCGACCTGCTCGGCGCGGATCCAGACGGCGGGTATGCCGAAGGCGGGCTCGCGCGTGGGAACGCCCTCCAGGGGGGCCACGGTTTTGCCCGGCGGGATGGCCAGCTCGCAGCCTTGCGGCATCTCGAAGCGAGCCACCTCGGCGCCTTTCAGCAGGATCACGTACTCGCGGGAGCGCAAGATAAGGTTGTCGGTGACGCGCACCGGGGGGAGCAAGTAGCCCAGCTCCGTGGCCAGTTGGCGCCGGATGGCGGCGATGCGGCGCAGCAACGGCGAGTTCTGCGCCCCCTCGACCAGCTTCACCAGCCCCAGGCCCACCTCCAGGGCCATGGGTTCCACTCTCAACAGCGCTTCCAGGTTTTCGCGCGCCGGCGCCGTCGCCGCCGTGGCGGCGACTTTCTCGGCGGCGACTCTTCTCCGCCGCATCCGCCAGGCCACTACTCCCAGGCCGGTGCCCAGCAGCAGGAACGGCACTTTCGGCAGGCCCGGGAAGGCCGCCAGAGCCACCACTGCTCCGGAGGCCATCAGCAGCGGCTCGGCGTTGCCGAACACCTGCCGGCGGAACTCCGCGCCCAAACGGGCGTCCGTGCCCGTGCGGGTGACGATCAAGCCCCCGGAAATCGAGATCATCAGCGCCGGAATCACGGTCACCAGGCCGTCGCCGATGGTCAGCACGGTGTAAGTCTCGACCGCGCGTCTTAACTCCATGCCGTGCTGGAGCACGCCGATCAGGAAACCGGCGATGATGTTGATGCCGGTGATCAGGATGCTGGCCACCGCGTCGCGCTGGGTGAAGCGGGAGGCGCCGTCCATGGCGCCATAGAACTCGGCTTCGGCGGCCAGTTGCTTGCGCCGCTGCCTGGCTTCGGCCTCGTCGATCAGCCCGGCATTGAGGTCCGAGTCGATCGACATCTGCTTGCCGGGCAGCGCGTCCAGGGTGAACCGGGCGGTGACTTCGGAGATGCGCACCGCGCCGTGGTTAATCACCACGTACTGAATGGCGATCAGCACCAGGAAGATCACCACGCCGATGACGTAGTTGCCGCCCACCACGAAACTGCCGAAGCCCTCGATGACTCTGCCGGCGGCGGAGGTTCCCGTGTTGCCGTAGAGCAGGATCAGCCGGGAGGAAGAGATGTTCAGGGCCAGGCGGAACAGCGTCATCAGCAGCAGGGTGGTGGGGAAGACGCTGAACTCGACCGGGCGCAGAATGTAGAGCGATACCAGCAGCACGATCACCGACAAGGTAATGTTGGTGACCAGCAGAATATCCATCAAGAACGGGGGGATGGGCGCGATCAGGGCCAGCACGATGGCCAGCACCGCCAGCGGTATGCCCATCTCGGTCAGGGTGGCGGCCGCGAGACCGCCGGGACCTCCCTGCGCGCGGGGTGCGCTCAACGCTCGGGTCTGCGCCATGACGGCGGCCTCCCCTCCCTCACGGCAAACGCCCTCCCATCAGGCGGTAGATGTAGGCCAGCACCTCGGCCACGGCGCGGTACAGGTGCGGCGGGATCTCCTGGCCGACCTCGGTGGACTCATAGAGGGCCTGGGCCAGCGGCGGATTCTCGATCACCGGCACCTGGTGGTGGATGGCCAGCTGGCGGATGCGCTGCGCCAGGTAGTTCTTCCCTTTGGCCACCACCCTGGGCGCCGGCATGACCTCCATCTGGTAGCGCAGGGCCACCGCGTAGTGCGTCGGGTTGACCACTACGGCGGTGGCTTTCGGGACCTGGCGCATCATCTGCCGGCGCAGCAGCTCGCGCTGGAGCCGGCGAATGCGCGCCCGGGTCTGGGGATTCCCTTCGGTCTCCTTGGCCTCCTCGCGGACCTCCTGCTTGGTCATGGCCAGGTCGCGCATGTACTGACGGTGCTGGCGCCAATAGTCCACAACGCCCAGGGCGACGAAGACGACTGCGGCCTTCCAGAGCAGGTCCTGGATCGAGACGGCCACTTGCCGGGCGCCCTGGGCCACACCCTCAAGCGGCAGCCGGAGCAAGGTGTCGAGGTTGCTCTTGACGACCGCATAGACCGCCAGGGCGAACAGCGGCAACAACAGAACCGCTTGCCGGAAGACGGCCCAGTTCTGGCGGGGCAGCTCGCGCAGCCGGGACACGATGTTCAGCCGGGCCGCATCCGGCGCCAGGCGCTTGACCGCCAGCCCGAAGCGGGTGACGCCAAGCTGGGCCATCAGGGTCACGCCCACCAGCACGGCGCCTCCCAGCGCCAGCGGGAGCACGTCCCGATAGAGCGCCAGACCCACCAGCGAGAGAATGCCGTTCGCCCCGGGCTCGCGCCGGAAGGCCGCCGCCAGCAGGTACCGCGTGTTGTTAGCCAGTTGAATCAGCCAGGTTCCCCCGGCCAGCGCCAGCAGGATCACGAAGGCCAGGAACTGGAGGCCGGCCACCAGATCGCGGCTCACCACGAACCGGCCCTGCTTTCGCGCCTTCTGGACACGGCGGGGAGTCGGTTTCTCGGTGCGCTGTCCGCGATCAGGCATGGGCTAGTTCCCGAATGGTCTTCTCACGGTTTCCTTACGGCGCGGCAGCCAGCAGGCCGATGAGCGCCCTCAAGGTCCGGCCCGCTGCGGCGCGATACAGCGGCGGGAACAGCACCGCGAGCGCCGCCAGCAACGCCAGCCCGGCCAGCATCTTGACGGGGAAGGCCAGCATCAGCAGTTGCAGTTGCGCGTGAATCCGCCCCAGCAGAGCTAGGGAGATGTCCACCACCGCCAGCAGCGCCACCAGGGGCATGGCCAGGCGCAACCCCGTCGAGAACATGCCCGCGCCCAGCCCCAGAATGCTTGCGGCCGAAGACAGCTTGGCCGCATAGCCGCCCGGCGGAAACACCGCCAGGCTGGCGGCGAAAACCCGAATGATCTCGCGGTCCAGGCCGAAAGCGAAGAACAGCAGGCCCGCCATCAATTGCGCAAACACCAGCAGCACGTTGCTGTCGGCTTCGGTGGATGGGTCGATGGTGGAGGCATACGAGTAGCCGGCCTGGAGCCCGACGATCTGGCAGGCCACCAGGAGGCTTTCAGTCAGGAACGCTACCGCCACGCCCACAGTGATTCCGAAGGCTGCCTCCGCGGCCACCCAGGCCACCAGGAGGCCCGGACCCGGGTACGCCGTGGGCGCCGGCGGCCACAGCGGATACAACGCTGCGGCCAGACCCAGCGCCAGCACGACGCGGGCCGGCTCGGCTCCGCTGCGGATCCCGGGCAGCGGCACGAATACGATTGCTCCTCCCACGCGCGCCAGCACCAGCAGGAAACTCCACAAGGCCGGCAGCGGGAGGCTCAGCTCAGTGCGCATAGCGCCCCAGGTCTCCCAGCAGGCCGATGGTGTAGGCCTCCATCTTCTTCAGCATCCAGGGCAGCGCCAGCAGGAGCGCCGCCAGAAACGCCGCCAGCCGGGGGATGGTGCTGAAGGCGGAATCCTGCATCGAGGTGAGCACCTGGATCAGGCTGATGATCACGCCGGCCACAAAGCCCACCACCAGCAGCGGCGCGCTCAGCCAGAACGCCGTCATCAGAGCCTGCCGGATGATGTCCACTACCGATTCCGGAGTCATAGCCGCTATCGCCCGCCCTTAGTAGAAACTCTTCATCAGCGAACCGACCACCAGGTTCCAGCCGTCCACCAGCACGAACAACAGCACCTTGAAGGGAGCCGACAGCATCACGGGAGGCAACTGGATCATGCCGATCGACAGGGTGACCGAGGCCACCACCAGGTCGATCACCAGGAAGGGCAAAAACAGCAGGGCGCCGATCTGGAAGCCGGTCTTCAGCTCGGAGAGAATGTAGGCGGGAATGAGCACCCGCAGTTCGAGATCGGCAGGCGAGCGCGGCGCCGGCGCGCGCGTGATTTCCAGAAACAGGCGGACGTCCTTCTCGCGCGCGAAGCGCATCAGGAAGGCTTTCAGGGGCTTGGTCCCTTCCTGAAAACCCTGCTCCAGGGTCAGCTCGCCTCGCTCGATCGGGGCCCAGCCCTTGGCGTACACCTCGGTCGCCACCGGCTGCATGATCAGCACGGTGAGGAACAGCGCCAGGCCCACCAGCACTTGATTGGAGGGCGTCGCTTGCGTGCCCAAAGCCTGCCGCAGGAAGTGCAACACCACCGTCAGCCGCAGGAACGGCGTCACCGACATGATCACGGCGGGCAGCAGCGTCAGCAGCGTCAGCAGGATGACAATCTGCATGGGCACGCTCAACGACGCGCCGCCCGGGCCGGGAACCAGGGACACGCCCAGCAGAGAGGGCGGCGTCGGGCTGGCGCCCAGTGCGCTGCCGGCCGCCGCCAGCAGGCAGCAGGCCAGGCTCAACCGGCGCCTCATCGCGGCGGCCCTCCCGGAGACGGTTGGCTCTCCGGCGCCCGCGACGCAACACTGCCCAGCAGGGTGCAGCTTGCCCCATGCGTGGCGACCAGGATGAGCTGCTCGCCCACGCGCACCAAGTGCAGCGCATGCTGGGAGGAAATCGCCAGCCGGTCGATCACCTCCAGACCGCCCGAGCCCGGTCTCCGGACTGCCCGGGCGCTCCACCGCGCCAGGCCTCTGCGGCGCAGCAGCCACAGCGCCCCGGCCAGCAGCGCGAACACCAGCGCGAGCGCCAGAAGCTGTCGGAGAAGTTCCATCACGCTACTCCACCCCTCCCCACCGCCGTGCCGGCTCTCAGGACTGCTCCTTGAAGTCGGTAATGCGAACGCCCACCGTGCTTTCGATGATCACGATCTCGCCGAAACCGAACAGCGCTGCCCCCGCATAGATGTCCAGGTTCTCGCCGGCCGAGCGGGTCAGCCAGAGCACGCTCCCGATCTCCAGTTCCAGGATCTGGCGCACGGTCATGATCTTGCGGTCCAGTTCCGCCTCGACGGCGACCGGGACGTCGGCGACATGGGCGATCTCCTCGGCGGCGGTCATCGCACGGGGCTCAGCGCTTCAGGTTGATGGTTTCCTGGCTCAACTCATCCACCGCTATCACCACCCGCGCGTTGGCTTGGTAGCCCCGCTGATACACGATCAGGTTGGTGAACTCGCGGGCGATGTCCACCGTCGAGTACTCCAGGGCCCCGCCGATGATCTTGCCGCGCCCGCCGGTCTCCGGCAGGCCGATGGCCGGCAAGGCCGTTCGGGCACTGACCTGGAAGGCGTTGTTGCCCACCGCGATGAGGGACTCCGGGTTGCGAATCGAGGCTACTGCCAACTGGGCTACTACGCGCTGCTGGCCGTTGGAGTATTGCGCCAGCACGGTGCCTCCGTCGGCCAGCCCGACGCGGATCAGCGAGGCGGCGGTCGAGCCGTCCTGGGCGTTGGCGGACACCGCCGAGGGCTGGGTGAACTGGGTGATGCGGGCTACCCCGATCGGGGTGTACAGCTCCCAGTTCACATCTATGTCCGACGCGCCGTTGGTCAGGCCGGTGAGCGAGATGGCGACCGTCGGGTCGGTGGCGGCCGGGCTGGTAAGCCTGCCGTCTGAATCGAACTCGAGGGCGCCACTGGCCACCTCCTCGGTCTCGTCGGTTGAGCCCACGTCCGCGCCGGGGATGGTCACCGAGTAGTCCCAGGTGTTGGCCGTGGCCGACTTGGTGAAATTGACCGTCACCACGTGGATGTAGCCGAGGGAATCGATGATTTCGATCGGCGAGGAGAAGGTGCCGTCCGGTTGCCCGGCCACCGCCGCCGCGTTCAGGTTCAGGTCCATCGAGAACTTGGTGGTGACGATGGGGGCTTTCAAACTGCCCACGGGGACCACGATGTCGCTGAGGGCGACGTTGGTATTCAGCACGCCGAGGGCGTTCTCGGTCCACCCCTGGACTTTATCCCCGGTGAGGGTGAGCAGGCGGCCGGAAGTGTCCACTTGGAAGTTTCCCGCCCGGGTCAATAGCATGGCGCCGCGGCTGTCGCGCGCGACGAAAAAGCCGTCGCCTTGGACGGCGGCGTCCAACAAGCCCGTGCTGGACTGGATGGCGCCCTGCGTGAACCGGCGCACCGTGAACGGCCGCCCCGTTCCGAAACCCACCTGCGTTTCGCCCAACCCGGCGCCCAACGACTGCGTGACCAAGTCGCGGAAAGACACCACGCTGGTCTTGAAGCCCGGTGTGTTGAGGTTGGCCAGGTTGTTGGCCACCACGTCCACTGCGGTCGAATGCGCGCTGAGCGCCGAGAGTGCGGTTGAGAATGAGGTAAACATCGTTATGCCCCTGCCTGCGATTCTTGCGCCTGGCTCGCCGAAGACGCGGAGTCCGTCGTCTTAGAGACCAGGGCCTTGCGGATCGTTTCCAGCTCGGAGCGGATCTCGAACATCTGTTCCAGTTGGCTGAATTGGGTCAGTTGGGTCAGAAACTCGATTCCGTCGGCCGGGTCGAGGGGGTTCTGATTTCGTATCTGTGCCACCAGCAGCTTCAGGAAGGTCTCCTTTTGCGCCAGAGTGTCGGTTGCGAGACTGGCCGACTGCTTGGTGGAGTTGTCGGCCGACGTAGTGCCGGCGGTGCTGCTTAGTGTCAACGCGCTAGTTTGCGAAGCCATGTGCAACGCTCCTTGTTGAATTCCAGGGCGCCAGGAGGGGCTGAAATTCCGCCCCAGCGAGAGCCTGGGCCCACTCCGGCTGATCTTGCCGCTGGCGTCCGTGTTGGTGCCCTGGCTGGCCGCCGGCATCCGGGTGGCGCCCGTGGCCGGCGGAAGAACTGTCGCCGCAGTCCCGCGAATTGTGATGGCGGGCAGAGACAGGCGACACCTCGGCCGGCCGCCAGGTTTCTGCCTGGTAGCCGGTCTGTTCGAGCCGCCCCACCAAGTCCCCCAGTTGCTGGCGCAGCGAATTGGCCAGCTCGGTGTCCGGCGTGCGCACGCTCAGGCGGACCTCGCCGGCGCGTTCGAGCACGCGCACCTCCACGCTGCCCTGGGTCCGGCCTTCGGCCTGCCTGCCGGGAACCACCAGAGAGAGCTCGCGCAGGGGTTCGGGCTTCGCTTGGTGAGCTTGCGGGCTCAGCGGCTCTTCGGCTGCGGCCGGGAGCGACTGGGGTGGCGACTGGCGCGAGGAGGTTTCGTGGGCCGGACCGCTGCGGGTGGCCGGGGCGGGGCCTGAATCCGTGAGCACGCTGCGGTCAAGCGGCGGCGCGATGCGGAGCACTTTGCCTTCGTCTTGCGGCGGCTCGACCGGAGGACGCTGCCCGGAGGCGGAGGACGCACGCGCCCGCACAAACTCGGCCGGTGTGAGAGGCGGCGTTTCCGCGCTCTTCTGTGCCATGCTGCGTGGTTCCGGTGGCGCCTCGGGGGTCAAGTTTTCTGAGGTCGTCTGGGGAGCCTGGTTGAACGGGGCTCGGGACGCCTGCGGCTGAGAGCCGGCTGGGGCAGCGGGCGGCGCGGGCTCGGTCGGGTCCACTGGTGAAGTTCCCGGTTTGTCAGGGGTCTGGCCGGATTCCGGCAGGCTGGCCGGCGCTGCGGGGTCTTGGGAAGGCAGCGCGTAGGTGGGTGGTGCGGAACTCAGCGAGGCCAGCAGTGCCTGCCTGGCCTGAGCCGTGCCTCGGTCAGTCAGCCGGGCAGCGGAGGCCAGTTCGGAGGCTGGGAAGGATGGCTGGGCCGGCAGGCTGGCCGGCGCTGCGGGGCGTTGGGAAGCCAGCGCGTAGGTGGGTGGTGCGGAACTCAGCGAGGCCAGCAGTTCCTGCCTGGCCTGAGCCGTGCCTCGGTCAGTCAGCCGGGCAGCGAAGGCCAGTTCGGAGGCTGGGAAGGACGGCTGGGCCGGCTGGCTGGGAGGGCGATCGGTCACCGGTCCACAGGGGCGTGGTTCCACCAGGTCGGAAGCCTGCGCCTCGTTCGCTCTCGCGCTGGGGGGCGCCCCCTCTGTGGCGCGGACACTCGAACCGGTCTCATAGACCGTGCGCCGCCCACCTGGAGTCTGGTCTTCAACGGGTTGGGGCCCGATTGAGGAGTTGGTGAGACCGGTTCTCGGATCTGCCGCGCCCAGGCTCGATTCCGGGTTCGCTGGTCCCGGGTCTGGAAGGGCAACTGCCAGCGGCAGTGAGAGGGCCATCAAGCCGGCAGGAACGGCTGTTTCCTCCTCCGGCTGGTCAGGGTCTGATTCCTCCTGATCGATTCCTTCGCCGCCCGGACTGGTTTCCGGATTCAACATGACCGCTAGCTCAGGCTCGCGGCTCGGTTCGGCACTGGACGCGGTTTCCGGCCCCAGCATGCCCAGGAACGTGTTCAGCAAGGTGGCAAAAGCTTCCTGGCTCGCCACGGGCGGGAAAGCGAGGCCAGCCTCTCCGCTTTCTGTCGAGCCGGCGGGCAACGGTGTCAAGAACGCCGGGGAAAGGCTGGCCAACATCACGCCGGGCCGCGGTGCATTTGGAATGCCGCGCCAGCGCCCGCTGTTTTTCAGCCGTTTAGCCGGGCGGGCCGGAAGCAAGATCTTGACATCAGCGCGCCGGTGACCGGAAATCGTCAGTGCGCGACAGGATTGCTGATGGGCTTATCGGCAAGATTGAACAGGTTTTAAGAACACCCGGCGATGCGGCCCGCAAATTGCACGGTCGCCTCCGGAGGCGAGGCCGATGGACTCACTGACGATCGCAGCCGCCAGCGGCCTGCGGGCGCGCCTGGAATCGCTGGAGATGCTGGCCAACAACCTGGCCAATGCCGCCACCGCGGGCTACAAATCCGACCGCGAGTTCTACAGCCTTTACGCCGCGCCGGAAGCGCTGGAGTCGAACTTGCTCGGCTTCAGCGCCGCCCCTCCCATGCTGCCGGTGATCCAGAGCCAGTGGACGGACTTCAACCAGGGCACGCTGGAGCCCACCGGCAACCCGCTGGACCTGGCGCTTTCCGGTCAAGGTTTCTTCGTGGTGGATGGCCCGCGCGGGCCGCTTTACACGCGCAACGGAGGCTTCCGGATGTCCGCGGCAGGGCTGCTGACCACCGCCGAGGGCTACGCCGTGCGCTCCACGCGCGGCACGCCCATACAGGCCGAGCCCGGCTCGCCCGTGGAGATCTCGACCGACGGCGTCATCCGCCAAGCGGGCCAGGCGCTGGGCCAGGTTGCGGTGGTGAGCTTCGCCCGGCTCACCAGCGTGGGCAAGCTGGGGAAGAACTACTTCCGGGTTGTGGATCCGGAGGCTGTCCCGCAGGCGGCCGCGGGCGTCGAGATCCATCAGGGGAGGCTCGAGGCCTCCAACGTCGGCGCTCCGGAATCCGCCATCCGGTTGATCAGCATCATGCGGCAGTTCGAGATGCTCCAGAAAGCCGTGTTGCTGGGCAGCGAGATGGGGCGCCGGGCGATCGAAGAAGTGGCCAGGGCCAGCCCGTGAGATGACTTAAGGAGTTCAAATGATTCGAGCCTTGTTCAGCGCGGCCAGCGGAATGACCGCGCAGCAATTGAACGTGGACAACATCGCCCACAATCTGGCCAACGCCAACACCGTAGGTTTCAAGACGCGGCGCACGCAGTTCCAGGATCTGCTCTACCAGACCCTGGTCCAGCCGGGGGCGTCGGCCGGGGCGCAGACGGTGGTGCCGAGCGGCCTGCAACTGGGACTGGGGACACGCCCGGCTTCCAACGAGATCATCCAGGCGCAGGGCAACTATATGGCCACGGAGAACCCGCTGGACACGGTGGTGCAGGGGCGGGGGTTCTTCCAGGTGCGGCGGTCCTCGGGCGAGTTGGCCTATACCCGCGCCGGCACGTTCCACCTGGACCGCGACGGCAACCTCGTAACCGGGGACGGCGATCCGCTGGAGCCGCAGATCACACTGCCGCCCGAAGCCCAGTCGGTCACCATCGCGCCTGACGGCACGGTCAGTTACACCCAACCCGGCCAGAGCACGGCGCAACTGGCGGGCCAGATCCAGCTCGCCAATTTCCCCAACCCGGCCGGACTGAACAGCATGGGACGCAACCTCTACATTCCGACCGACGCCTCGGGCGAGCCCACGGTCGGCAACCCGGGGGGCCAGGAAGGGCTCGGCACGCTGCTCCAGGGCTACATCGAGCAGTCCAACGTGAGCGTGGTCGAGGAGTTCATCAACCTGATCGTCAGCCAGCGGGCCTATGAAGCCAATTCCAAGGTGGTCAAGGCCGCTGACGAGATGTACCAGCAGGTCAACAACCTCACGCGATGATTCTGGCAGCACTGATTTTGCTGGCGGCTCCGGAGGCTGACTGTCTCCGGGTGGCTGGGGAGCGCATTCTGGCGCGGGATGTGGCCGCCGTGATCCCCGCCTTCGCGGCCTTGCCGGCCGATGAGCCGCTGGGCTTCGCTCCGGCGCCGGGTGCGCGCCGGGTGCTCACCGCACGCGAACTGGCCCTGCTGGCCGAGCGGCGTGGCATCAAGCTGGAGGCGACGGGGGGATTGTGTGTGGAGCGCGCCGCGCGCCGCCTGGATCCGGAGCAGGTCCGGGCGGCGCTCGAAGCGGCGTTGGCGGCCTCGGGCACACCGGCAGAGGCACGCCTGGAGATAGTGGACTTCAGCCGCTACGCGGTGCCCGAAGGGGAACTCGAGTTCGCCCGCGCCGCCCTGCCGGCGCCGCCGCGAGCCGGCGTTGCCGTGATTTGGCGCGGCTGGGTGCGGTACGTCGGCAACCGTAGCGTCGCGGTGTGGGCGCGCGTAAGACTGGCCGTTTCCGGGGAGTGTGTAGTGGCGACGCAAAACCTGGGCGCGGGCCGGCCCATCGAAGCCACCCAGGTGCGACTGGAGCGTGCCGAGTGGTTCCCGTTTGCCGAAGCGCCGGCGCGCGATCCGGGGCAGGTTGTCGGAAGGCTGCCGCGGCGCTGGATCCGGGCCGGCGCTCCCGTCGTGCTCAGCGGCTTGGCCGCTCCCAACCAGGTTCAGCGCGGGCAGGCAATAGATGTCGAGGTCTCCAGCGGCGCGACGCAACTGCGGTTTCGAGGGCGCGCCGAGTCGGGCGGCAACGCCGGGGATGCCGTGATGGTGCGAAACCCGGCCAACGGCAGGCGCTTTGCGGCGCGGGTCGAGGGAGAGGGTAAGGTGGTGGTCCATGCGAATTCACGTCCGGTGGGGGCTGGTAGTGTGCCTGCTGTGCCCGTGGGCGCAGCCGCTCGGGGCGGGCGATCGAGATAAGCCCGCCAAGCTCCCGGCCGTCGATCAGTACATCGAGGAGGCCGAACGTCGCGCTGCGGCACAGAGCTGGAGCGCCGCGGCGGGATCGCTGTGGTTCCCCGGCGCCCTGCTCACCGACCTGGGGCGCGACGCCAAGGCCAGCCAGGTGGACGATATGGTCACCATCGTCGTGGCCGAGCGGGCCTCCGCCGAGGCCAAGGGGACCACGAAGTCCTCGCGGAAATCCACTACCGACCACTCGCTGGGGTCGTTCTTCGGACGGACGCCCCCGTGGTCCGCCCTGGCGAAGAACTCCGGCAGCACGGATCTGGACGGCCAGGGTGCAACCACTCGCGAGAACGTGATGACGACGACGCTTACCGCCCGCGTGGCCCACGTTCTGCCCAACGGGTACCTGGTGCTGGAGGGCGCCAAGAACGTGACGGTTAACTCCGAGGCCCAGATGGTGACGGTGCGGGGTATAGCGCGGCCCACCGACATCAGCCCGGGCAACCTGGTGCGCTCGGACCGGCTGGCGCAACTCGAGGTGCGGCTCAACGGCAAGGGGGTGGTGGGCGATGCAGTGCGGCGGCCTTTCTTCCTGTATCGCCTGCTGCTGGGTCTGCTGCCTTTTTGAGACATGAAAGCGCGAATCTGGATCATCGGTTTGGTTGTGGCGACAGCCGCTGCGGCGCCTGGGGCGCGGCTGAAAGAGCTGGCCGCGGTGGAGGGGGTGCGCGAAAACCAGCTCGTGGGTTACGGGCTGGTGGTGGGACTGGCCGGCACCGGCGACCGGCGCCAGACGGTGTTTTCGGCGCAGAGTCTCACCAACATGCTGGAGCGCATGGGCGTGACGGTGTCGCCCACGGCCATCCAGGTGCGCAACACCGCCGCGGCGATGCTGACGGCCACCCTGCCGGCGTTCGCCCAGCCGGGCGGGCGCATCGACGTCACCGCCGCGGCAATCGGCGACGCCACCAGCCTTCAGGGCGGCCTGCTGGTAATGACCGGCTTGCGCGGCCCGGATGGGCAGGTCTACGCCGTGGCCCAGGGTCCGGTGGTCACCGGCGGCTTCGTCGCCGGCCGGGGCGGGACCCAGCAGACGCTCAATCACCCCACCGTGGGCCGGATGCCCGGGGGCGCCATCGTCGAGCGGGCCGCGCCGACGCGGCTCGCAGGGCCGCGCCTGAGGCTTCAACTGCGCCAGGCCGACTTCACCACGGCGGCCCGCATTGCCGAAGCCATCAACAAGAAGCTCGGCGGCGCCGGCATGGGGCCGGCGCACACCGAGAACTCCGGCCTGGTGAGCGTCGATATCCCGCCTGATTATGCCAGCCGCCCGACAGAGTTCATCGCCGAGCTGGAGAACCTCAACATCGAGGCCGACCGGCCGGCCAAAGTGGTGGTCAACGAGCGCACCGGAACCATCGTCATGGGCAAGGAAGTCCGGATTTCGCCTGTCGCGATCATGCACGGCAACCTGACAGTCGAGATCCAGACCAGCTTTGCCGTCTCGCAGCCCCCGGCGCTTTCCTCGGGCCAAACGGAGGTCGTTCCCCAGGTCGGCGTGGGCGTCAAGGAGGAGAAGGCCCGCAACATAGTGCTCAAGCAGGGGGCGACGGTCGAGGAGCTGGTGCGCGCGCTGACGGCCATCGGCTCGACGCCGCGCGATGTCATCGTCATCCTCCAGAACCTGCGGGCCGCCGGCGCGCTGGAGGCGGAACTGGAGGTGATCTGATGGAGGTGCTCCCGGCAGACCGCTCCCTGACGGTCGCGGCTCGGGACGAAGCTGCACGTCCGAGCAGGAAAGACGAGCCCGCTAAGATACGCGAGGCCGCGGCGCAGTTCGAGGCTCTGCTGCTGGCGCAGCTCCTAAAGTCCGTGCAGGAGGCCGCCTCGGAAGGTTGGCTCGGAACGGGACAGGACGAGGCCGGAGGCTTGATGCTGGAGGTGGCCCAAGAACACTTGGCCCAGGTGCTGGCCTCGCAAGGCGGCTTCGGGCTGGCCAAGCTGGTGGTCGAAGGGCTGTCGCGGAAACCCTGAGCGGTCAAGGCCCTCGAACGGAACTACTTGCCCTGTACTAGCGCTCGGAGCGCGCCCACGATCACCGGCGCGGCCTCCGGGCCTACTGAGTTCACCTCGCCATACCAGCGCCTGGCGGCGTTCTGGAGCCAGGGCTCTTTTTCGTCCCACTCCGCCTTGGGGATGATGTAGCCGATTTCGTCGTTGGCCAAGCCCACCAGCATGCGGTAGGGCGCCCGCATGAGCTTCTTGAGGGCGGGCTCGAGGGCGGCCTCCGGGAAATCGGCGCCGGTGTACCGCTCCACGCCGCCCACGCTCAACTCGGGGTAGAGTTCGCCCGGCGCCAGGGCGGCCTCCAGCACCGGCTTCGAGCGCGGGCCAAGCCGCAGGTACCCTACCACGGTGGAGATGGAGGCGTCTGCGAGCATTGGTTTGCGGCCCTTGAACACGCCGGCCTTGTCGGCCATCAGGTAGAGCGCATTGCTCACCGGAATCCGGAGGGATTGCTCGACATAGGCCAGCTCTCCGATTCGCACCGCCTTGGTCTTGCCGACCGCCTCCGCGGCTAGCTCCGCTATCCGGATACCGATCAGCTCCGCCTTGCGGAAACTGTTGTCGGGCGCGGGCTGGCCCGTGGCCGGATCGGTGACTTTGGCCCCGAGCGGCGATTGCATCCCGCCAACGGCCCCGTTGAGCAAAACGGCCACCCCGCCCAACCGCTCCTCCAACCGGGTGTAGAAGTGGGCCGGATAGTCCGCCGTGATCTGGGTGTTTCCGGAGCCCAGGGTCTCGGGATGGTTGGCCCAGTTCACCACCGTGCCGATGGGCTGCCCGGCCCGGTCCGTGGCGGTCAGGACTACCAGCTCGGAATCGTGGACCACCGGCGGGCGGTTGTCGTGGATGAAGCCTTCGAGCTCGCCTGTCTGAAGCCGCGCGAGCTTCAAACGGGCGGGTCTGAGCCCGCGCACGGCCTCGGCTGCCGCTTCCGCCACCCGCTCAATCACGAACTGGTTATACTGCTCATCCAGGCCGCTCACGCCCGGCGCCGGACCCCACAGGCCCATGGTGTCGGGAGCCTCATGGTCGTGGGTGGCGGCGACAATGACGTCGGCTCCGGCGACGCGTGCGCGAATCTTCTGAACATCCTCCAGGAAGAGGCCTACGGAATCGACCCCGCACAACACCACTGGCTTGCCGCTCGCACTAAGCGCCAGGCAGCGCGCGTACAAGTCGTCATGGACTCCGGTGGCCGCCCGGTTGTTCCCGAAGCCCGCCAGGTAGACACGTGCGCCCGCCTTCCACTCCGGCGTGACGACTCTCTTGGCCGCCCCGGCGCGGAACTCGCCGAAGCACAGGCCGCAGGCCAGGACAGCGCAGGCTGTCGCCAGAATGCGAGGGCGCGGCATGCCTCGCCCTTAGGCCCAGTAAGCGACGCCCGGCTTCTCGCGAATCACCAGGTTCTGCAAGAAGCAGACGGCTTTGGTGAGGCCCTCTTCGGCCGACATGAGGCTGTCCTCGTGTTCGATTGACAGCACGTAGTCGTAGCCGTACATGCGCAACGTCGAGATGAACTCGCCCCACCAGCCGGCGTCGTGCCCGTAGCCGACGGTGCGGAAGAGCCAGCTCCGGTCGCGCTCGCCGGTGAACTTCTTGGTGTCCAGCACGCCGGTCATGGGCAGGTTGGCGTCGTAGATCTGCGTATCTTTGGCGTGGACGTGGAAGATCGCGTCGCCCAGCACGCGAATGGCCTTGATGGGGTCAATCCCCTGCCAGAACATGTGGCTGGGGTCGTAGTTGCAGCCCAGGTTCTTTCCGCAGGCCGCGCGCAACCTCAGCAGCGTTTCGGGGCTGTAAACCACGAAGCCGGGATGCATCTCGATGGCGATCTTCACCCCGTGATCCTCGGCGAACTTGACTCGCTTGCTCCAGTAGGGAATGACCTTCTTCTCCCACTGCCAGGCCAGCAGTTCCTGGTAGTGCGGGGGCCAGGCGCAGGTGATCCAGTTCGGGTACTTGGCCTTCTCGCTGTCGCCCGGGCAGCCCGAGAAGTCGATCACTACCGGCACCTCCAGCCTCTGGGCCAGCATAATCGTCTTGCGGCTGACCTCCTGGTGGGCTTTGGCCACGGCCGGATTCGGGTGCAGCGGCTCGCCGTGACAGCTCAGGGCGCTGATGGTGAAGCCGTTGTCCTCCAGCCCCTGTTTGAACTCCCGGATGGCGGCCCGGCTCTCCAGCAGCGCCAGCTTGCAGTGCGGGTCGCCCGGATAGTTCCCGGTGCCCAGCTCCACCGTCGAGATGCCCAGGGCCTTCAGCTTCTCCAGCACCTGCTCGAGCGACAGATTGGCCAGCAACGCGGTAAACACTCCTACTCTCACGGCATTTCTCCTTCTTCCTTGGCAGTCCGAACAGCCAGTGACAAGGATACCAGAAACCGCCGCCAGCCACGCGCCCGCCAGTAGTGAGTAGTGCGCTAAATCTGTGTGGCCGGGAAGGGGGTGGCCGGTGCCCCCCGCCCGTCGCCGAGGGACCATCGGTACCCGTGGCTGAGGGATGAGGTGTATTCTATTCCAAGGGAGCGCCACCAGACCCAAAGACCCCCCTCCCGTTGGAGGCGAAGAGTGACGTGCTGCGTGCCGGCGGTCTGCGATGAAGGGAAGGCCATCATTTTGGCGGCGGACAAGACAGTGGGCAAGGGATTCGTTGAGTCCGAGCCGGACATCCAAACGGTGCGAGGTACCGGCTCCGTTCACAAGCGCTTTCAACAGGTCACAGCTTTGCAGCAGTATGTGTTGGACAGGCGCGCGGCGGTGACAGGAGACCTCACCTCCGTCTAAGTCGGTGAAAACAAAGGACTTGCCTCGCGAGGAGCGACTGATCTGCGCTCTGTTGGACGAGAGTGGATCCTCCTACAAGGTAAGAAACCTCAGCCGGCGTACAGAAAACTGTTGAGTTGCGCGGGATGGTATGTATAATTGTTTCATGGTGATGCGCGTGAGGCGTAGCCAAGCGGTGCTACTGCATAGGAGCCTCCGAGCATTAGCTTTCCGTTCTTGGTGCCTGCCGCGGTGCTAACCATGCCGAGGCATCAGGGAACCTTCTATTCTCAGAGAGCCCGGTGCCGCCGCAGCCACCTGGATTGTGGGGCAGTCGTGTCGGCTCAAACCGTCAACGTTCTGGTGAAAAAAAAACAGGCGAGGCGCAAGTCTTTGCTTGTACTGCACAGCCCGCTCGGGTGATTCCGGGTACCCTATAGGGCGTTCGCCGCATCTACGCATTCAGGGATGCGCCGAAACCGACAGAGGGGAGAGGGCACGCAATGCCAGCGGTTACTCAAGAGGCTGCGGCAGGCGAGGCACGGAGAAGTTCTTCCACCGTACTCAGCGGCGGAGACGGCCGAGACTCCGGAAAAGGTGAAACTAGGCTCATGTCCGATGGCTCAAAGCAGGGAGGCTTCCTCCGCCTCAGATGGTTGCCGCACATCGTTGCGGTGCTGATCAGTCTGTTAAGGGGATTCTTGTCCTTCAGGTGGTTCATACCGACTTTGCGGGCGGTCAATGCATATGCCGCACTCGTTGCCGCTGCTGCAGTGATTGTTGGGACCTTTGTTTCGTCTCATCAGGCCGCGCAGCTAGGGGCTGGCATCGAGCGGGCGAGGATGGAGACGCGCGCGCTCGGGCTCGTCGTCTTCAGGCTGATTGCTGGCCTTCACCCTGATCGGGCAGACGCAGTCCGAAATTCTCAGGACGAGTATGGCGAGCTTGGGATCCACATCGACCGCGTCGGCGTTCTGCTCCCGCCTCTCAGGGCGGAGCAGGTTTCCATAGCGCGCAGCCAAGTGGATACAAACAAATGGGCATTCAGGGTTGCGGCGCTGCCTTCCGGGGCGTCTCGTGCGGTCTACGCCATATGCCAGGGCAGGGTCACGGCCATCGGAAAGGACGAGAGAGGCTTGATTGCCCTGCAGACATCCGACGAGTACCGCTATGTCACTGAGTACGACCACTTGGCAGAACTCGGACCCGGCGTGGCGACTGGAAAGGAGATCCGACAAGGGCAGATTGTTGGTTTCATTCGGGCGGCCTCTCAGCCGTGCTTGCGAATCGGTCTTAAGACACCTACGGGCCGCTACCTCGACATTCGCCCTTTCCTTTCTCCGATGGTTCCAGCCTATAGGCCAACACCCTGAAGTATCGGCGCACCAAGCGGCCGGCAATCCCTAAAAGGCCAAAGGTCTGATCTCTTTCTCGGTTCGTATCAGAAAAGTGTGGATCGATGGGAAAGCCTTCCGCAGCAACGAGTTGCGACGGGTCGTGTCTCGCGGGGCTCAGAGAGGTGGCTCGCCTCCGCTTTATGCCGGGCGAGGAGCCGCGCGCCGGAGTGCAGCGTCGTGGTTTCAATGCGCTGTAGGCGTGTCGTCAGGGAGCCAGAAAGCCGGCAGGGGCTCTGGCTGATCTGGAGGTTGCGGCCCGAGCTCCCCGCTGGGAGCCGAGCCCAGCACAAGGCTTGCCATCTCGACGCCAGAGAACTGGGCGGCCATCCCGATTTCATTGAAGGGAAAGCGCTTTGGGCTTCCACAGTTTCGGGAGACGAACCTTTCTTTCCGGCCTCCGCCGGCTTGTACCAAGCACCGTGGGGCGCACGGGTTCCAAGTATGCAGGTCCTCGCCGTAGCTGACCTCTTGGCCCGGAAGACGGTTGAATGCCCACGAGAGAACGTCACCTTCAAGAACGCTCCAAAAGCGCGATGTGAGCCAGAAAAGCCGGGGTCGTTGCCTTTTTGAGCCAGCCACACGCTTCTAGCGGGCTACCCAGTAGTGTAAACTGGCAGGTCTTCGGCATGAATCTCGCGGCAGTGAATTCCGCTTTCCCCAGCCGCCGGCCACTCTCGGGGGCCCTGTTCTGGACCGCCG
>Ga0315289_10003879_pt1 | contig 22520 bp, 28 predicted proteins | sample YL17G11_40_MG_FD_203452 | JGI IMG/M metagenome (GOLD analysis project Ga0315289, IMG submission 203452) | Sediment microbial communities from Yellowstone Lake, YNP, Wyoming, USA - YL17G11_40 | ecosystem: Environmental > Aquatic > Freshwater > Lake > Sediment | place: USA: Wyoming | collected... | reverse complement strand
GCAGCAACCGCACGGCGACGGAGTTCTTCCTGAACAATCGGTTGGAGCTTACGAGCATCACGTTTCATGCTCATAAGCATACACTATTCTGAAATAAATTGCTACTTAATTAATGACCAGATTAGTAACACAGAATAGAGATAGGAATGCTGCTCCCAAAACTCCCAAGAATTCGGATTGCTAATTTGCCAACACCACTTGAGACTGCTCCTAGACTTTCTCGTATTCTTGGCGGTCCTAAAATACTGATAAAGCGTGATGATCTGACAGGGCTTGGTTTTGGTGGGAATAAAGTCCGTATTCTGGAGTTTCTCTTAGGAGACGCTATAGAAAAAGGTGCAGATGTAGTCATAACGGTCGGAGGATTCCAATCGAATCACGCCCGATTAACTGCTGCAGCCACAAGACGAGCGGGACTGAAACCTGTGTTAGTTCTTGGCGGGGCGAGAGAGCCAGAGCTGACAGGGAATTTTTTGCTCGATAAGCTATTGGGTTCGGACATCAGGATAGTTTTGACAAATGAACCACCACCCTTTGCTCAAGCGGCGTTTCTTGAATCGGTGGCTGAAGAGTTTAGGACCTCTGGGATGAAACCATATATTATTTCCTCGGGAGGCATCGGGCCTTTTGCTGGGGTTGCATACTACAATTGTATCTTGGAACTCTATGACCAGTTAGTCCAGTTGGGCCAATCGGCCAGTTACATCTTTTTATGCTCTGGCTCTGGGGGTACTCAAGCTGGGCTTGCATTAGGAGCCAAGGCACTACAAACAGGCACGGAGGTCGTTGGCATCAGCAACAAACATCCGAAAGAATTCTTAGTTACTCGGATTAGTGACGTCGCTAACGAGGCCGCCAATCTACTTGGCATCAAAACAAGGCTACTTCCTGAAGAAATTGTAGTGCGAGATGATTATGTAGGCGAAGGGTACGGCATCCCAACGGAAGCGGACTTGAAAGCCATTCGATTGGCGGCGGAGTCAGAAGGGCTATTTCTAGATCCTGTTTATACAGGGAAAGCTCTTGCGGGGCTGATTGATCATATTCAAAAAGGTTGGAAAGGCGCGGAATCTGAGACTATCCCGGAATATAATTTTGCCGAACCTTTGGAAACTGATCCGTTAGGCCGGGAAATAACATTCCCCGGACCTGGCGGGGAGATAATCAGTACGAAAGGGAATATGCTCGATTGGGAGAAATTTATAGCGATGCGGAGGTAATACTATCCTCTACGGGGTTGGGACCCAGAGACGGGATTTCCCCTTCCCGAGACGTTGGCACGGCTTCAACTACATGATTTGGCGCCTGTTTTTCCGGCCAAAGGGAAACCTCGGACATGGAATTATACCGAATCGATAGATAAAAGGGAACGGTCCGTGATAGAGCTGAATAGAGGGGGTGAGTAAAGAAGGGTTAGAAAGGAGTAGTGCTTAGGTTAACTAACTGACAGTCAAGCAAGAGATGCCTTTTGAATCACTAAAAGCAATAAAAGAAAGGAGGATGATCATGGCTTTTGTAGTCAGAGCTACACTGGTTGCATTCATGGGAGATGAAGCAAGATTTCCTTGCCACTTCCTGTACAAGATCGGGGATCAGTTCATTTACGATGGGGAAGAGTTCAAAGGAAGAGTCTGTCCGGGCGTTATTGGTCCCATGATTACAACAATTGCGGGGATACGCTCTGCGGGCAACAGATATTCTGACGGGATAGCATTCCGATATGCCGGCCTGAGTGCGAGGGACGAGAGCATGAAGCAGTATGATGGGCTTGGATTCAGGCCGCTGAAGGAGCCTCCTGCTGGCGCACTGCCCCAGCACATAGTGGGTCTTCCCCCAAAACCTCCCGAAGTAAGAGGTACTGGCTGGACATTTGTGTGCGGTGACAGCCGCACTTCTGCCCTTTTCGTCGCCGAACCGATTGATATTGCGTCGAGAGGATTCGACACCCCCTATTATCGGCGATCCATGGCGATGCTCGAAAAAATTAAGGCCGAGCCTGGGATAACTAAAGACCAAATACTTCAGAAATTCAGCGAGTGGGAAAGGAATGAGATACATCCACCCCTTACCTCGCTTGTGGCTGAATGCCTGTTGGATGAGATGGCTATGGTTAAGTACATCGAGCTCCGCGATGGGAAGTATTATCCGTTGGAACGCGCCCTGAAATGAAGTAACTTGTATTACGGGAGGATGTGCCCCGTCGAACATAGGAAAGGGGCATCTTCCGCCTAGTAGTAGATTGATTCCAAATTAATATTGCAAATGTTGGCAAAGGAGGGAAGATAGATTAGAATCACTTTTCATTGGGATGAATAACCTATCTTTGATGATAGGCAAATACCCGAAAGGAGGTAAAATACCATGAGCAGTAAAGTTTACAGAGGATTTTTATTCTTGGGAGTGGTAATGGTACTTTTTATTCTTACCGTCCCGGTAATGGCGGCCGAATTTCCTACGAAGCCGGTGACCTTGATCATCCCCTGGGCCGCGGGTGGAGCAACGGATGTATGTCTGCGGGTCCTGGCGGAGACCACCAGCAAATATCTCGGTCAACCCGTGGTCGTGGAAAACAAACCTGGTGGAACCGGCACCGTAGGAGGAGCCACAATGGCGGCCACCGCCAAACCGGATGGGTACACCGTAGCTCAGATTCCCCTTACAATCTTTCGTTTCCCTCACATGCTGAAGGTAACCTGGGATCCACTGAAAGATTTCACCTACATCATTCAACTTACGGGCTACACCTTTGGTGTCGTGGTCAGGAAGGATGCTCCCTGGAAGAACTGGAATGAGTTCATCGCCTACGCCAAAGCCAACCCGGGCAAAGTCACTTATGCTACTTCGGGGGCAGGGGGTACTACCCATATCACCATGGAAAGGTTGGCCTTAAAACAGGGAATCAAGTGGATCCACGTTCCGTTTAAAGGGGCAGGTGAGACAAACCCTGCAGTTTTAGGCGGTCATGTTATGGCCGCTGCCAATGATACCACGTGGGGTCCTCTGGTTGACTCCGGTGACTTTTGCCTTCTGGTTACCTGGGGGAACCAGCGGACCAAGAGGTGGCCCGATGTCCCCACCCTGAAAGAGCTGGGGTATGGAATTGTCTCCAATTCTTCCTTCGGCCTCGCCGGGCCTAAGGGAATGGATCCCAAGGTGGTTAAGATCCTTCACGATGCCTTTAAGAAAGGGATGGAGGACCCCGCCTTCCTGAAAATTTTGGAGAAGTTAGATATGGAGTCCTTTTATAAAAACTCCGAAGATTACGCGAAATACGTAAAGGAATTGTACGAAGAAGAAAAGGAGAATGTGGAAAAACTGGGCCTGAAAAAGAACTAAAATTCTTTTAATGGAGGTGGAGGTGAAGAGTAGAGACATCATCAGCTCTCTCTTTTGGATGGCCATGGGCATCGGGGTCTGCTACGGAGGATATAAACTGGATCTGGGGACCCTGGATGATCCGGGATCCGGGTTCATGTTCTTCTGGCTGGGGATCATCATGATCGGGCTATCCCTTGGCATCCTCATCCGGGCGATGCGGGAAAAAGCCATTAAAGGAGAGTTGAAAATCTTATGGACGGAAATCCGGTGGAAGAAGATAGTTTCCGTCCTGGCGGTGCTTTTCCTCTACGCCTATGCCTTTACTACCGTAGGGTTTATCCTGACTAGTATCCTGCTGTTCATCTTCCTTTTTAAGGCGGTCGAACTCCAAAGATGGTCGTGGGCCATCCTGGGAGCCATTATCATTACTTTAACCGCCTACGGAGTATTCCACCTTTTGCTCGGGGCTCAGCTTCCTAAGGGTTTTTTGGGAATTGGATAAGATATGGATCTTCTAAATTATCTGGGAATTGGTTTCTCTGTCGCCCTCCAGCCCGTGAATCTGTTCTATTGCTTCGTCGGGGTACTCATCGGGACCCTGGTCGGGGTGTTGCCGGGAATTGGGCCCCTGGGGGCCATGTCTCTGCTCCTTCCCACTACTTTCAAAGCCACCCCGGAAGCGGCCATCATTATGTTGGCTGGAATTTATTACGGAGCCATGTATGGAGGATCTACGACCTCCATTTTGGTCAACATACCCGGAGAAGCGGCCTCCGTGGTCACCTGTCTTGACGGCTACCAGATGGCTCGGCAAGGGCGCGCAGGCCCTGCTCTGGGCATTGCCGCTTTTGGCTCCTTTATCGCCGGCACCTTGTCCATCGTCGGGTTAATGCTGCTGGCTCCTCCTCTTTCCAGATTCGCCCTCCGGTTTGGGCCCCCGGAGTATTTTTCCCTCATGGTACTGGGCCTCACGTTTTTGATTTACTTGGCCCACGGGTCCATGCCCAAAGCCCTCATCATGGCCGTTTTCGGGATCATCCTCGGGCTGGTCGGCCTCGATTCTATCAATGCCCGTCCACGCTTTACTTTCGACAAGATGGAGTTAATAGACGGAGTAGGTCTGGTGCCGATTGCCATGGGTCTCTTCGGAGTCTCTGAAGTCTTGCTCAATATTGAGCAGGTCACTCGAACAGATATCTTCAAAACTAGGATCAAAGGACTTCTACCCACGGCCAAAGACTGGAGGGACAGCACAGGACCTATTGCCAGGGGATCTCTTCTCGGGTTTTTCCTGGGGATCCTTCCCGGAGGAGGAGGGGTCATTGCGTCTTTTATTTCTTATGCCATTGAGAAGCGGGTATCCAAGCACCCGGAGCGTTTTGGGAAGGGGGCCATCGAAGGGGTGGCTGGGCCGGAGTCGGCCAACAATGCGGCCACAGGGGGGGCCTTCATCCCGCTCATGACTCTGGGCATCCCATCCAATGTGATTATGGCTATGCTTCTGGGGGCCTTCATGATCCATGGGGTAACTCCCGGGCCTTTAATGATGAAGCAGAACCCCGGTCTATTCTGGGGGGTCATTGTCAGCATGTACATCGGAAACATCATGCTCCTGGTCCTCAACCTTCCCCTGATTGGGATGTGGGTTCAGGTGTTAAAAGTTCCATATAAAATCCTTTTCCCCTTGATCCTGTTTTTCTGCCTAATCGGCGTCTATAGCGTAAGCAATGCGGTCTTCGATATCTATATCATGCTCATCTTCGGAATCATGGGGTACTTGATGAAGAAATTTGACTACGAGGGCGCTCCCCTGGTTTTAGCTTTCGTCCTCGGACCACTGATGGAGAATAACCTGCGTAAATCGCTGATCATGTCCCAGGGGGATTTCGCTATTTTCTTCACCCGGCCTCTGGCTGTGGCTTCCCTGATCGTCGCCCTATTTCTTCTGATCTCTCCCCTCATCCCCTGGATGGGCAAGAAACGGCAGGAGATCCCCAAAGAAGAGGTTTCTTGAAAATTCTTGGTTTTTCCTATGGCTGAGATGAAAAAGGATTGCAAGAGGAAATAACTCGGATTGAGGCTGAGATAAAAAAGATGATGGAGTGGTCCCGTCAGATAGATCAAGCCGAAGGGAGTTTATATTAGGACCGGGACGGTTCAGAGATGCCAAAGGAGCTTATTAATCGTCAGAGACGGTTGAAGAAACTGGTCGAGGCTAAGGCAATTTTGGAGGCTGAGCAACTGGAGAAAGTAAACATCTGCGATTTCGAAAGCCGTTTAATGTCCGATAAGAAGAAAGTAATTGAACCTTGTGTTATAATGGTCAATTCGAGGTAGATGGCAAGGAACAAGTCCTTGTTGCGGCGGATGTGGTTCAAGATGCGACGGACCATGGAGAGTTAGAACCGATGGTCGAAGCGGTGGAAAAGAATCTGGGCGAGCTTCCGGTAGAAGCGAGTGCCGATGCGGGCTATAGTTCATATAATAATCTGGAGTATGTCCAAGAGAAGCGTTTGGATATGTATGTATATGCCGGACAATTTTCTGGAGTCATTGGAGAAGAAATCTGAAGAAGAGAAAAGATATCACAAAAGTCAGTTTCAGTACGATGAAGGCAATGATATCTATTGGTGTCAAGAAGGGAAGAAGTTGAGTCTATATACCGAAGTATTACGAAACGGAGAAAAACCATTGGGTATTTATCAGGGTGAAGAATGTGGAAGTTGTTTGATTCGTGCGAAGTGTACGAAGGGAAAGGTCCGGACCGTAAGTCGTGATGGACGGGAAGATTTAATGGAAGCGATGAGAAAGAAGCTGAAGACACCGGAGGGTAAGCAAACCTACCAGAAACGAATGTATACGGTGGAATCAGTCTTTGGAAATATGCAAGGGAATCAGGGGAAGATTGCTCTAAGTCTACGAGGTTTGATTAAGGTGAAGGGGGGATTTTTATTGAGTTGTTTGGTCAATAATATCCGAAAGATTGTCCGGAAGGTTCTGGCGTCTGCAATAACTCTGGAAGAGTTGAGATTAGCAAGAACCGCCGAGGTGGTGCTGGCAAAAGCAGGGTAAGACGAAGGGTGAAAGGTATCTCTGCGCGAAAGGAGGTGTTTTGCTATGAGCGTAACCGAAGGGTAACAAAGTGTTCTCAATCAGATATCATGGCTAATTTGGAGCTGTCATAGCAAGATATCTGTAACTTTTTAGACAGCCTGATAGAAATAGAATGCTGCTCGCAAAACTCCCAAGAATTCGGATTGCTAATTTGCCAACGCCACTTGAGAGTGCTCCTAGACTTTCTCGTATTCTTGGCGGTCCTCGAATACTGATAAAGCGTGACGATCTGACAGGGCTTGCTTTTGGTGGGAATAAGGTACGTATTCTGGAGTTTCTCTTAGGAGACGCCATAGAAAAAGGTGCAGATGTGATCATTACGGTTGGAAGATTCCAATCAAATCATGCGCGGTTAACTGCCGCCGCTGCAAGGCGAGCGGGACTGAAACCTGTATTAGTCCTCGGCGGACCAAGGGAGCCAGAGCTTACCGGTAATTTCTTGCTCGATAAGCTATTGGGTTCGGATATCAGGATTATTCTGACAAATGAACCACCGCCCTTTGCTCAAGCCGCGGTTCTTGAATCGGTGGCCGAAGAATTCAGGACGTCTGGAATGACACCATACATTATCCCCTCCGGAGGTGCCGGGCCTTTTGCTGGGGTTGCCTACTACAATTGCATGTTGGAACTCTATGATCAGTTGGTCCAGGTGGGCCAACCGGCCAATTACATTTTTCTCTGCTCTGGCTCTGGGGGCACACAAGCTGGGCTTGCATTGGGAGCCAAGGCACTACAAACAGGTATGGAGGTTGTTGGCATCAGCGACAAACATCCAACAGAGTTCTTAGCTACTCGGATTAGTAAGATCGCTAATGAGACTGCCAATCTACTTGGTATTAAAATAGAGCTACTTCCCAATGAGGTTAGAGTGCGCGATGAATACGTAGGTGAGGGGCTTGGAGTCCCAACAGAGTCAGATTTAAAAGCAATTCGGCTGGCAGCAGAGTCAGAAGGACTATTTCTAGATCCTGTTCATACTGGGAAAGCTCTTGCGGGGCTGATTGATCATATTCAAAAAGGCATGATTGGCCCAGACGAAACTGTAGTCTTTTTGCACACTGGGGGAACACCGGCACTGTTCGCCTATTCCGAAGCTTTTGCTTAGCACGAATACGAGCTTGTAGAACGAATTGAGTTCGTCGAAGATTAAAAACAATATTAGGGTACCAAAATAATCAGGGGTGAGGCAATTGAAGAATTTAGTTTAAAGGCAATGGATTGGCGTTTCCAGGGGGGACCGAATTTGGAGGGGGATGAAGTGGCCCTGGATTGTGGGATTCAAGAAAGTGGTGAGGAGATGAGAGGGTTAGAATTTACGGGCCTGGACCGGCTTAAGGAAAAAGATCCCCTTCGGTTTGGTGAGGAGATATATGCGATAAGGCGATATAGACCAATGGCCCCTTCACTCCCTCTGAACGAGGTTAAGGATGAACTTAGGGACCTTAGGTCCCCGGACGATGGTAAAGCCATAAGGGTTTTTGATTCTTTCTTTTCTCACGCTGAGAGTGACTTTAATGATAAACTGAGCGACCCGTTTGAGGAGGATTGTGATCAGGGTTAGTTGAGCGAGGATACCTGCCCGTTTTAGGCCTCTGACTTTGGGTTTATGGAGGATTTTAAAATCTTCTTTGGCGGAGCTATTAATTCTTTCGGAGGCGGGTCTGAGGGCTCGAAGCTTTTGGTAGCGAGGGGTGCCGCTACTGAATTTCAACTAAAAAAGGTATTGACTCCGGGCCAGTGCAGACTACTATTTGGTTTGGCCGGAAAACATCATCCCTAAAATCATGGATAAGGCCCGCAGAGATTAGAATATTGCAACAGGCCATTGGTTTCGCAAACAAAAATCCAAATTCAATTGCCAGTGAGATAAAAATGGGAAATCATCAAATAATAGACCTAAGCGTACCGCTAATAGAAACTCCACCGGGGGCCTTTCCGGCCACAGAGATTGTAACACGTATAAGCCATGAGGAAAGCGCTAAGAGGCGCACCCAAGAATATAATCTGCCTGAAGGTTTTTTCCCAGACAATAAGCTATCTGCATATGAGATAATTAAATTGAATGCTCATTCAGGGACACACTTGGACGCACCGTGGCATTATGGCCCTATGTCTATGGGAAAGCCCGCTAAAACCATAGATCAAGTACCGTTGGAATGGTGTTATGGGGATGGTGTAATCCTAGACTTAAGCCATATTAAGGCCGGCGAGCTTATCACCGTTAGGCATCTTAAAGAGGCCTTAAATAGGATTAAATACGAGCTTAAACCCTATGATATTGTGTTAATTAGGACGGATGCATCAAAGCGCTATCTCGAAGCCGGATATGATAGCATTCACCCAGGCATGGGCAGGAAGTCAACGATCTGGCTGATAAGAAAAGGAATAAGGGTCATGGGGATTGACGCGAAGAGTTGGGATAGGCCCAGGCAAGCAATGGTGGAAGAATTGAAAATGGGTATCAAGGGTACGTTTTGGCAAGCTCATCTGACTGGAAGGGAAATGGAATATTGCCATCTTGAGAATCTGGCTAACCTTGATGCAATCCCTATGGCTTGTGGCTTCAAGGTTGCTGTTTTTCCAATAAAGCTTCAGGGCGGTAGTGCTGGTTGGGTTCGAGCGGTGGCTATCGTAGAGGAAAAATAAACTAAACTAAACAGGAGGAGCAAAATAAGGTTTTGTCCTTTAACTACCAAATAAATGACCGAGATGCATACTGAAAACGCAGCACCAAGCCTAACGGAGTCTTAATATGAAAGAGATAGAAATCTACTTCGATAAGGACTCGTGTAAACATTGTGGTATATGTGTGGAGCTCTGTCCCAAGAACGTTTTTGGGACAGATAATATGGGATTACCATATATAAAAGATGGTAATCTATGCACTAAATGTCTTTTCTGCGAGCTTCATTGTCCGGAGTATGCGATAGAAGTTCTGCGAGGAGAGATAGAAAATAATGAATAAGAAAAAGTCGAACAGATTATTTATGTTGGGCAATGAGGCGTGTGGTGCTGGTGCAATAGCAGCAGGAGTCAGATTCTTTGCGGGTTATCCGATTACCCCCTCAACAGAAATTGCAGAGTATATGGCAAGAGAACTTCCAAAAGTAGGAGGGATTTTTATACAGATGGAAGATGAATTGGCTAGTATGGGTGCGCTTCTCGGTGCATCTGCTGCGGGAGCCAAGGCGATGACAGCGACCAGCGGGCCTGGGTTTACCCTGATGCAGGAGTTCATCCGTTACGCAGGCCTATCAGAGATACCATGTGTGATCGTTGATGTGATGCGAGGAGGGATGATACAGCCTGCGCAGGGAGATGTTATGCAGAGCAGATGGGGTCCGTACGGTAATCATCCAATCATTGTCCTTTCAGCATCGACGGTCCCAGAGATGTTTTTTTTAACTATGAAAGCTGTAAATTTCTCAGAGAAATTTCGGGTTCCAGTCATATTACTATCTGACGAATCTATTGGGCACTTAAGGGAAACAGTGGAGATACCTGACGTAGAGTCTTTGGAGATAATTAATCGGAAGAAACCCGAAGTCCCTCCGGAGGATTTTGAGCCAATGAGTCCAGGAGAAGATCTAGTACCTGCGATGGCATGTATTGGAGAAGGCTATCGAGTTAAAGGATATAGTGGGCTTGTCCGAAACAAAAAGGGAAATCCTACATCTGATCCCGAGGCTAAAGACTATTTGACGAGGAGATTGCAAAATAAGATCGACTATCACCTCCCAGAGATTCAGCTATCACAGGAGAGGGACACTGAAGATGCTGATGTGGTTATTTTCTCCCACGGCTCAGTTGTGAGACCAGCTCATCGCGCTTCAACCTTGGCTAGGCAAAAGGGGATTAAGACCGGAGTTTTGAAAGCTACTACAATTTGGCCTTTCCCAAGGGAGGATATTGAAAGACTATCTAAGCGAGTTAAGGCCATAATAGTGCCAGAACTTAACTTGGGGCAGATTATCGGTGAAGTTGAGCGATGGACCAAGGGGCGTATTCCTGTCATTGGTATCCAGAAAGTGGACGGGAACCTCATAACAGCAGAAGATATCCTTGCTAAAGTAGAAGAGGTTGCTAAATAATGGAATCAATGAAAAACGTTGTTACCACGAAAGAAATCAAAAGCTATTTGAATAAGTCAGCTCGAAGGATTTGGTGTGCTGGTTGCGGGAATGGTATTTGTATGGGAGCCCTGATACGAGCGATTGTGCGTTTACAGATACTCCGTGATAAGGTTGTTATCGTTTCAGGGATAGGCTGCAGTGGGAGGGCTTCTGGATACCTAGACTTCGATTCCATGCAAACGCCCCATGGGAGACCTATTACCTGTGCAACCGGCATTAAACTCATGAGGCCAGAGATGCATGTGATAGTCTTCTCAGGAGACGGTGACATCGCAGCGATTGGCGGAAATCACCTTATACATGCTGCTCGTCGGAATATCGATATTACGGTGATAGTCGTTAATAATCAGATTTATGGTATGACTGGAGGCCAGGTTGCTCCCACGACCCCTCATGGCGCCTTAGCCTCCACGGCTCCATACCGAAACATTGAATCGCCTTTTGATATTTGTAAATTAGCATTGGCAGCTGGAGCAACTTATGTCGCTCGCAGTACTACCTTTCACGTAAATCAGATGGTTTCTTTCATTGAAAGAGGGATTGCGAATAGGGGGTTTTCGCTTATAGAGGTGATGAGTCAGTGTCCGACGCAATATGGTAAATTGAATAATATTGGAACTCCTGCAGAAATGTTGCTTTGGTTCAAGGAAAAAACAATTAACATAAAACGCAGCGAAGAGAAAACCTCAGAAGAGATACGGGGGGAAATCATAACTGGTGAATTTATCACTGAAAGACGACCCGAATTGACAGAACTTTACAGCCAATTGTTAAAGAGGGCCCAAAGCAAGAGGTCAAATGATGAAACATGAGATTCGGCTTAGCGGTACGGGTGGACAAGGTCTGATTCTTGCCGGCATCATATTGGGGGAGGCTGCAGCTATCTATGAGAATCTATTCGCCACTCAAAAGCAATCCTATGGACCTGAGGCTCGGGGAGGGGCTAGCAGATCTGATGTTATTATATCTGACCGCGAAATAGAGGATCCTGAAATAATTGAACCCGACATATTGCTTACCATGTCCCAGGAGGCCTATGACAGATATGCAAAAAGACTGAGAAAGGGCGGGATACTTATAGTTGATAAGTCATTAGTATCAATTGGCGCGGTGGGTCTCAATGCAAGTATTTATAGTATAGATTTTACGAGATCAGCGCGCAACATATTCAATAAACAGATAGTAGCCAATATTATTGCTTTGGGAGCGGTCATTAATTTGCTGAGAGTCGTTTCAAAGGAATCAGTCCAGAAAATATTAGAAAAAAGAATTCCATCACAGTTTCTTTCGGTTAATCAAAGAGCTTTGGACCTTGGGATTACTCTTTCAAAGGAGGTTAGTATATGAATCTGTATGAGTTTCAAGCCAAGGAGCTCTTTGAGGCATATGGAATTGACGTACCGCAAGGCAAGTTGGTTTATAACCCATCTGAGGCATTAAATGCATCCAAGAAGATTGGGATGCCTGTTATGATCAAGGCTCAGGTTTTAGAAGGCGGTCGGGGGAAGGCTGGCCTGATTAGGGTCGCAGAAGACGATTCGAAAGTGCTCGAACACGCCGAGGATTTGCTATTCCCCATAGGAAGATCGAAGAATGTTAAAAAACTACTTGTTGAAAAGAAGGTTGCTCTGCGAAACGAATATTATTTGGGGATTACTATCGATGAGCTAGCCGCCCTACCCGTGTTAATATTTGGAACTACTGGTGGAGTTGATATTGAACAAGTATCCCAAGAGAACCCAGATACTATTTTTAAGATGAGCATAGACCCCTGGGGGAGATTATTCGAAGAACAGACCGAAGCATTTTTACGTGAAATCCCTCTGAACACAGATACTAAGCAGAAGCTGAAATCATTTTATGAAAGGCTGAGTCGACTGTTCTTTGACAAAGAGTGCACTTTAGCAGAGATCAATCCGTTAGGGCTTTCTGAAGAAGGTGAGCTGGTTGCCTTGGATGCAAAAATTATTGTTGACGATAATGCTCTTTTCCGTCAGACTGACCTCCATAACATAGAGTATGAATCTTCAGACATTCCTCTTGAGAATGAAGCGAGTAGAAGAGGGTTTTTTTACATTAAGCTGGATGGTGATATTGGACTCGTTACCCACGGTGCAGGTTTGAGTATGGTTACCGTGGATATGGTAAAAAATGCAGGGGGAAATCCAGCGAATTTCCTCGACAAGAAAGGGCATGAACGCGAAAAAAACAAAACCTGGGACATTCAGATCAAGAATGAAATGGATATTGTATTATCGGATAAGCGCATCAAAACAATCCTATTTAGTGTCTTCGCTGGATTAGTGCGTTGTGATGAGATAGCTATGGGGTTGCGCAAGTATTTGAGGGAAAACAGAGTCGGGATTCCTATTGTGGTGAGACTCTCCGGCACAGGGTCAGAAAAAGTACATGAGATTTTAAAAGACGAGAATGTAATTTTAGTTGACAATCTAAATGAGGCAGTCTCTGAAGTAGTCGGGCTTTCAAAAAAGGGATAAAAGATGTCAATTCTAGTTGATGAGAATACGAGAGTGATCGTTCACGGAATCACCGGAAGAGTAGGAGCATTTCAGGCGAAAACAATGAACTACGGAAAAGCCAGGGTAGTGGCAGGAGTAGTGCCTGGAAAAGGGGGTCAAAATTTGGACGGGATTCCTATTTTTGATACGGCAAAAGAAGCCAGAAGTGAAACTGGTGGAAACACCTCTGTCATATTTGTACCCAAACAGTTCGCCTTGCAAGCCGTGTTAGATGCATTAGAGGCGGAGCTTTCACTCATAGTCTGTGTACCTGAGGGAGTCCCTGTTCATGATGTCTTAAAGATGAAAGATCGCCAGAGAAGAGGAAGATCTATTTTGATCGGGCCTAACTCACCCGGCGTGATCTCTCCCGGCAAGGCCAAAGCAGGAGGCATGTCTGACAAGATATATATGCCAGGGTCGATTGGAATTATTTCGCGCAGCGGAACCCTTTCTTATGAGACAGTGAACCTGTTGACTCAATCTGGACTTGGTCAGTCTACCGTTGTTGGGATTGGAGGGGATATGATTCCATGTTTCGATTTTGTCGAGGCACTGGAGTTATTTGAGAAGGATAAAGAGACCAAATTAATTGTTGTGATAGGAGAAATCGGGGGTACTGGCGAGATTGAGGCAGCCAAACATATCAAAAAAAGGATACGCAAACCTTTATTTGCTTTGATCGTTGGGGCAAGTGCGCCACCTGGAAAGAAGATGGGCCATGCGGGCGCGATTGTTTCAGGTGAAAAGACGACTGCAGCTGCCAAGATAGAGGCCTTGAGGAATGCGGGAGTGCGAGTGGTAGAAAACCCGTTTGAGTTACGAGATGTCCTTGCGTCAGCATTATGGTCCTAGAACGAAGTTTTAAGGATGGGCGTAATTTCTTGCATATCCTCATCAAACCTGAGGATTCTGACGTTGGGGGGACACCACTTGACCCTCAAAAAATTAAAGAATGATTTATGAATGCAATCTTACAAACAAAAAAATAATTTATCAAAAGGAATTTAAACAATGAGGATTAAAAGTTGGAAAATATTGAGAGTAGATTTAACAGAGAGAGAAATCAATGACGAAGAAATCCATATTGAAAAACTAAAACAATATTTAGGCGGGAGTGGGATCGGCGCTAAGATTTTATACGATGAGACCTCAGCAATTACCAATACTCTTGGACCCGAAAACATATTGATCTTCATGACAGGAATTTTCACAGGGTCATTCGTTCCTTCATCAGGTAGGCATTCAGTTATTTCTAAATCCCCACTAACTGGAATTTATGGAGAAAGTGATATAGGAGGTCCTGGGAGGCTGCGTTGAAGAGAACAGGGTATGACGGAATCGTAATAACAGGTATATCAGAAGAACCAGTTTATTTATTATTAACAGCGAATAGAGTGGAGATAAAAAACGCAAGAAATTTGTGGGGAAAGAACTCTTATGAGACTGATCAGTTAATTAAGAAAGAAATTAGCAGAAATACTGTTGTTACATGTATCGGAAAATCGGGCGAAAAACTTTCAAGAATTTCTAGCATAATGTCAAATGGGGAGCATGGCCGGGCTGCAGCAAGATGTGGCTTGGGAGCTGTAATGGAGTCAAAAAGATTGAAGGCAATTGTTGTTTCAGGTGCGAAAAAAGATCGAAGGGTACATCATAATGTTAAACTGAAGGAATCTATAAATAAAATTTTACTTTCCGTCAAAGGAAAAGGAAAAATGCTCAGGGAATATGGTACGGCAGGCCAATTTTTAAGTGCTGAAGAAATTGTGATTTACCAATAAAAAATTGGAAACTTGGGAGTTGGAAAGAAGGTGCTAAGAAGATTTGTGGTCAAACAATGACAGAATCGATCCTTTAAGGAAGATATTCATGTAGTAATTGCATTATTGGTTGTGGCAGGGTTGTAAATATCCCTGAAAGTCCATATGGAAAAGTCTATGGTGGAGGTCCTGAATATGAAACTTTAGCGGTTTTTGGATCAATGTGTCTTATTGATAACTTACTAGCGGTTGCTAAAGCAAACGAACTTTGTAACCGTTATGGGATTGATACAATTTCAACAGGGAATATAATCGCTTTTGCCATGGAGGCGTACGAGAACAACTTACTGACCAAAACAGATTTGGATGGGATTAACTTCGTTTGGGGAAATCCGAATGCCTTATTAGAACTCATACAAAAAATGGGGAAAAAGGAAGGAATAGGTGAATTGTTGTCTGAGGGAATAAAAATTTCTGCTGAAAAAATTGGTCGAGGGGCTGATAAATTTGCGATGCATGTAAAGGGGCTTGAGCTTCCAATGCATGACCCAAGGGCATTTAGTAGTTTAGCTCTTGCCTATGCAACTTCACGTGTTGGAGCTTCCCATTGGACACCAACTCATTTATTAGAAACGAGGCGACCGATGCCAGATTTAGGTTATGATGAGATATTGGATCGATTTGAATCAAAGGGAAAAGGGATTATGACGGCGAAATTACAGGATTATATGGAGATGTTTGAAGCTTTAAAATTATGTAAATTTTTCAATTGGGTTCCAATTTCAAATATTCTCGAATGGATACATTACATTACGGATATAAGAATGGATTTCCAGGATTATATGGCTACTGGTGAGAGGATATCAAATCTGAAAAGAATGTATAACGTTCGCAACGGAATAACCAAAAAGGATGATAGTCTATCGGAGCGGATCCTAAGAGAAAAAAGGGATGACGGCGGGGCAGCGGATCATCTTCCCGATCTTAATACAATGCTAGATGAATATTATAATTATAGGCATTGGGATGAGAATGGCATACCTAAAAAAGAAAAATTGAAAAGCTTAAATTTAGAAAAATTAGCCATTGATTATGTATAAAAACAAAATATGATGTAGGTCGAACAAATTGAACCTTTTTTGGGGGCCCATTCGAGATGAGAGAATATCCAATTCCTGAAGTTGAACCAGAAGGAATATTGGCTAAGGTTACCATGCCACCCATTTGCGGCTCTGGTATTCATGTTTTTAAGGGGGAACACGTCGCACACAGAGTATCAAAGGAAAACCCCAGACTGTTGGGACGAAGCCCCGATTTTGGAAGATGCAAGAATAAATCGGAGATACAGAGAGAGGAGGTGAAGAAAAAATTGCCTTGTATCAATGGTACAACGTGATAATCCAGAGGTTTTGGAATATCAGCTTGTTAACCCATCTTAAAGCAAAGACACAAATTAGATATCGAATTAAAAAGAGAAAAGGAGGAGTAAGACAATGAAAAACATAAAAAAATCAAAAATATTATTATGTATTTTTTGTATTTTATTAACGAATTTCTTTATTCAGCCGCTAAAGATAAGCCATGCTACTGAAAAATATCCTACTAAACCAATTAAATTTATAGTACCGGTGACCGCTGGTGGTACCAGTGATGTTGTTCCCAGAATGCTGGCCGATCTTGTAGGAAAGGCTTTAGGTCAAGAAATAATTGTTGAGAATAAAGTAGGTGCTGGTGGCGCTGTAGCAGCGAGATTTATTGCAAATTCTAAGCCAGACGGATACACAATAGGTGCCATCCTGTCTTCTGTGTTTATTATAACACCCAATTTTACAAAAATGGATTTTGATGTCTTAACTGATCTCGTCCCAATTGCGCAGGTGTTTGCTTCAAATCAGGCGTTAGAAGTTGCGATGAATTCACCGATAAAAACATTCAATGATTTTATAGAAGAGGGACGCAAACGTCAGATTTTAGTTGCTGCCATGGGAATGAGTTATACGGATATAGTGATGCAACGCTTAGCAACCGAAGCAAAAATTGGCCTTAAGATAGTGCCATATGGAGGAATGTCCCAGGCAGCATTAGCAGCTATGGGTGGACACGCAGATGTTTATGCACAAGCAATTACTCTCGAGTTTATTAGAGCAGGGAAAATGAGAGTAATTGCTATGCTGTCTGATACAAAGGGGCCATTTAAAGGGATTTCCCTTGAGGGAATACCAACTTTAAAACAACTGGGGTATAACCTTGAGGCTGTAGCATTTACAGGTATTTTTGCACCCAAAGGCCTACCCCAACAGATCCAAGAGAAATTGGAGGAAGAGTTTGCTCGGGCTATTCATCATCCTTCCATAGCAGAATTTTGTGTAAATACCGGTATGACATTGCAATATAAAAATAGTAAGGATTATGGCAATTATTTAAAAGAAGTTTATGAAAGAGCGAACAAAGAGATAAAAGAGTTAGGGTTAGGGATATATGCTAAAGAGAAAAAGTAGCATACCCCCATTTAGGAAGATTTTCCTATGAAGAGGTATGAATTAATAAGTAGTTTGGCATGGGTTGCAGTCGGTGTGCTGTTCTGTATAGGATCGTTCAGGCTGGGCTTGGGAGGATTAGGAGAACCCGGGCCCGGCTTTTTTCCATTCCTGATGTCGGTTTGCCTTATTTCCTTTTCTTTAATTCATTTAAGCTCTTCCATAAAAAAAAGTGGACAATTTAACTTTGACGTGAGCAAGAGATTTTGGCCCGAAAGAGATGGCATTAAAAGAATATTATTTACAATTATGTCTTTGTCCGTGTTTGTTATTGTTCTGAATTATATTGGCTTTACCCTTACCGCATTTTTGTTTATATTTTTTCTTTTGCGCTTTATTGAACCGCAAAAATGGCTCACTGTCTTTTCCATAACAATTCTATCCACTGGTTTATCGTACATAATTTTTCAACTTTGGTTAAAGGCAAACCTGCCAGCAGGACCTTTAGGATTTTAGGAGAACGACGAAGTTGAATATTTTGGAGCAATTAGGATTGGGTTTCAGTGTAGCGCTAGATCCAATAAACCTATTCCTATGTTTTATGGGCGTTTTATTCGGGACTCTGGTTGGCGTTCTTCCCGGATTAGGGCCTGCAGCTACCATATCTCTACTCCTCCCGATGACTTTTAAGATGAACCCTACAGGAGGAATCATTATGCTATCGGGGATCCTATATGGCGCCCAGTATGGGGGATCAACGACATCGATCCTTGTCAATATTCCAGGCGAATCAACCTCTGTGGTTACATGTTTCGATGGATATCAAATGGCATGCCAAGGCCGGGCTGGGCCTGCCCTGGGCATCGCGGCCTTTGGTTCTTTCATCGCGGGGACCTTGGGCATAGTGGGGCTCACTCTGGTTGCCCCACCTTTGGTAAAATTGGCTTTGGAATTCGGCCCCCCTGAATATTTTTCTCTGATGCTCCTGGGAGTAATAATGCTTGTTTCTTTAACTAGTGGGTCTATAGTCAAAGGTTTAATGACAGCCGCTTTTGGTTTTCTTCTATCATCAATCGGACAAGAGATTTTTACCGGTACGTTGAGATTTACATTTGGTATTTTTGAGCTATATGATGGAGTTGGAATTGTTCCGGTTGTGATGGGATTATTTGGAGTATCTGAGGTATTGATTAATCTTGAAACAAAATCGAAGATCCACGATGTCTTCAAAACAAAGATTTCTGGTTTTCTCCCTAATTTCAAAGACTGGATGGATTCAAAATGGGCAATAGCGCGTGCAACAATTATTGGATTTATCTTAGGAAGTCTCCCAGGTGGTGGAATGTTAATTTCAACATTTGCTTCTTACGCCATTGAAAAAAAACTTTCAAAACATCCAGAGAAATTTGGCAAAGGGGCCATTGAGGGGGTAGCTGGACCTGAAGCCGCAAATAATGCAGCTTGTCAAGCATCTTTTATTCCTTTGCTTACTTTGGGAATACCACCCAATGCGATCTTGGCCATCCTCATGGGTGCCTTAATGGTTCACAATATTATTCCAGGCCCTTTATTGATGGAAGAACATCCCGACTTATTCTGGGGGGTCATCTGCAGTATGTATTTAGGGAATGTCATGCTGTTAGTTCTCAATCTACCATTAATACCTGTATGGGTAAAAGTTTTAAAGATTCCATACCCCATCCTTTTTCCTCTTATCCTATTAATCTGTTTGATAGGATCATATAGTATAAATGGCAGTTTGGTGGATGTCGTCATCATGATTTTGTTTGGTATCATAGGTTATTTAATGAAAAAGTTTAAATATGAAATCGCACCCGTTGTTTTAGCTATGGTTCTAGGAGGAATGATGGAACCAGCCCTACGTCGATCCCTTATTATGTCAAATGGAAGCTTTGCGATATTCTTTAGTCGGCCCATCTCACTAATTTTGATGGTTGTAATGGCTATTCTTTTAATCTTCCCCTCCATTTTAAAAGTGATGAGGAAGTACTGGAGGGAGTAGTAGGAAATTGATTATGATACCAACTAAAGATCGTACTATAGGGCGGTGCTGCGAAGTGCTTTTTTAAATAAACCTCCTATTTTCTGGACGGAAGGTTGACAATGGGAACTGCGGAAGTCCAGCAGCTGAATAAAAACAAATCTTTAATTAGAGAGGAGATTGATCAATGAAAGGGGTTAACGGGAAAATTCTACGTGTAAATCTAACAACCGGTCAAATTTTTACAGAGGAACCCTCAGAAGACTATTATAAACTTTACTTAGGTGGCCGAGGTTTTATTATACAGATTCTATTAGAAGAGGTCCCCAAAGGGGTTGACCCTTTAGGACCGGAGAATAAACTTATTTTTGCTTTAGGACCAATTACAGGACATCCTATTGTGGGGAGTGCAAGGAATAGTGTTGGTGCTAAATCACCACTCACGGGAGGATTTGGCGAAAGTGAAGCGGGAGGGTTCTGGAATGTAGAATTGAAAAGGTCTGGGTTTGATGCCATCATCGTAGAAGGAATGTCAGCAAAACCGGTTTATCTTTGGATAAACGATGGCAATGTTGAGATTCAGGATGCGTCTAAAATTTGGGGGTTAGACGTTGCAGATACTGTGGGGGCCATAGAAGAGGAACTGGGAAATAAAAAAACACGCACTACTGTCATTGGACCCGCAGGGGAAAAGTTGGTACGTTATGCATGTATTTCAAATGATATTAATCACGTGGCTGGCAGAACGGGGATGGGCGCGGTGATGGGTTCCAAAAAATTGAAGGCGATTGCAGTTAGAGGTACTAAGCCTCCTGAAATAGCCAATAAGGAAAAGATTATGGAACTGAATAAATGGATGGGCCAAAATTTCAAAGATCTAACCAATGAGTGGATGTATGGGACGGGACTAAACATAATAAATTCTGAGGCTAGTGGAAATCTACCTATAAAAAACTTTAATGGAGGTCCATTTCCTGGTGTTGAAAAAATAACACCCGCAATAATGATAAAGAACTACGATGGTAAAATGGAAGGTTGTTTTGGATGTCCCATACGGTGCAAAAAAATCGTTAAGATGGATAAGCCTTGGAAAATCGATCCCATTTATGGGGGGCCGGAATTTGAGACATTAGCTGCTTTTGGACCCAATTGCGGAATTGATAATCTAGAAGCGATCATGAAAGCGAATGAAATCTGTAATCGGTATGGCATGGATACAATATCAGCGGGTGTGTCTATTTCGTTTGCGATGGAATGCTTTGAAAAAGGGATTATTACAATTAAAGATACGGATGGTTTAGAACTTACCTTTGGAAATGCGCAAGCCATGGTTGAAATGGTAGAACGGATTGCCTTGAGAAAAGGGTTTGGGGATATTTTGGCCGAAGGGACTAAAAAGGCCGCAGAAAGGATTGGAAAAGGTTCTGCTGAATTTGCTATGCATACGAAGGGTGAGGAAATTCCATTGCATGAGCCACGTTTGAAGCAGGGAATGGGACTTCATTATAGTGTTCATATAACAGGGGCAGACCATGTTTCTGGTATCCATGACACTTTCCTCAATAAAGACTCAGTCGATTGGGGAAGCGTCGACATAGCAGAATCAATCCCAAGTATAGAAATGAGCCCCCGAAAGGCTAGAATGCTTTATCAAGTGAGTTTATGGCGGCAGGCGATCAATTATTTGGGACTTTGTAACATTGTTCCTTGGAGATATAAACAAATAATAGATATAACTGAATCTGTGACTGGTTGGTCAATGAGTTATTGGAAACTAATGAAAGCTGTGGAACGGGGGATAACCCTTGCACGTATATTCAATATTCGCGAAGGATGGACAGCAAAGGATGACATCCTCCCGAGCCGGTTTGCGACTTCCCCTTCAGAGGGTCCTTTGAAAGGGGTCTTTATTGACCCCCAAAAACTGGTTGAGGCACAAAAAATCTACTACCAGATGATGGGTTGGAATGAATCCGGGATTCCAACTTATGCACGACTTGTCGAACTGAAGATCGAATGGGCTTCCAGATATCTGGAAGAAATGAAGAACCCCAGTTAGGAGACCTCGTTCATGGAGAGAGAGAAGAATTCACATTTGACCATGGGGATCGATATCGGAGGGACCTTCACAGACATCGTCGTTTACGATGAAAGGACCAAAGGGATCCACGTCAAGAAGATTTTGAGTACCCCTGAGAAGCTTGAAATGGGGGTTCTCTCAGGGATTTCAAAAATCCTGGACGTAGATCATCTTCAGGTTCAAGAGATAAAGCGGATTATCCATGGGGCGACCGTCGCCACGAATGCGATCTTGGAGAAGAAAGGAGCGGAAGGTCGGCCTCATCACAACGAAAGGGTTCGGGAGGATCTGGACGATTGAGGGGGGGGCTCGGGTGAAGAGCTGAGGATAAGAATACGATCTTGCCGTTCCTGTATCCTCTCGATGGTTTCGGGAAGAGTGAAGTTCCCGGCAAAGGGGTTTTTTGGAGGAGGTTCGGGAAGTAAGGGGCGAGTTTTTTTGAATGGCAAATTGATCAGCCCGCTGAAACAGATTAGCCTGAGAAAAGGGGATGAGATCGTCCTGCGTTTGCCCGGGGGGAGGTTACGGATCCAGGTGAAACAATATGAATCGGTTCAAAATGATCTATTGAGTTTGACAGCGTTACAGGATTTGGAAGGTGAAACGGAAAGGAGGTTTGAAGAATCTATGTCTACATGGAACAACGTTGCGGAAAAGAAGGAATAACAAGGGATGTTAAATGGGTAATTTCAGACGAGGGAAGGAGGTAAGAAAATGGATAGAAGATTCTTATTTTGGTTCATATTGGCAATTTGTGTCATCTTTTCAATAAGATCTGAGGTCCATGCCAATTAATCCTTTGCCGAATCCAAAGATCTACCAACTCACCTATACCCTATCCTCAGGAAGGTGATGTATTGCTGAAGAGCCGTATGCTGGAAAACAGCACGTACGGTTCCGTGAGGGGCATTAAATAACCCAAGAGAGGAGGTTATAAAAGATGTCTACTCGACAGGTTTGTATTAATGCTGATATAGGAGAAAATTTTGGCACCTGGACGAAAACATGGGACGACGAATTGATCCCGCTAATTTCTTATGGACTCATTGCGTGCGGTTGGCATGCGGGGGATCCGATGATAATGCGGCATACAGTCCGATTATGTAAGGAGTAC
>Ga0315289_10003878_pt1 | contig 22520 bp, 16 predicted proteins | sample YL17G11_40_MG_FD_203452 | JGI IMG/M metagenome (GOLD analysis project Ga0315289, IMG submission 203452) | Sediment microbial communities from Yellowstone Lake, YNP, Wyoming, USA - YL17G11_40 | ecosystem: Environmental > Aquatic > Freshwater > Lake > Sediment | place: USA: Wyoming | collected... | reverse complement strand
GGGCACGGGAGGGGGGAGGGCGTCGCTCCTCGGGGCTGTCCCAGTCGCCGAGCGGGGCAAAGTCCCTCTCGCTGCGCTGGCTCCAGCTGCCGCCGCCGCCGCCGCCGCCGCCGCCGCTCTGGCTCCAGCTGCTGCCGCCGCCGTCCCTGTTGCTGTATCCGCTGTACCCGCCGCTGCCGCGCCCCGGAGAAAAGGGCTGCTGCTGCTCGCGAGGACCGCCGCCGGCGCCGCGGCCGCGGCCGGGGCTGGTGCTGAAGAAGCCTCCGTTGTTGCTGAAGAAGCCGCTGTTCCCGCGGTACCCGCCTCCTCTTCCTCCTCCCCCTCCTCCTTCGCTTCTGCGCTCAAAGGAAGCCTGCCGCTGCTGCTGCTGCTGCTGCTGCTGCCCCTGCTGCTGCTGATGCCATTGTTGCTGCTGATGCTTCCGCTGCTCTCCCGGGTACGCCAGCCTCCTCGACGGGGACGAGTCCAGCGACGCAAAGTTGGACTGCGACGACGCCGAGCCCGCGCCCCCCGCGACGAACCGCGACGGCGGCGCCGCCGCGGCGTCGCGCTTGAGGACGAGGCCGAGCCCGGCCAGCCTCTCCCTGGGCACGGGCCCGCGCCCGTTCTGGGCCGCGAGCGCCGCCCTGCGGGCTGCCTCGATGAGGGCCGACGTGAGCTCGATCTCCTTGGGCTTTTCGGCGGGGGGCAGCTCTCGTCGCTGCTGCTGCTGCTGCTGCGCCGAGAGCGACGAGGACGAGGGGGCCGCAGCGGACGGGGCGCCGCCGCCGCGACCACCTCCTCCCGCTCCCGCTCCCGCTCCCGCTCCTCCGGCGCTGGCCCACGTGACCCCCGGGGCCGGGGCCGCCGCGGCCTCGGCGGCCGAGGCCGCGGCCTGCTCCTCGCTGTACTGCCTGGGGACCACCAGCGACCCCGGGGGCGCGGCGATCGGCGAGGCCCCGCCGCGCGCGGCGGCCCTGGCCGCGGCCTCGATGAGCTCGGCCGACGGGGGGCGCGCGCCCGCCCCCTCGCCTGCCCCCACGGCGGCGGTGGCGGCGGCGGCGGGGTGCGACGAGGGGGAGGAGGGGGACCCCTGCACCCTCGGCTGCTGCTGCAGCTCCTGGAAGGCCCTCTCGACCCTGTCGACCTCGGCGGCGTCGGCCGGCGCAGGGGCCCTCTCCGGGGCGACCACGACGCCGGCCGTCCGCAGCAGCGCGGCCAGGTACCTGGCCCTCTCCGGCCCCGAGTTCAGCGCGTAGTGGTCGTAGAACGGGAGCGGCAGGACGGCCCAGCCGAGCATCTTGAGCAGCCTGCGGCGCAGCTTGGTCGCGCCCGTGGGAGCGTGCGTGTTGATCGCAAAGTGGAAGGGGCCGTCGCACTCGATCGCGACCTTGCGCGCCGCCGAAGCGGTGGCGGTCCCGGGAGCCGCCGACGCCGCCGTAGAGGGATCGGTGGCAGCGGATGCAGAGGGGGAAGCGGCAACGGGGGATGAAGCTTCGGCAGCAGCCACGGCAGCAGCAGGCTCGTCGGAGACGATCGCGATGTCGACGGAGAAGAGCCCGTCGGCCGTCGTGTACTCGACCGAGTGCCGCACCCCGAGGTCGCGCAGCGCCGCGGCGACGTCCTCCTGGAAGACCGAGACCACAGTTTCCTGCGTGTTCTGCAGCCAGCGTCGCGTGACGTGGCGGGCCACGGCGTCCGGGATCGACGGCAGGGCCGCGTCGGCTGCGGCGGCCTCGACGGCGGCCTCGGCGGCGGCGGCCGCCGCGGCCTCGACCTCGGCGGGAGACGCGCCGCTGCCCCGCCGCTCGGCGATCACGCTCGCCTTGGCCGCGACCGCGGCCGCCGCGGTCGCCTCGTCGCGCTCCAGCTTAGTGAGGAGCAGCGCCTGGAACAGCTGATTGATCTGCGACGACTCAATGACGTCGGCATCGCCCCTCGCTCCTCCATTTCCGTTTCCGTTTCCTCCCCCCGCTCCTTTGCTTTCCCCTCCCTCGGAGGAGGCGACGGCGCTCTCGACCATGGCGGCCATCCTCGCCGCGAGCACGTTGAAGCAGGGCGTTCGCGTCCCGCCGAGCACGGCCAGTGCCCAGAGCAGATTGCCGCAGCCCTGGACGTGGAAGCTCTCGGCGAGCTCCACGACGCGGTCGGACGCGGCGTCGAGCAGCCGAGGGCGGCGCCGCTGCCTGCGCTCCCCGAAGCCCCCTCCGTACGACGGCGAGCCGTCGTCGCCGCCGCCGGCGCCCTCGCCGTCGCCGTCGCCGTCGCCGTCGCCGCCGCCGCCGCCGCTCTCGTACCCGAGCCGCGCCAGCGCCCACAGCGAGTTGGCGAGCTCCTGCTCCCCAAACCACCCGGCCCGCTCGGCGACCTCGCCGGCCAGCGCGCCCAGCGACCGCTCGGGGCAGTACTTGAGCGTCGCGAACGACCAGAGCATGTTCGCGACGGCCTGGCCCGTCAGCTGCGCGCGCCTCGCCGCGCCGGCCAGCTCGGCGTCGACCGCGGCGAGCGCGGCCAGGTCGGCGAACCCGGCCTTGGCGAACCCGTAGAGCAGGTTGCACATCTCCTGCGCCTTGTAGCTCCGCGGCCGCCGCCGGAAGTCGTCGGCCGCGGCCTCGAAGCAGGTCGAGTGGAAGAAGTCGAGCTCGGTCAGCGCCCAGACGGTGTTGGACACCGACTGCGGCGTGATGATGGTCCGGGAGGCGCCGTCGCGGGCCTCGAAGCGCGCCGCGGCCGGGTTGGAGAAGATGCTGGCGTGCGTGTCGCCGCGCGCCTCGGCCTCGGCCGCGCAGCGCGCCGCAACGGCAATCGCCGCGACCGTCGAGTCGGCGACGGCGCCCAGCAGCTCCTCGTCGCGCGCGTCGAGGTACGCGCACGCCCAGACGATGTTGCTGATAGCCTGCGTCTCGAAGCGCGCGAGCCCGCGCGCCTTGATCTCGCGCACGAGCGGGGCCCAGGCCGCGGGCCAGTCGGCGAGCTGCAGGGCGCCCGTCGCCCACAGCGCGTTCGCCAGTTCCTGCTCGCGCCAGTCGCCCCAGGGGGTGCGCGGCAGCGTCGCGACCAGCGCCGGCAGCAGCGGGCTCGCGCGGTCCCCGAGCTTGGCCAGCGACCACAGGACGTTGGCGGTCTGCCGCGGCGCGAACGTGGGGACGCGCGCCTCGACCGCGCCCTGCAGCGCGCCGAAGCCCGGGTGCGCGCGCACGGCGTCGAGCGGCACGCCCGCGGAGCTGCTCAGCTTCGCGAGGCGGTGGCAGGCGCAGGCGGCGCCGATCTCGTCGAGCAGGCGGCCGCAGTCGCGCGCGATCGTCAGCGGCGTACGCCAGTCGGTGGCCTTGGCCAGGAGGCGGTTGATCGTCAGGCGTGCCGACCGGTGCGCCCTGCCGTCGAGGAAGCCGGGCACGCTCCCCGCCCCCGCGGGCGGCGCCTCCTCGGGCCACGCGAGCGAGGGGACCGCGTCCCCGGGCGCGAGCTCTCCCACGGCTCCTCTGCCGCCGCCGCCACCGCCGCCGCCGCCGCGGGGGATCAGGCCCGTCTCGTCAAGGACGCGGCCCCAGAACCCGGGCCCGGCGGCGGCGGCCTCGGCCTCCGCGCCGGGGCCGACGCTCTCGACGAGGGCGTCCGCCGACGCTCGCTGGGCGTCCCACGTGCTGTTGGTGTCGTGGCCGCCACCCCCGCCGCTGCTCCCACGCTGCTGCTGCTTCCGCTGCCTCGCGTCCGGCCTCTTTTGGCCTCCTCCCCCTCTCGCCGTCGGCGCGAGCCTCTTGCGCGGCGCAAGAGCGGCGTCGGCCCCTTCCCAGCGGCGGAAGCTGCTGCCGTAGCTGGTGCTCGTGAAGTCACTGTCGTCGCCGGCTTCGTCTCCTGCCGCTGCCGCTGCTCCTGTCGCTGCGTATGCCGCCTTGGTTGACGGCGGCGGCGACGACGACAACGACAGCGAGGGGAGAGCGATGATGACGCCGCCGCTGCTGCCACCGCGCTTGCGGCGGAGGATTTGAGAAGCTTTTCCTGCGCTTCCTTCTCCGAGCCGCCTTGCCGCGCCGCAAAAAGTCGTCCTGTGGTTTCGTGTCGCGATTGAATAGATGTCGTGAGATCGATGGAGAGAGAGAAGGAGGTGGACAAGGAGGGAGCGTCGATACTAGCAATGAAGACAAAACGCTGCCGCCTCGGCCGCCGCTTGCTCTCGCTTTCGCATTGCCCTCTCGCTCTCCTGCGTGGTGTCACTCTCCCGCTCGACACGGACCTCGAGAAGCGCACGACCCGCATCTCTGCTCTGACAACGAATTCTTGTTGCGACAGAGAGAGAGCGGAGTTTCTGAGCTTGGAGCAAATGCGTCGCCCGAAGGCGAACAAGAAAAAAAAAGTGAAAGAAAAAGAATGCTTGCTGGTCGACCTCACCTCGGACGTCGCTTCTCCTTCGCTCCTTCTCTCATCTTCCGCGCCCCTCGCTTCTCCCAACCTCGTCCGAATAGAAAAAAAGAAACAACCCCACCCAGTTACAAACGGAAATACTGCGCAAAAAAGAAAGTGTTTTGTTGTTGTTGCTTTTTCTCCCCCTGGTTGTTCTTCTCTCTCGCCCTCTTTCTTCTCTCGCTATCGTCATCACCGTCACCTCTCTCTTTTTCCTTTCTCCCCCTCCTCCTCCTCCAAAAAAAAAAGGAAAACGAGAATCACGGCTTGATCACCACCAGCGGCTGCCCGGGCGTCACGGGCGTCCCGTTGTCCACGCAGAACGTCACCAGCGTCCCGCTTGACTCGGCCTCGATCTCGTTCATCAGCTTCATCGCCTCGATGATGCAGACGGTCTGGCCCTTGACGACGACGTCGCCGGGCTTGGCGAACGCGGGCTCCCCCGGGGCGGGCGAGCGGTAGAAGGTGCCGGCCATGGGCGAGGCCTGCTCGACGCCGTCGACGGCGGCCGGGGGCGCCGGGGCGGCCAGGGCGGCGGGGGCGGCGGCAGCGGCGGCGGGCGCGGCGGCGGCGGGGGCGGCGGCGGCGGGGGCGTAGGCCGGCGCGGCGGCGGCGGGCGCGCCGGCGGCGTAGATGACCTTGGGCTCGGCGGCCTCGAGGGCCTCCTTCTTGCGGAGGGCGAGGGAGAAGCGCTTGGAGCGGAGCTCGAACTCGACGACGTCGGACTCGTTGATGGTGCTGCGGGGTTGTCAAGGTGGGAGAGGTGGGGAAACGGGGGGAAAGGGAGAGAGAGGGGGGGAGGGAAGAAGGGGGGGGGCGTCGTCAGCGAAAAAGAAAGAGGGGAAACGCAGGGAGAGATGAAAAGAGAGGGCGCGCGAGAGAAAGGGTGAGCAGAGAAAAAAGTCCCGTGGCAAACTCTCTCGCGCAATTGTCCACTCTCCATTCTACAATCAGCCACCGCAGCTGCAGCGCATTGCGTGCGCAGACGACAGAGAGCGGGGTGGATTGGCGAGGAGGGAGCGCGTCGATACTCGAGATCGGAGCTCGATTCTCGAGATCGTCTGGCGGGACTAGCGGCGGCGGCGACGATCGTCGCTCGTCGTCTCCCAGATTGAAGACAAAAGAACAGAAAAGAAAGCCTCTTTTCAATCTTTCCCGAATACTCACCGAATGACCTCGGTCAGCTCGTCGTAGTCGAGCGCGTTGATGGGCGCGTCAACCTTCACGCCGCGGGCGGCGACGACCGCGCGAGAAGATGCCTTTTTTCGATTTTTTTTCCGTCGTCGAGAGTTTTTTTCTTTGGTAAGCAAGCCTTGAGCGTCGGGGCGGAACAAAGCACCGGAGACAAGCGGCCTCGAGGCCGTTTCTGCTCTTTTCCTTGAGAGAGGACAGAGCTAACGATCTCCTCGATCGATACCTGTGCTCAGCTGAACGTGAGAACCGGGCCCGGGAAAAAAAAGAGAGAACAGAGGGCGAAGAGTCTCCGGAGAGACAGCCATCTCAAAAAAAAAAAAACAGATCGACTTTTGCTCTCGACCCCCGCGCGCCCTGTCCTCACCTGGCGGCGCGGCGCCACGACCGCAGCGCGGCTAGCAGCAGAGCTCTTGAGAGCGAACATCGTGGTTTGAAATGGGTCCGAAAACGAAAAAGCGACGGGGAGGGAGAGGGAGAAGGGGACAAAAGGGAGGGCAACGAGGGAGAAAGTGCGGGGGAGAAAGCAGAGGTTGGCGTCGAACCGCTTTGCTCTCGAATTGCGGTCGAAAGGCAAGAGCGCTGCACTCTTTTTGCTTCCATTCCCTTCTTTTCCCTTCCTTTTTTTGTTTCCGATCGAAGAACGCCATGCAGCGCCTCGCCGCCAACGTGCGAGCCTCTCCGGCGCTCGCGGCCGCGGCTGCTGCTCCCCGAGGATCAGCCCCCTCGACCAGCTGGACTGCCGCCGCACCGGCGTTGCTCCCCCGCAGCAGCAGGCCCGCCTCCCACCGCCTCCGCCGCAGCGCTGTGGTTGCCGCGTCTGCCGCATCTGCTCTCGACGACGTCGCCGACGCGATCGACGAGGCGACCGGGCAGAAGACGCGCGAGATCAAGGCCCAGTTGCTCGACTCTCTCTTCGGCACGGAGCGGGGCCTCTCCGCCTCGAGCGAGGTAAGGAAGGGTTCGAGGGAAGGAGAAAGAGGAAGAAAGAGAGAGAAGCAAGAAGAAGGATAGGGCAGAAGAACGAGCGCCGACGACGTGTCTCCTCCATTCCCCCCCTTTTTTTTAACTAGCTGAAACTCACCCACCTCCGCTTCCCCCTCGCTCCTCCTTCTTCACCTCAAACCCCCAAGGTACGCGCCGAAATCAACGAGCTCATCACCGCCCTGGAGGCCCGCAACGCCGCCGCGCCCCTCGACAGCGGCAGCGACGACGAAGACGAGAGCAAGAGCGCGCTCCTCGGGGTTTGGAAGCTCGCCTACACCTCGTCGAGCGAGCTCGTCCCGCTGCTCGCGCTGGGGAAGCTGCCCCTCGTCTCGGTCGGCGACGTCACGCAGACCATCTCGACCGACAACCTCACGGGGCTCACCACGGCCGTCAACGCCGTCTCGCTCTCGGTGCCGTTCTCGACGACGGCGGTCTCGACGACGGCGGCCGTCGACGTCGTCTCCGCGAAGAGGGTCGCGGTGCGCTTCGAGCGCGGGCGCGTGGCCACGCCGCAGCTGTCCGGGGACCTGGCCTCGCTCCGCGACGAGATCCCGGAGTCGGTGACCGTGGCCGGGCAGGTCGTGGACCTGAGCGGGCTCAAGGCCGCGCTGCTCGTCCCCGCCGCGGAGGCCGCGGGAGGGCTCGCGCGGCGCCTGGCCGGCGCGCTCCGCCGCGCTCCCGACCTCGACTTCGCGCTGCCGCGCAGCGACAAGGCCACCACCTGGCTGATCAACACGTACATCGACGCCGACACCAGGATCGCGAGGGGCGACGGCGGTAGCGTGTTCGTGATGGTGAAGGAGGAGGAAGAGGAGCTGAGGCAGAAGGCAGGGACCGTTGCGGAGATCGACGCCGTGGCGGAGAGGAGGCAGGCAGAGGGGGCCGTCAAGGAAGTGGAGGCAGAGGCGATGCTCGATGAGTAGGAGTGGATATTTTAGCCTATAGACTGGGGTTAAGAGAGAGAGAGAGTGCGCGCCCGCGAGAGAGAAAGAGCAACGCAAGCGTGTGAAGAAAGAGAAAGAAACTGAAACGAAAAAACTCACTTTTCGTTTTCCGTTTTCCGTCTGCTCTCTCAATGCGAGCGTGTTGTTGCCGGGGCCTCCTTCTGCGCCCCTCTGCTGCCTCCGTTCCAGCCCTCTCTTCCTTTTCTGTCCGACAGCTGACTACTATGCGACCGGCCGCGCCTGCTCAGAAGCACGCCTCGGCCAAGAGGGCCAAGAACAGCGCCGGAGGGCGCACTTGCATGTTGGCGTCTGCGGTGGGGGCGGCGGCGCTGCCTTTGCCTCCGCCGCTGCCCGCCGACGCCCAGGTGCCGGCGCCTCCTCCTTCGGATTTGGACGCCCACGTCGCCCAGGCCTGGGAGTGGTGGAATAGCATTGGCGCGCCCAAGTATCACGTAGCGCCGATGGTCGATCAGGTAATTAGAGAGAGAAGGAGAGAGAAAGTGAGAGGGAAAGGAGAGAGATGCAGCCTGAATCGTCGGCGTCGTTGGTGGCGTTTTTTTCCCCTCTCGACGCCTAGCCCCTGAAAACCTCGACCTTCGAAAAAACCTCCCCCCACCCCCTACACGCACGCACAAAAAATACAAAAAACACAAAAAAACAGTCCGAGCTCGCCTTCCGCCTGCTTTGCCGCAGGCATGGCGCCACCTGCGCCTACACCCCGATGATGCATGCGAGGCTCTTTGCCGAGGCGCCCTCCTACCGGGCAGAGCAGTTTTCGTCGACGCCTGCCGACCGGCCCCTGATGGCGCAGTTCTGCGGCAACGACCCCGCGACGGTGCTGGCGGCCGCGAGGATCCTCGAGAGCCGCGGCGGCGTCGACGCGGTGGATCTCAACCTGGGATGCCCGCAGCGCATCGCGCGCAGGGGCAGGTACGGCGCCTTCCTGATGGACGAGCCTTCGCTCGTCTCGGCGGTCGTCGCAACGCTCGCGGCGCACCTGAGCATAAAGGTCACGGCCAAGATGCGCATCTTCGACGACCTCGAGCAGACGCTCGCGTTCGCGCGCATGCTCGAGGCATCGGGGGCGTCGCTGGTCGCGGTACACGGCCGCACGCGCGACGCCAAGGACGCCGCGGCGACGCGCGCGGACTGGGCGGCCATCGCCGCCGTCAAGCGCGCGCTGCGCGTGCCCGTGCTTGCCAACGGGGACGTCAGGTGCCTGGGCTCGGCGGCCAGGTGCCTCGAGGCGACGGGCTGCGACGGCGTGCTCTCCGCGATCCCGCTGCTCGAGGATCCTGCGCTCTTCTCCGAGGGCCGGGGCGAGGCGGGCTGCCGCGTCAGGCCCGTGCGGCTGCTGAGGGAGTACGCGGCCCTGGCCGCCGAGCACGCGACGCCGCCGAGGATGGTCCGGGGGCACGCCTTCAGGATGCTCGGCGACTGGCTCGGGGAGCACACCGACCTGCGGGACGTGCTCAACGGGGTCGACAGGAGCAGGAGGCGACCTGGCAAGGGAGGGGGAGGGGGAGGAGGAGAGGAAGAGGGGGCGGCGGCGGCCGCGGCGGAGGAGGAGGGGGTCGAAGGGGCCGAGGCGTCGGCCGCCGGAGACGCCGCCGCCAAAGACGACGCCGACGGCGAAGTCTCCCGCCGCCGCGCGGTGCTCTTCGACGGCAGCGGCCTTCTCACCCCGGCCAAGGTCGAGGCCGTCGCCGAAGAGCTCCTGCACCGCATCGAGAAGTCTGGGCGCGGTTTCCCTGTCCCGGTGGTCACGGAGCGCGCGGCGCTGCGAGCCGCCGCGGCCGAGGCGGCGAAGAGGGCGGCGATCGAGGAGGCCGATAGGGAGGCCGCAGCGCTGGCTTCGATCGGGGCCGGGTTCGCGGCGTAGATCAATTCTTTTCTCAAGCATCGGTGCTTTTACAAACGCACTCGAGCCTCGAGGCCCCCACCTGTAAAGAAAGAAAAACGCCAAGACAGCGCGAAAATTTAGTGTTTTTTTTCATTCGTCGTCCCCAGCGAGCGCGTCCAGAGAAGCCCCTCCTCCCCCCTCCGCCGCTCCCTCCTCCCCCCCCGCCTCCTTCTCCCTCTTCGGCTCCAAATCAATGAGCTTTCCGCTCTCCGCCGCCAGGGCAGAGATCGAGACCCTCCCTCTCGTTTTGATAAACTCTGCGACTGCCTCGAACTCTTCCCGAGAGACGTGGATGAACGCGCCGCGCTCGTCCATGATGCCCGAGAGCCTCCCTTCCTTTTCCAGACTTCGAATCCTGTCGATGGCATCGGAGGCGCGGAGGCCGAAGGCCGCGCCCAGCTCCTCCAGGGTGACTGTCTTCCGTCGCTCGATGAAGGAGACGAATCGCTCGAGCAGCGATGCCTCGCTTTCCGCCCCGCCGCCGCCGTCCTCGCCCCCGCCTGCCGCGGTCCCTCCCTCCTCGCCCTCGTCCTCCTTCTCGATCAGCGACGCCCACCTCGCGGCTTCTTCGTCCTCGGCCCGCTGCCGCTCCTCGGCCTCCTGCAGCAGGGCCTCCTCGCGGGCCTCCTCGGCGCGCTCTCGGGCCTCCTCGCGGGCGCGCCGCCGCTCCTCGTAGGACTGGTGCTTCTCGGCGCGCGCCTCGAGCGCCGCGCGCTGCTCCGCGGCGGCGGCGCGGCGGGCATCACGGGCGCGGAGAGGGGGGCCGTTGTCGTCGTTCGAGTCGCTGTCGCGGTCGGAATCTCCCTCGCCGTCGTCGTTGGCTGCTGCTGCTGCGGCTGCTGCTGCTGCTGCGCCAGCGGCGCGGCGGCGGGCGAGTCCCGCGCCGAGGCGGTCTCGGCGGTTCTGCTGCTGCTGCTGCTGCCTTTGAGCTCCTCCTCCCGCGGCCGCTTCTGCTGCTGCTGCTGCTGCTGCTGCTGCTGGTGCGGCAGCAGCGTCCTCCTGATGATAAATGGAAAGGAAAGGTCACAGAGAGTGTGAGGAGAAGCGGGAAAGTAAAGAGAGAGGAAGTCGAAAAGAGAAACGTCGGGCATCGATCGATGGCCAAGAAAGACAAAAAAGCAAAACTCTACTTTCTCCGTACCTGTCCCTTCTCTTTCCCGCCTCCCGGTTTCGAGAGCACGAACAGGACGAGCCCTGCGCCGGCGAGGAGCACGGCGAGCAGGGCCGCGAGCACCGCCGCGTCCGAGGAAGCGGAAGAAGAATTCATTTTGTCATGGAGCACTCGCTAGGACGAAATGTGAAACCAAGTCGACCTCGAACCTCACCTCTCCTTCCTCTCTCATTTTCTTCTTTCCCAACTCTCTCTCATTTTCTCCTTTCCCAACTCTCTCTCATTTTCTTCTTTCCCAACTCTCTCTCATTTTCTCCTTTCCCAACTCTCTCTCATTTTCTTCTTTCCCAACTCTCGCCCTTTCTCTCCGTTTACATAAAACAGGGTAAAATAAAAAATCAAGCCCCGAGCCCCTCCTTGGCGTACCCGGCAGCCAGCTCCGCATACTTGCTCGCGCTCACGGGCAGGAACGCCGCCTCCTCCGGCCTCAGAGCCCGCAGCCTCCTCGCGGGCACGCCGCCCCACAGCTCGCCCGAGGGCACCACGCTCCCCGCGGAGACCGCGGCCCCCGCCGCGACCATCGCCCCGCTCTCGACGACAGCCCCGTCGCCCAGCGAGGCCCCCATCCCGATCAGGGCCTCGTCCCCGACCGAGACGCCGGCGCCGATGGAGGCGTTGTGCCCCACAGTCACCCGCGCGCCGAGCGTCGTCGGGGCGTTGCTGCGGCCCGAAGAGCTCGAGGGGGCGGTCCCGATGTCCTCGGGCGTCGTTCGGACGGTGGCGCCGTCCTGGATGTTGGTGTCGTCGCCGATGACGACGGGCGCGCCGTCGCCTAAAGTCGAGGTTTTTTTGGTTTTCGGTGGGGAGTCGGGGTGAGGGAAAGGAGGTAAAAAAGGAGTCGAAAAAAAGTGTTTGATCGCTGAACGGCCTTCAACCTTTCTCTCCCCCTCCTTTGTCTCTGCCCTCTCTCTCTTTCTCGTTCCCTCTCTCAAAATCAAGACTCTTCAACGTACCTCTGATGACTGCCCCAAACCACACGCTGACCCTGTCCCCCAGGCGGACGTTGCCGGCCACCGTCGCCGACGGAGCGACAAACGCGGCCGCTGCCGACGAGGGCATCGAAGAGGCGACGGGCTGGAAAGTGCGGTGGCGGTAAACTGATGGTGTATTGATTTTTCGGGTGGGGGGGGTATTTTCATGTGAGGACATAGGAGACGTCAGTAAGCTTCCAAAGGGGCTGGCCGGAAAGAGCGAATCGACGCGGTGGGGAGGAAACAAGGCAAGAGAGAGGGAGGAAGCATCTCTTGCTCGAAGCGACGGCAGCGGCAGCGGCAGCGACAGCGAACGAACCAAATCCTTCTCTTCAATTTCGACGCACTCTCTTCGAGGTACACTTCGGACCCGCGGAGGCGGCAGCCCAGGCGGTCCAGGGCCTGGCCCGTCTCGCGGATCGCGAAGCCGAGACGAGAAAGCATGGCTTTTTTCCCCGTTTGTTCTCTTTTTCTTCTTCTTCTTTTTTTCCTCGATAGAGGGCGTCGAGGCGAGAGTGAGTTTTTTCTTTTCATTCGTCGTCGACCTCGTTCTCTGTTTGCTCCTCTCGCTCCCTTCCCCGCAGACCCCACCCTCCTTCCCCCGCGAATTCCGGACAAGTGTTATTGGTTGTTGGTTCTTGTTTTGACATGCTATTTTTTTATTAAATGAGTGATAGTTTAGTTTTTTGTTCTGATTTTGCTGCTGCTGCTGCTGCTGCTGGTTCTTCGTTCTCTCTCTCTCTCTCTTTGCTCTTTCTCTTTTCGCTCTCAACCTCACCCTCCGAGCCTCCCTCTTTCTCTCTCCCCCTCTTTCAGGCTTTGTACTCCTGCACCCGCAGCCACTTGGTCGCAGACCACTTCTTCCCCTTCAGCACGGGGCAGCCCCCGTGCAGGCTTGCCGGGTCGAGGCTTCCGTCGGGCCTCAGCGACCAGAACAGCAACGCGTCGCCGGCCCTCGGCCGCACCGCGAGCGACGCGTTCGTCTTTTTCGCGCAGTCGGAGAGGCCGGCGGGGTCCGCCGGGGGGCGGCTCGGGAGGTCGTCCGCGGCGTCGAAGACGGTCTCGCCTCCCGACTCGACGTCGGAGAGGTACATCAGCATCGTGGCGATCCTTTTTTGTGAAAAAAAAGGGTAAAAGCAGTTTCGAAGGGGAAGGAAAGGAAGAAGGGAAGAAAAGGTGAGGAGGAAGAAGAGAACAAGAAACCGGAACGCGAAAAAGGGGGGAAACGCGAAAAAAGGGGAAAAAACGCGAAAGAAGAAGAAGAAAAAATAGCCTCCTCCAACCCCCTCACCGCTGCCCGCCGTTGGCCTGGTTGACCTGCTCGTGGAAGTAGTCAAAGTGCGGCTCGTACCGCTGCCCGTCCTCGTACAGCAGGACCTGCAGACCCTCGCCGTGGCTTGCGGGAATCCCCGTGGCCGCCGCGATCTTCTCCTCTATCCGCCTCACGACGTCGTCCGCGCCCCTCTGCAGGAACATCCCGCTGCTGGTGCGCACTTTCGAGGGCTGCCTCTCCCCCGAGACGTTGTCGACCACGGTGGAGGGCTCCATGTGGGGCGTCGCGAGCCCGATCAGGTGGTCGCACTCGCGGCGGGACAGGAAGGCGTGGTGCAGGGAGGCGCGCGGGCTCCAGGAGAGGTGCTCGACCCACGAGTCTCGCGCGTCGAGACCGCCGTCGAGGCCGTCTGCCGAGGCGCCGTAGGCCTGCGGGTGGTCGCGGAGGATGGCTTGGGCGCTGTGATGGGTTTATGTTTGAAAGGAGAGGTTTGGAAATAAGGTTAACGTCGAGGAGCATTCGCGGTTTCGTTTGAAAGAAAAAAACGAATGCTTCTTCCTCTCTCTCTCTTTCTCTTTCTTACCTCTTCTCCGCGGCCGCGGCCGTGTCCCCCGACTTCATGTGTTCGGCAGGGACGTCGTCGTCTTCGTGATGATTGAGGCTCGCCGTCACCGCCGCTCCTCCTCCTCCTCCTCCTCTGCTTCCGCCGCGAGACCTGGCGACGAGGAGGATCAAAAAGATGACAAAGCCGACAGCGCCGAGGCGGAGCAGCAGCCTCTTCCTCCTCGCCGCGGAGCTCTTCTTCCCTCCTCCCAGGCCTCCTCCGCTGTAGCTCGAGCCGTTCGGTCGAGGAAGCTCGAGGGAGCTGCTGCCGCCGCCGAAGCCGTAGCCTGCGGCTCCTCCCCTGCCGCGGAGCATGATTGCGAATGGGGGTTCGATCAAATGCGTGCTCACGGGCTTCTTGAGAAATGAAAAAAGGCGACGTCGCGACCTTGCGCCTTCGACCTTCCTCGTGCTTTCTTTCTTTCTTTCCGCGAAAATTTGCAAGGGCGCATCGGATAGGCGCGATTATTTTACAGAAGGGAACAAGTGTTCTGTATGTTTGATGTCTTTGTTGTTAGTGAGCGCGAAAATGATCTGATCCCTCTCTCTCCCTCTCTAGCACCGCCGAGCGACACTCGGCGGCGGCGGCAACGGCGGCGGAGGAGCGAGCAGCAGCGCCTCAATCCCTCCCGGACAGGAGGCTCATGCTCATGCTCAGCTGCCTCACAGTGTCGCCGAGGCCCTCGACCGAGAGATCCTGCTGCTGCTGTAGCTGCTGCCCTTGCTCGTCGTCGAAAGACACCTCCGGCGGAGGAGCAGGAGCGGGAGCGGGAGGAGCAGGGAGCCCGAAGCCGAAGCGGCGGGGAGAGGGAGCGGCGGAGAAGGAGGGGGCCTCCCTCCGAGGGCGCGCCCGCGGCGGCGGCGCCCGAGCAGCCGCCGCCGCGGGAGGCAGAGATCCCCTCGCAGACGCGGCGGGCCAGGGAGAGCACGAGCGCGTCGGGGAGCCCGGGGAGGGGAGGAGAGGGGCGCTTTCCGTCCAGTTTCCTAAGCCGTCGATCGACATCGATGACAGCGCGCGCTCGAGGTCGTGGTCGGTGGTGTGACGAGGCTTTCCGTCTTCTCCTCCTCCGATGCTCATCGCCTCGACCAGGGGATCGAGGGAGATCGGGGCGAGAGGGCGGCGCGCTGCTGCTGGTGCCTCTGCGGCTGTCCTCGTCGTCGTCGCTGCCGACTTTGTCGTCGTCGGAGGAGGAGGAGGACGAGGAACCAGAGATGAAGGAGGCTTTTTCTTCCTCTCCTCCCGCCCTGGAGAGGAAGGGGCGCTCCTCGGCGTCCTGCGCCTGCTGTGGCCCGCGCGAGGGGCCGAGGGCGGTCTCGAGAAGAAGAGCGCGTCCGAATCCTCCTCGTCGTCGTCGTCGTCGCCGTCGCCGTCGCCAAAGTCTCCTTCCCCGTTGGCGGCGTCTCCGGCAGCGTTTTCTTCGCCTTCTTCATCCGCGCCGCTCAGGCTAAGGCTCGCGCTTCCATCCAGAGTGTACCCTCTTATCCTCCGCGCGTCGCCGCAGCGCAGCAGGGAGAAGGTTGGAGCCGAGGAGCCGGGGAGGAGGGGGCCGGCCGGCGGCGGCCCCCCTCCTCCCGCCCCGGCCCCCGCGGGCAGCGGCTCGCGGGGGCGGCCGAGCGCGAGAAAGAGCCCCGCGGCCAGCGCCGCGTCAGCCTCCCCCCTCCGCGGGCGCCCCCCGTCCCCTTCCTCCGTAGCCGCGGCGACCCTGGCGAGCAGGGCCGCCGAGGGCCTCGCTCGAGGGTCCGGAAGCATCGCCGAGGCGATCACATCCGCGAGGAGGGCCGCCGACGGCGGCAGCGGCGAGGGGGACAGGGACGAGGAGGCGGCGGCGGGCCCCGCCGCCTCGCGGCGGGCCCCGAGCGCGGCAACGACGGCCGCGGCGGCCTCCGAGCGGGGGAGGGCGTCGCCGCCCCTCGGCGGCGGCCGTCCCGTCGCGCACTCGAAGAGCGTCGCTCCGAGCGAGAAGACGTCCGCCGCCGGGGTCGGGCGAGGAGATGAAAAAGGAGAGGAGGAAAAGGCCGAGGAGAGCAGCTCGGGCGCCACGTACCGGCCGTCCCCTTCCTCCCACGGCGCCCCTGCCCCGCTCTGGTCCGCGCCGCCGGCCGGGATCGAGAGGCCGAAGTCCCCGAGCCGGAGCACCACCGCCGGAACGCCCTTGTCGTCGCCGCCGCCTCGCTCTCCTCCCTCGTTCTCCTCTTTTTCCTTCTCCTCCCAGTCCAGGTAGATGTTTTCCGGTTTGACGTCCATGTGGATCACTCTCGCGGCGTGCAGCGCCTCGAGGGCCGCTGCGGCGTGCGCCGCGACGCGCCAGACGGCGGCCTCGGGCAGCGCGGCCGGGACGGCGACGGCGGCGGCGGGCGGCGGCGACGCCTGCGCTCGCGCTCCCTCGCCCCCACTGCCGCTCCTCCTCCTCCTCTGCATCCTCCTGCTCCTCCTCGCCGCCCTCCGAATCGCCTCTGCCAGCGACCCGCCGCGGCAGTAGTCCATCTGGATGAAGCTCCCCGCCCCTCCCTCCCTCCAAGACCGGAGCACGCCCACGAGGTTGGGGTGCGGCGGCACTCTGGCCACGACGCTCACCTCCCTGGCCGTCTTCCTGCTGTTCATGCTGCCGCTGCCGCTGCCGGCCGCGCCGGCGCCGGCGCTCGCGGGCGCGAGCGCGAGCGCCGGGGCCGGCGCGGCCGCGGACCGCTTGACGGCGAAGCGCCTCCCGGAGCCGCGGTGCTTCGCGAGCCACACCTCGGAGAGCTCGGACCTCCCGATTACGCGCTCGAAGTCGAAGGCGCGCGAGAACGCGAAGGTCTCAGGGTCGAGGAGCGAGGGCGAGGGGTCGAGGAGCGTGGTGGAGGAGGCGGTGACCTGTTTTTTGTTGTGTGTGTGTGGGGGGGGAGGGGTGGAAGAGGAAAGGAAAAAAAGGCGGGAAAGGTGAGGCAAAAAAAATAGTTACGCCCCGCGCTGCAACCAACTCCGACCTCCTTCGCTCCTCGGTTCCCCCCTTTTTTTACCTTGTCCTCGAAGGAGAGCGAGGATCGCGTCCTCAGCTCGATTCCCGCGGCGAGCGGGGCGAAGAGCGAGTCCGTGAGGAGCGGCGGGTGCTGCGGAGGCGCGATTGCCGGCTGGGGCCCGAGAGAAGCTGCCGCCGTCGCCGGCGCGAGCGACGGAGCGGCAGCATCATCGACAGCCACGGCTTTCGCAGCGGCGGCGCTCAGCCTCGACTGCCTTCTGGTCGTCACTCTGCACGCCGCGTCGGAGGAGGACCCGGGCGTCGCCGTTGCGGTCGAAAAGGCGCTGCCAAAGGGCGAGGGGAGGGCGCCCAATAGGACACAGTTCGGGGTGGCAATGGCGGCGTCGGCGTCGCGTTTCTCGCAGCCTTTCTCTCTCCTGCTCGCCGGCGGGGTGGCCTTGGGCGCGGCCTGGCGCATTTTGGTGTTGCTGCTGCTAGGAGCGCACGCCGTGCTTGGTGTGCTTCGCGCGTTGGGCGGGAGCGGTTGAGAGCGAGAGCAGAGCGTTGCGAGAGAGGAATTGCTCTCTCTCTCTCTCTCTCTCTCTCTCTCTCTGTCTCTTTTTGCTCTTCGCAGGAAAAAAAAGTGTTAGGCTAATAGACGAAGAAAACGCGCCAAGGCGGCGATCATTCTTTCTGTCCTTTCTTCGGCTCCCGTCGGTCGTCGTCCCTCCTCCATTCCATACGATGTCCGCCGACTCCATCTCCTTCAGGCCCCTCTCCCTGGGGCCCATGACCACCCTGGGAGGGCCGGGACGAAACCCCTTCGCGTCCTTCGCCAAGGGCGCCGGCGCGAGCCTGAACCCTGCGGGTGCGGCCGCGGCGGCCCCCTCGTCGGCGTCGGCCCCCCGCGAGGAGCGCAAGAAGAAGAATCCTGCAGACATCGTTTCCTATGATACCGAGTTTTTGATGGGCTTTGCCAAGGTACGAAAGAAGACCGAGAGAGACCGAGAGCGTGCTCATGCTCTCTCGCTGCTCTCACGAAGCTTGGAGAGAGAACCAGCGGAGCGGAAAAGGAGCAAAAGCCGCTCTCGTCAAGGCCATCGATTGCTCCCGGCGTCGACAAAACGTCCACGAAACGTTCGACGACTCAATCATCGCCGACTCTCTCCCGCTTTCACGCGCCAGCTCCGGCTCCCACTGACGCGCTCTGGGCGTCGATGGCAGCATCGCGCTTTGATTGGCGCGTTCGCCCTGAGTGATAAAAACACATAGAGAGAGCGAGCGAGCGAAGCGGGACATCGTCTTCGTCCGGTCCGCCGGCAGCCGTCGCCGCCAGTCTCTCCCTCTTTTTTTCCGCTGGGGTAAAAAACTCACCTCTTCCTTTTCCCCCTCCCTCCACCTTCCCTCCACTCCCAAAACAGTCCTGCATGTCCCCCGCCCCGGCGTCCCTCGAGGCCTTCCCCGAGCTCGTCATCGACGGCGACGACGCCGAAGCCGGGGAGGGAGCGGCGGGAGCAGCCCGCGGCGCCGTCGCGAGAGCCGCGGCGGAGGCCGGCGTCGCCGTCGCCCCGGCCGCGGGCGCTGCTGCGCCGGAGGAGCGCGACTGGAGGAGCAGGGGAGCCCCCGGCGGGGGCGCAGCAGGCGAGGCCTCGCCCGGAGGCAAGCAGCAGCAGCAGCAGCAGCAGCAGCAGTCTCAGCAGCCGGCGAGGAACCGGGCACAGGAGGGCGGCGCGGGAGACGCCGGGGGCGAGGCCCCGGCGATCGTCCGCGCGGCCGACGTCGGCCGGACGGCCTGGGCCCCCTCGTCGTCGTCGGACCGGGCCGCCGCGCCCGCCGCCGCCGCCGCCGCCGCCGCCGCCTCTGCCCCCGCCTCGTCGCCCCCTCCCTCCTCCGCCGCCACCGCCGCCTCCCTCAAGGCCGTCAAGGGCATCCTCAACAAGCTCACGCCGGAGAAGTTCGACCGCCTGGCCGCCCAGCTCGTCGACCACGCCTCGGTCTCGGCGGACGTGCTCCGCGGCGCGATCGCGCTGGTCTTCGAGGCCGCCGTCGCGCAGCCGACCTTCGTCGCGACGTACGCCGACCTCTGCAATTACCTCGCGTCCCGCGTGCCCGAGTTCCCCGCCGAGCCCGCGTTGGGTCCCGACGCCAAGCCAATGGGCTTCAAGCGCGTGCTGCTCAACACCTGCCAGGAGGAGTTTGAGGGCGCGGCGGCGGCGCGCGCAGAGCTGCGGCGGGCGAGCGGCGGCGCCGCCGCCGGCGCCGACGAGGACGGCGGCGGCGGCGACGCGGGCGCCGCGCGCGCCGCCCGGCTCGTCAAGCAGCGCACGCTCGGCACCGTGCGCCTGATCTCGCAGCTCTACCTCAAGGGTGTCGTCACGGACAAGATCGTGCACGTGTGTGTGCAGGATCTCCTCGGCGAGTTCGGCAGCGTCCACGGCGGAGGCGGCGGCGGCGGCGGGAAAGGAGCGGCGGCAGCTGCGGCGGCGGTCGAGGAGCCGTCGCACGACGCGATCGAGGCGGTCTGCGAGGTGTTCCAGGTTGCGGGAAAGAAGCTGGACTCGCCGCCGGCGCCCAAGGAGGGCGCCGAGGCTCCGAACGCGGCGGCGCAGGCGCAGAATGCGAGGGTGCACGCGGCGAGGCTCGAAGGTAAGCTGTTTTTTTTCTTGTACTTTTTTCGGGTTTCCACCCTCCCCGTTTTTCTCTTATCTCACCCTCCCCTCCTTCACCAACCCCTTCCCCCCCTCAAAAAAAAAATACGAAAACACTTTTAGGCTACATGCTCGCGCTCAACAGACTGTCCAAGTCGAAGACGCTCCCTTCCCGCCTCCGCTTCATGGTCCGCGACGTCCTCGACCTCCGGCAGGCCCGCTGGATCCCGCGCCGCGAGGGGCTCGCGGCCAAGAAGCTCGCCGAGGTCAGGGCCGAGGCCGCGGCCGAGCTGGGGCTGGTGCCGGCGTCGCTGCTGCTGCCGTCGCTGGCGTCGGACCTGCCGGCGCTGCCCAGCGGGTCGCTGGCGGGCGGGGGCGGCGGGGGAGGCGGCGGCGGACAGGGCGGCGCCGGCGGGGCCGCGGGAGGCGCCGGCGGCGGCGACGAGGAGCTCTTCCCGGCGTTCAGGAGCGACGCCGGCGTCCCCGCCTCCGGCAAGGGCGCCTTCTCGAGCGAGAGGGTCGGGGACGTTGCCGTCGCATCGGCGTTCCTCGGGGAGTACACGACGCCCGCGGTGGCGAGCAGCAGCTCTTCGAGAGCAGCTGCTGCTCCGGCTGCTGCCGCTGCTGCTGCTTCAGCCGGCGCCGCTGCCCCCTCGACGACGGGCCGCGGCACCGCGGCCGCCGCCGCGCCTCCTTCGGACAAGAAGAAGGAGCTCACCGAGGAGGAGGCCGAGTCCCTGGCTTCTTCCCTCTTCACCGACTACCTCGCCACCAAGGACGGTGCCGAGGCCGCCGCCGCGGCGCGCGAGCTGCTGGGAGCCGAGTCCCCGGAGAAGGGCGGGGGCGCCCCGCTGTCAGCGGCGAGGCTGGCGAGGATAGGGCTCGACAGGATGGTCGACTCCCCTTCCGACGCCGAGGGGGAGGCCCTCGCCGCCTGCCTGGCGTCCCTGGGCAAGCAGGGGGGCGCGGTGGGGCCCGCCGCGCTGGGGGCGGCGCTGGGAGAGGCCTGCGCCGGCCTCGACGACCTGGCCCTCGACGTCCCCAAGGCCGCCGGCCGCCTCGGCGCGCTCGTCGGCTCGCTGCTGGCCTCGGGCCTGCTCGCGGCCTCGGCCGTCCCGGGGTTCCTCGCGGACGTCGAGTCGGCGGCGCCCAAGCGCGACCTGCTGCTGCGTGCCGCGAGGGTCGTGCGCACCGAGAAGGGCGATGCGGGGCTCGAGAGGCTCAAGGCGGACGGGCTGAAGGCGGCGGAGGTCGCCGCGGCGGCAGACTTTGAGGAGGGCGAGATGCCGAGCGCCGAGGCCTTTTTGAAGGAGAGCGGGCTGGGCGCGCTGATTTAGGAATACGGTTGGGGATTGGGGGGTTGAGAGACGGCGAGAGAGGCTGGAGAGAGAAAGAGACGGAGAGAGAACGAGAGAGCGGGGAACGAGAGAGAAAAGATATGAGAGAAAGAGACCGAGAGACCGAGAGAGAGAGAAAGAGACAGAGAGAAGAAACGGGTGGAAAAAGGGACTATTTCTTTTCCAACCTTGCTTCCTCGTTGGGTTATCGAGTCGAGTGCGATTATTATTCAAGCGAAAGCACGTGTGTGCGCGGGCGTGGGAGAGCGTTTCGAGTTTTAAGAGAGAGAGAGAGAGAGAGAGAGAGAGAGAGAGAGAGAGAGAGAGAGAGAAAACAAAACAGCAAGAGAGAGAGAGAGAGAGAAAAAAAACAGCAAGAGAGAGAGGGTGATGTTTTTTTTTGTTTTCGACTGTGTTCAAAATATTTTTCGTTTTCTATTTCTCTCTTTTGCTCCCGAGCCTTTTGAATAATGGAAAATTACACCCTGTTGCAAAAACCTACTCTGCCTTGCTCGACGCCGGGAACGCGGCGCGGAGCTGTTGCCGTTTGGTTGAGAGATTTTGGGACAGAAAAAAGGGTGCGAGGAGGTGAGCAAAAGAGGACCCGCGAGTGAAAAGAAACAAGAACGAGGGAAAACGGGCCAAAAAACCCATAAACTCGATTGCTCTTTACCTCTTTCCTCCCGTCGGCGTAGGCAGAACCCAGGCCGAAGCCGGCGCCGAACGCGACGGCGGCGCCGCGGGTGCCGGGGCCTCCTGCGAGTTAAAAATAGCGTTTTTTTTTGGAGAGGTCGAGGTTGAGATATTCGCGGTGCATTTTAATCTCTCTCTGTCCTTTTTTCAATCATCAACTCCTCTTAAGCACTACTCACGAAAGAGCACTGCGGCGGCGACGAGCCCACCCAACGTGCCGTAGACGGTCCTCCGGAGACCCAAGTCGAGGGCGGCGTCCCAGGCGGCGTCCGCGGCAAGCTCGGGGCGGCGCGATGAAGCGGGGGTCGCCATCGAGTTTTTTTGATGCCCGATCGGAGCCTCTGTTCTTTTTTTCTTTGGTTTTTAGCGACTCTCGCTTCTGCTCGAGGTTGGGACGCTAGATCGAATGATGAGCTGGCTGCTCGGAAGGGGGGGGGCTCTCTGACAGCAGGCGATGCTGGATTCGAGGCACTCTTTCTCGCTTTGAGAGGAGAGAGAAGAGAGAAGAGAGATGAGGGAGTGCGAAGCGAGAGAGAGCGGAAAAAAAAAGAGAAAGAAAGAAGTTGACGGATAGAGCTCGGTGTCGACCTATTTTTCCTCCTCCTCCCATCGCCGACGCCGGACGAGCATTCGGTCTCCCCGGGGAGGGACGTTCCCGGCGCTCGTCACGGCTCCTTTTGCCGTGTGAGCTCTCACAACATCGTCCTGATCGTAATTCGGAGGCGTGAGGCGCAGCTAGGCAGGGGTGCTGGGCTCGCGGCTAGGCCCTAAAAGGAGAGATTGAGGAAACAAGGCGGCGAAGAAAGCTGGTGGTCAATTGAAAGGACTCAAACAAAAGCGGCCTCGTTCTCTTCCTGCTAGCTTTCCGCCTAGGAAGGCAAGATGGAGGACGACCCAAAGTGAGTGTGGTGACAGAGTTGGTGTCGCGGCTCGCTCAAGAGAGAGCGAGCGATGCAGAAGGAGTCGAAACGATTTGACCAAGGCGCGAGGGCGACAGCGCTGAGGGAAAAAAAAAAGCAAGCCCAAGAGCTTGCTCTTCGACCCTCCTTCGTCCTCGTTCCCCTTCATCGTTCCTCTTTCCTTCCCGCTTTCTCCCTCGCTTTTTCACCTCGTCCTCCCCTCTTGCCGATCCCTCGCCGGCGAAACACCACGCTCACTCACACGCACCAAAAAAAACCCTAAAAAAACAACGCATACAAAACCCTCGAAAAAACAAAACACCAGCCTCCCCCCGAAGAACAAGTGGTCTGCCGAGGAGGAACAGGCCCTCCGCGACGGCGTCGACCGGTTTGGCGCAGGGAAGTGGCGCGTGATCCAGAAGGACGCCGTGTTCGGCGCGATCCTGTCGACTCGGAGCAACGTGGACCTGAAGGTAAACGGAGAGAGAGAGAGAGAGAGAGAGAGAGAGAGAGAGAGAGAGAGAGAGAGAGAGAGAGAGAGAGAGAGAGAGAGAGAGAGAGAGAGAGAGAGAGAGAGAGAG
>Ga0315289_10003876_pt1 | contig 22525 bp, 21 predicted proteins | sample YL17G11_40_MG_FD_203452 | JGI IMG/M metagenome (GOLD analysis project Ga0315289, IMG submission 203452) | Sediment microbial communities from Yellowstone Lake, YNP, Wyoming, USA - YL17G11_40 | ecosystem: Environmental > Aquatic > Freshwater > Lake > Sediment | place: USA: Wyoming | collected... | reverse complement strand
TAATCGTGTTCATCGTGCTGCTAATCATTATCGGCACATTGCTAGTTGGGATCGTGCCCAACCTACTGCCTTCGACGCTCACTCAATTCTGAACGGCGCAAAAACCGCATTTTTTATTCAACCGTTTTCACGTCAACAAATGAGAATTCAGAATTTCCAGACATGTTTTGCTATGGATGTTTTGACATGGCGACGAAGACGGCTACGCCGGCCACACAGATACCGACTACGATCAGCGTCAGAAAAAGCATCTGATCCATGCCGAAGATATAGTGTTGAACTTCATAGTCAAGGCTGAAGTCTATCTTCCGTTGAGGCGATGTTGGAGAAATGAAGGTTGTATTCGCCCTCTTCTGAACAGACAAAGGCATAGTTCACGTTGCCAGTTGTGCCGAAGGTTGCCATTGTGCTTCCGTTGGGGTCGGTGATATAAAAATCTAGTACGTTTGTGGCTTGTCCGGTTACCGTGAACCTTATCTGAACATGGTCTTCAGTAGCAAGGTTAAGAGCTCTTGTCTCTTCTTGACCAGCTGGTGGAGGCCGAGGCCTCTTGTGGAGGGGGGGGTAGACAGCAGTAACCTCAATGAGAAAGTCACCATTCCGTTTGGGGCATTTTGGGTTCGAGGTCTATTTCGTTTTTCGCCTATGTTTCACGGAATATATGCAGCAAGTATCTTTCGATTCCTATCTTTGATGGAAAGGCTCTCGCGCCAATGCCTTTGACAGTTTGTGCCGCGAACCAGTTGGCGAGTTTTCCGATAGTCCTGTAAGGCAGGTTCTTGACGAGACCATATATCAAAGCCGCTATGAAGGCGTCGCCTGCACCAGTTGTGTCTAATGGCTTGACTTTGTTTCCCACGATTTCGAGCACTTCGTTTTCTTTGATTAATATACAACCATCTTCCCCACACTTCACCGCCGTTAATCTTCCTCTTTTTTGTAGTCTTTCAATAATTTTTTGGAGCTGATTTGTCCTGGTTATCATCTTTGCTTCCTCAAGATTTGGGCAGAAAACGTCGCAAATATTCGAAAGTCTTTCGAACAATTTGAAATTAGACTTTATTAGGTTATGAGAACCTGGATCAAAAATCACTTTGAGATTGTATCTTTTTGCCAAATTAACTGCGTAAAGGATCGCCCTTTTTTGCGGATTTGAAACTAATGAACATCCTGAGAAGTAAAGATAATCCGAATTTTTGAGCGCATTGGCAGATAGATTCACTTCTTCTTTCAAGAGCTTATTGTTAGCTCCTCGGAACAGGAAGAACGACCTCTCACAATTCTTTTCGCGAGTGACCAAAGCGAGCCCTGTCGAGATTCGCTTCGCGAAAAGGATATTGGTGGCTACGGAATGTGCAATTAAATCCGCTTCATATATCTTCCCCCACAGGTCATTGCCAGCCTTGCCAACGAAAAGGACTTTTGCTCCGAGCAATGAAAGGGCCGATGCCACATTTCCTGCACCTCCAAAATCGATCTTTGCAGAACTGCAATATGAAGTTCCTCGGCGTGAAAGAACAGGGTGTCTTTCCTCATTTTGAAAAAAGACATCAAACATAACGTCACCGATGACCACACAGTCGACCATATCTGTCACTACTCGAATGAGATTCAGCCTCTAAGATAAGTGAAGTGCGCCGCGCGTATCAGCGTTGGCGCTCATTACCACTAATTGTACTCTTGTTGCACATCAATATCAGAACTTTTTTATTGAAGAAAAAAAAGCAATTAACCCAAACATGGGCTATCGTAAGTCGTAAGTCGCCACAATAGCATACATAGCAACAGGATCAGTTAGCTTTATGGAGATGCCTGGAGATGTGCAAAGACGAATGCAAAGTCAGATCGTTTAACGGCATAACAATAATGATGAGTCTATTCATCTGTTTCGTTTCGCTTTTAGTCTGTCCAATGATCCAAGATATCGTGCCTTCATACGGAACAATCGACTATTCACTTTCTCGAGCGATGCTTCGTGTCGACAATGACACCATTAGAAATGGTTATGGTTCCGTGCAGCTCGTGGGTGTACAATACGCGGGGGTAAATAGCGGGATGCCAGATGTTTGGTCCTATGCGCCTGAACATTCTCTGCTAATCAAAGATTATGGTTTCAACGTTGTACGGTTGCCGTTTTATTGGAACTGGATGGAAATCAGCTCCAACAAAAGCGAATTTTCCTACAATTATTCCTACATGACAGCGTTTGTAAGTGCAGCCAGGATTTTCACTAGCAGGAGACTGTATGTAATAGTAGACTGTCACACAGTTGAATCTGCAGAATGCACCAGCAGCCTTGGCAACTTCCTCTCGATAAACCAAGCAAATTACAGATTTGAAGCAGATTTCTTTGCTGACACCAGTACAGCATCAAGTGCAAGAGAACATCTAAAGAGGCTCTGGCTAGAACTTACAAGTTTCAAGTTATTGGACGGATACAGTCTGAGAAATGATCCATATGTTGCAGGTTATGATATCCTGAACGAGCCTCACCACAATATTCTGACGGAATCAGGGACTGCTGATGAAAGACAGGAATTGCATGAACGATGGTACGGGATCCAAGATTACATCATTTCCTCGATGAGAAAAACAGGGGACTCACACGTGTTCTTCGGTGAAGAAACCCCTTGGGCAGGAACCGCTATTTTCATGAACAGAACCTTGGAAGACGAGAATGTCGCGTACACATTGCACTTCTACAGAGGTCTAGACCTGACCACGCAAAGCGTGGTCAACAATACCCTGGATTATCTTCGAACACAATTCTTCGGGTCATGGGGATTATGCAACAAGAGACAAATGTTCCCGAATGTTCCATTTCTGATTACGGAATTCGGACATCTATATGACAATGTGGAGGGAGATGAGAAGGAAGTCTGGATACAAAATGCTCAACAGGTTTTCAAAGAAGGAGAACTGGAGGGTTGGATTTGGTTTACGATGGGAAGCACATCAGATGGATATATCTGGTCGAAAGGCACCTTTGTTCAAGACCTGCAAAGGAGTCTGGCATCGTGAACCATCGAGTAGTTTGCAAAACCGTTGTCGCTTATGCGCAAAATCTCCTATGGAGTTTCGAAGGCAATAAATTCCGACCAGACTGTCGCAACTACAGAGCAATGACTCACTGCAGTCAAAGGCTATCTTTCCTTGAACAGAATGCTTATTAGCTCATTGTCGTATATTTTCCCAAGATCTTTCACATTACAGACTACTTCAGTGACGTTTTCGAGGTCGATTCTTTTCACCACAACCTTCCACTCAGGCGTTTGATCATAAATGGCAAATGAAGAGTCAACGAAAATATATCCCCTGCCTAACAAGATATTTCCGTACGCGGCCGGAGCATAATAGAAATCATACCTGGTATCAATCACAAGGGCAAAGGGCGCCGACATGTCCTTGACGATTCCGTCTCCAATGGCTCTCAAATCGGAAGACCTAGTTGCATTGTACCATCTTATGCCAGCAGCAACTTTTTCACCAAACCCCCTCAAGGAGCTTGCCATACCAGTTTCATTTTCCTCGTTGAAGTTATAGTACTGTCTAGGAATCAGATCAACTGCCGAGAAAACATAGCACGAAATAATTAGAAAGATGACCAGCGACGATAAGAATTTCATTTTTTGATTCCCAAGCTTTGAAAATCGTATTGCCGAAGAGCAAGAAAGCTTCCTGACCTTTGCAGCAATATATCCAATCATTGAAGCTAGACCCAAGAAAAGAAAGCTCCAACTTCTGAGCGACAATTCCTCCAAAAGCTCGCTCAAACTGCGCACTGAATATGCCACTAAAAATATGGACCCGAATAGAATTACAATCAAAATCAACATTGGACTTGAATGTCTATCCTTAAGGTAGAATAGAAAACCTACAAGACCCAACAGGAGTACAAATGCTAATGAAGCCAAAATGAAATACAATTCAGTCGTGGAGTACGACCCCGTGAGAAAAGGAAGGGATCTTTCCTGACCGATTTCCAGACTTCCAAATAAGTCCAAAAACACATGTATATGAGCAGACAGAATTTGAAAACTGACGAAAAATGACCACATCGTGGCCATCAGCATCAATGCTAATGTCTGCCATTTGATTGAATTCCACTGGGACAATTTGATTTTCCATCTAGTTTTTCCAAAAATCAACCCAGCCAACAGAATTGAAAAAAGAAAGCCGAATAGAATATATGAAGTCAGATGATGTGTTACGCTCAAGGCTATCGCAAAGAAAAAACTCGCAACCAACAAACTGACACGTTTCAGAATTTGATATAGGGACAATGACAACACAAGAAATAGAAAGAATGCAAATGCGAGAAAATTGTATTTGGGAGAGTAGAAACCATAGGGTACAAATATGAAAACAAACGCGGCCAGCCCAGCAGCAATCCTATGTCTTGTCAACAAATACGTTAAATTATATAGAGCTACCGGGATCATGGTGTATAGCAAAGGTGACAACTTCACTATCATGACTGGGTCAAGCCCGGTGATCATGCTCAAAAAACCTAGCAAGGTATGCATTCCTGGATAATAGGAATATGCTAGGGCTTGACCTACTCCTTCGCCCAAAGGTATTCTTCCATTGAGGATTATGGCGTTTATCACTTGAAGATGATAAGCAGCGTCTCTGGGTGGAACGTAACTAGTATTCTTGAATGACAAAAAATATATGACCTGCACGAAAATCGATGATATTACGATCATTGCCAGACTGATTTTGAAATTGCGTCCTCGCAAAATCGAATAAATTGTGGGTAATGCGACTAGGGCGGCTGAAAAAACCGTCACCATTCTCCAGAAGTCACTGAAAAATCCTTCGAAATATAGCATCTCCATTACTAATCCTATGATTGGAAGTGTCACAAGACAAAGGTCCTGCCGAGTCAATTGAAAACCTCCGAAATCTGCCCCATCAACGCGCCTAGGACCGACCCACCAAGCTCTTACCTCGCCACTCCTTGGGCACGCCAAGATGCAAGAAATCTAAAACTGTCGGCGAAATATCGACGAGATTTCCTGAATTGGATTCGAAGTTCTTCGTAGCTGCAAAAACAGCCAATGAATTCTCACCTCTAGGGGCATATCCATGCATTCCTTTGTAGAGGTTCCGGTGTAATGGGTGAAAGAAGCTCGGGAATATTTCTATACCAGGGTTCAATAGATATATTTTGTCCCCAAAAATGCAATCTCCACAGGACAAGCCGTAATCCGTGATTTCACTTGCAGATAGGAAATGTCCACAAGACAACTTTGAAAGGAGACTGGATATCTCTTCTTCGGCCTTGTCAGAGAAAAACCAGAACCGTGCGATTGTCGATTCAAGAAAAACAAGGTAATGCAACCCCAAAGTCACTGGAAGATGTTTCAGCTTAGAAAGCAAGTCAACGGTTCCTCTCAGAGGATACATTCCATGATCTGAAAACAAGCACAACAACTCAGTCTCTTTCGTTAGCTTATTTAGGATTCTTGAGAGATCTAGTATTCTGAGATACATCTTACGAGATGTTGGGCCTTGGAAATGACCCAAATCGTCTAATTCGCCAGCAAAGTACACGATCGCATCGCATTCATCAACATCATCGGCCAGCATATCCTCGAAACGCCAGCAGAATTTGTAACGCCAACTAATGCCTTCCTTGTCAAAGACCGATAAGAGCGATTGCCGATCAAACGGTTTGTAAGGTTTACTTATGTCAATGTTCCGATTCACAAAATTTTTACGGATTGGAGTAGGTATGGAGGCGCTAATTGTGCTGTATTTTCCTAACACAGAAGAAAGCCTTTTCATCCCGTACAGTCCAATACACGTAAGTTTCCATTCCAAAGATCTTAACCTAATCGGTCTTGGCTCATAGTCGTTGCGCAGTGACCAGATCGTCCAGTTTTCGTGGTCCCGAGGATAACTACTTGTCCATATCGAGGGCAAAATCCCAACGCTATATCCAAGAATGGAACTCAATGGTATTTGCTTTTGGAACGCATTCTTCATGGCAGCACTTATGGTCTGATTGCAGAAGTAGTGAAATCCTAGGCCATCAGCATAGACGATAATAATCTTATGCAATAGTGTCCGACCTCAAATTGGATTTCAACCTAACAGTTTTTGAAGATACTGCAACCGTCCCAACCATCTAGCACCACTTCAATGTTTTACGAATTGTGCGATTTCCAATAACCAGGCCTTCGCTGAGCTCCAACGATTACTACTACTTGTGTACGTTGCCATCCCTGGAAAATAAGTCTTCAAAATATCCTCTGCGATTGCGATTCGTCTTATGTCCAGTGAGAAATATGCACTTCTTTGGACGGAGGTGTACAACAAATAGGCAACGATTAAGCAAAGCCACACTGGATTTTTTGTGAACGCAAATACTTTCCTTCGCCTTCCAGACAAAGAAGGAGTGAAGAAATCCAACATAGCGAGCATTCTGTCATGTGGAGAAAATGGGGGCTCATACTTGAGCATGAAATCTATCAGATCTCTATCACTATTGATTTCCTCACCTTTCCATTTTTCAAAATAGTATTTCAGGAAAGAGTTGAAGAGCTTTTGAGTATCAAACCAAAATGCCCGCGTGTCAATCTCATTCAATGTTTTTGGTGAGATATTCAATTTTGTGAAGGTTGCTTCCCTGACTGCGTTTCGTATAGCAAGCAGTGGCTCAGACCATCTTTTTGACTCTGAAAAGACCTCTTTCTCAAGCATTTCGTTGCGTGCTGAAGCACATGGATTCCATTTATTTCTCAACAATAACAAACATTCACCAAAGGCCAGCGTGGCTTTGTTGCAGCAGTAAGCGAGTTTGATTCTGTGCTCATTGTTTCTTTCTGTGGCAAACGATAAATCGAAAGCTGCGAGAAGATCAAGAATCCGGTTGAAAAGCAAACGAATACCTTCCTCAAGAGGAATGTGATCCGACATACGTAAAGGAATCAAATTCAGAACTTTCTCGTTTCCATGAAGAGTCTGGCTACCGAATTTTATATCATACCAAGTGATTTTTGGAGGCACAAAACGCAGTAATGGTTTCCAAATAATTAAGACAGTGCAATGGCTTCCCATCAATTTCTCAAAATCTTGACTCGTATAAGTCCTCAAAGGTGGAAGAAAAGGTCTCCTAGTAACAACGGTGAAGTCATAGTCGCTCAATGGCACTAGTCTATTGTCCAATTGGTAGTAAGTGCCTTCTCCTTTACCAAGAGACCCTTCTAACACAATCGCCTCTACAGAATTTATCTCTTTGAGGAGCAGATCAGTCAGAATTGATGTTTTCGAAAGAAAGAAATCATTTATTTCTGAGTTGCAATTCTGTACTAAAACAATCTCTTTTTTTTTCATTCTCATCCATTTGTCCAACTGTGTTTTAATTGAGCGATTTGCACATACGGTATACGTCACAATAGGCTGTTGTAGACGTCTAATATTCTGCGTGCCACACTATCCCAGCTATAACGCGCACGAACAATTTTCTGGCCAAGCTTACCCATTCTTGCTGACAGTTGTTCATCGGAAAGCAGTGACAATATGGATTCTGCAAGTTGTCTAGAGTTCCTTCGCTCAACAACTAGTCCAGTCTCTCCATTGAGAACGACGCCAGGTATTGCGCCTACATCAGTTGTGATCACAGGTTTTCCCATTGCAAAGGCTTCAAGCAAGACTGTGGGAAATGCCTCAGTTAGTGAAGGCAGCACCAATAATTTGGCAACAGACAAAACGTGGGGAACATCGACATCATCAATCTTACCCAAGAATCTCACTTCAGAGTCTATTCCTAACTGCTTGCTAAGATCCCGTAAGTTTTTTTCGTATCCACCTTCACCAGCAACTAGCAAAAGAATATCTGGAAGCTCTTTCTTCAACAACCCAATTGATTCCAGAAGATAGTCTAACCCTTTGTATGTTGCAAGACGCCCTAGAAACAAGACTGTGTTTTCGCTGAATATCCTAAACTTTTTCCTGCAATCTTCAACCGGATAGTATCCACCGCCATTGAAGAATCTAGTGTCGACAGCATTTGGGATTACACAGATTTTTCCAGGCTCAATCTTGAAGTTATTACAGACTATCTCTTTGCACTTGCTAGTCAACACGACTATTCTGCTTGCCTGTTTGAATACTAATTTCATTACCAATGCGTTATGCAGATTCAGAACCGCATTCTTGATTCCACTCAAGCCTTCGTTATGCAGATGATAAGTCATGACCAACGGTATACGTGATTTATCCAAGCGTCTAGATAAGAAATTATGGAGCGTTGTAGATTCAGCAAAGAATCGTGGCGGTGAGTGTACATGAATTATATCGGGCTTGATACGACTGAGCCCAAGAAATATAGTCGGACAGATGGGAATTTCTCCCCAATCTCCATAAAAAGAGTACATCAGAGGAAGTGAAATTTGGTCTTCTGATTCAATCAATTCTGGGGAAAAGCGAGATGTCATTACAGTGACTCCATTTCCGGCGAGACGGAGTTCTCTAGTGAGATTGTAGACATATTTTTCTGCTCCTCCAATGTGAGGTGGATAGAACGGTGTCACTTGCAGAATTTCAAGTCTTCTTTTCATTTTTCATAGCCAACGTTGAGATACTGCACAGATTTCAATATTGCCTCGTATTCTTTTCCAGCAACTGTCTTCCAATCCAACTTAGCAGCGAAATCTTTTGAGACTTTGACAATGTCTTCTCTCCTGCGATGAAGGTTTGTCAGATGGTCAATTATGATTTCTATAACTTGTTCTTTTTCACCGACTTCTGCGAATCTGACGGTCGAACAATCCCCAAAAGTCTCGCACAGTGTTGGAATTGCATAAGCAACAACAGGCAACCCGCATGCTAGAGCCTCAGCTACAGCTAAGCCCCAACCTTCTGTTGTACTTAATGTCACGAATAATCGTGACCTTCGAATTGTCAGAATCAAATCCACATCATCGATGTAACCCAAGAACTCCACATTGTGGGCAAGCTTGTTATCCTTTACAAAAACTTCAGCTTTATTGCGCAATTTCCCATTGCCGACGATCGCGATTTTCGCTTTCGTCAGTCTGCTGGCAATCGTTCTCCAGACTTCCAAGAGATCCAAAACTCCTTTTCCTTCATCAAGTCTGCCAACATAGATGGAATCGTAAACAGGGTCATCACAAGTGCTGTCCTCGAATATAGAATTGAAAAACGCGATGTCAATTCCATTTCCCGAAACGAAAATTGGACTCTTGATCCCGAGAGAGTTTATCTGGGAAGCGACTGTACGCGAGATGGTTATGAAAGCATTTGTCCTCTTTAATACTGTGTTCTCAAAAAAAGCGCCTAGTGTTCTGAGAATAGAATCCGTGGTACTCAGGTCGTTGCGTTTCATCAGATGGTATGTCTGGTTGAAGCCGAAGTTCAGAGATCTAGATCCACGAGCAGCGTAGTCGCTCCATCTGAAATGATGAACGACCACAATCAGAGGAAGGTGCGACAATTTGCCAATCAGGTAGCCCAGAAGCAGATTGTACAGATTATTATTGGTTGCATATACGAAATCGTACTTAGTCTTTCGAATGAGACCTATTGCTGTTTTCAACCCACAAACCAGCCAATTTACCAAACCGAAATAGATGCCTTGGGTGGAAAGGTCAATTGGAAAAGAACGGTGGAATGTGTGCATGTAATGATCGATTGTCGGAGTGGTTTCTATTGCGTCGAATTCAACTTGATAGTTCTGTTTCAAAACTTTGGACAAATTGACAAATCTACGTTCTGATCCACTGAATGGCCACAGATTCGAAGGGTGGTACATGACTGCAATTCCTCTCATAGCTCTTCACTTCACAAAGGGCGTTTGTGTGCCAGCTTCTTTCTCTTTGTCGTCTGCAAGTTTGTCCCTTGACGTCTAAACCATTCAATGGTTCGAAGGAGCCCTTGGTCAAGACCGACTTTAGGGTGCCAGTACAGAATATTCTCAGCCCGTTTTATGTCAGGTCTCCTTCTCTTCGGATCATCAGCGGGCAATGGGCAAAACTTTATCGAAACATTGTCATTGATGGCTTCTCTTATTTTCTTGGCCAAATCCAAAATTGCCGTTTCTTGAGGATTCCCAATATTGAGGACTTCTCCCTTTGTTTTGCCGGAACAGAATACTGAAAGGATCCCTCGAATAGTGTCCGAAACATAAGTGAAGGACCTGGTTTGCAATCCGTCTCCGTATACCGTAATGTCGTCACCTTTCAAGGCTTGAACAATAAAACGCGGCAAGGCTCGCGCATACGCACCATCAGCTCGCATTCTCGGACCATATGTATTGTGTATTCTTACGATTCTCATGTTCAACTTGTACTCGCGATTGTATGCCATGAACAGAGCTTCACTGAAGCGTTTCCCTTCATCATAACATGATCGAATTCCTGTGGGGTTAACATTTCCCCAATAGTTTTCAGGAGTAGGAATAATCTTCGGATCACCATAAACTTCAGAAGTTGAAGCAAGAACAATCCTACTATTGCCCTTTCGGGCAAGTTCTAGCATTCGATGGCTGCCATTAGAATTTGTAAGCAAGGTCTCTATCGGATGAAGTTGGTAATCCTCCGGTGAAGCTCTGCTTGCGAGGTTAAAGATATAATCGAAAGCTTCTTTGCTCTTGAATTTCGATACATCAGAGTTTAAGACTCGGAAATTCTTGACCCTGGTCAAGTGATCTATGTTGGTTTTTAGGCCTGTTGAGAAATCGTCTAGACATGTGACATCAGCTTCAAGTTTTGCGAGTGTATCGCAAAGATAACTACCTAGGAATCCTGCACCTCCCGTCACTAATGCTTTCTTCCCCTCGAAGAAACTCCGGTCACATTCACGAGTGATCTCTTGAATGTCTTCAGAAATTATCGTATCGATCACGATTTGGTCCCTTCCGGAAAGCCAATTCCATGATAAATAAAACGGTGGGAGAGCTTTCTAGGATCGAGTGAACGACGTCCATCGAATATGAATCTGCCTTTGAGATAGTCATACAACTTGGGATCAGAGAACATCTGCCATTCTGTCACTATGATGCATGCATCAGCCTTCCGTAAAGCTTCTTCCGCTGTGGAAGTGTAATTGATCCTTCTCCCGAAGAATTTTTTCGCTTCAGCGGCAGCTTCTGGATCGAAAGCATAGACATGCGCCCCTTGAGCGAGCAGTCTCTCTATTATCGGGATCGATCTAGATTCTCTCATGTCACTAGTGCCTGGCTTGAACGCAAGCCCTAAGACCGCGAAATTCTTGTCCTTAAGGTTTCCTAGGGCTCTCTTTACAATGTTCATCAGAACACTGGGTTGATTCTCATTGACCCTCAAGGTCGCTTCAAGAATTGCCGGCTCAATTCCAGCCTCCTTGGCCTTCGAAACAAGAGCTCTAATATCCTTTGGAAAACACGAACCGCCAAAACCGATACCTGCATTCAGGAATCTACCAATTCGCGAGTCCATTTCCAGGCCTTTCTTCACATCCAGATAATCGACGTCCAGCTGTTGACAGATGTTCGCCATTTCATTTGCGAAGGAGATATCCTTTGATAGGTATGCGTTCCTGGCATACTTCACCATTTCTGCAGAATCTAGAGTTGTTCTAAGGATTTCTGCTTCAGAGCCTCTGTATAGCTCCAGAAGGCTATCCCCTGACTTTTCATCAAATTGACCGATGACTATCCCCTGATCTCTTGGAAAAAGCAAGTCCTTAACAGCAGAACCCTCCCGCAGGAACTCTGGATTCATGCAAACTCCAAAGTCAACACCTGCCTTTTTTTTCGACATTTTTTCGAGAAGAGGGATTATTCTTGATCGAGTAGTCCCTGGAACAACTGTACTCTTGACCACGACAACGCAGTATTCGTCTTTTTTCGCCAATGATCTTCCGACATTCCTTGTCGCAATGATGATTTGCCTCAGGTCTATACTTCCGTCCTTCTTGCTCGGCGTGCCTGCACATATGAAAACTGCTGAAGAGGCAGAAATTGAGTTTCCTGCATCCTGTGTCGCAAAAAGCCTTCCCTCTTTCACGACTGCTTCAATAATCTCTTCAAGGCCACCTTCGTGTATTGGAGACGACCCTTCATTTATCCTCTTGATCCTGGACTGGTCTATGTCGACACAATACACAGTATTTCCTTTGTATGCCAGGCATGCCGAGGTGGTCAGACCTACGTACCCAGCCCCACCGATCACGGTAACGTTCATCGTTATCTCACAACACCGCATCACGCAAAAAGGACATAGTCTATTCTTCTCTGCACCCTTCTTTTCAATTCTTCGAGAACGTACTGCTCAGAAGCTTCAGCAAACTTCCCAGCCCGTCACGATAACGTATTTTGGCTGCTCCATGTTTTCTGTAAGAATAGTCAATGGGAATTTCCAAGATCTTCCATCCATTTTTGAGAACTTTAGCAGTCAACTCTACCTCAACACTGAAACCATTTTCCTTCAAGCGCAATGATTCAAGAACCTTCCTTGAGAAAACCTTGTGTCCAGTCATTATGTCTGTAATGTTTTCTTGGTATAGCATGCTTGCGACCTTTGATAGTATGACATTGCCAACCAAGTGTGAAAATGACATTCCATTTCGCTTACCAATGAATCGTGAACCATAGACGACATCTGCGCGCCCATCAAAAATCGGTTTTACTAGTTGTGGGATCTCAGTGGGAGAATATTCCATATCTGCATCTTGAACGACCACTATTTTCCCATGCCCAATTTTCAGACCTGTCTTCAAAGCCATTCCTTTTCCCATGTTTCTTTGATGCCTAATGTAAATCACTGAAGGAAACCTCGCTACCTCATCCTTTGTCCGATCCGATGAGCCATCGTCGACAACTATTATTTCCAATGGCCGGACCTTGGAATGGATCCTAGTCAGTTCAGACAGCGTTTGACCTATTGTTCCCTCTTCGTTATAGGTTGGGACCACCACAGTGACAGATGGGCAACCTTTTTCCAAAGCTCCTGCTTCAATTTCTGCTTTCCTGATCTCTGAACCAGACGAGATCGGGCGCTGCAACTGTTTTTGCATGTAACCGCAATCCTATTCGCATTGACTTTCGTCGCGGATAGAGGCCGATCTACTGTTCCGGAAGTAATCGTCAGCCATTCGCCAATGTTCTATGTTTCCAACATCATACCAACCATTTTGAACAACAAAAGAGTACACTTTTTCCCCGGCTTCCAACATCCGCGATATTGTATCAGCTGCGATGTCTTCCCCAGGTCTCAGATAATTCAGCACTCTGGGCTCGAAAATCCCAATTCCAATCCACGAAGGTCTTTCAAGCCTTGGTTTCTCTATGAACTTCGTCACTCTTCCCACCGCATCTGTCTCCAGTATGCCCACGGGCAACCTGAAACCTGTTGTTGCTCCCAAAGTCACAACAGCTTCCCTTTCTCTGTGGAATTTCAGCAACTCCCCATAGTCTATCTCCGTCAGATCATCCCCGTACCTCAAAATGAAAGCCCCTTCAATAAGAACACGAGCAAACAAAAGTTCATCGACCGTGCCGTTGGGTTCTTTGCTCGCGCTATACTTCAGTTTCAAATCTCTGAACTCGTACTTGAAATTTGACTCATCTTTCATGTTTATACAAAGAACAATATCCGTGAATCCTTGCTGAATAGCATCCTCCACTATCCACCTCAGACAAGGTTTGCCAGCAACTGGAATAAGACACTTAGGAATCAAAGTGGAGAATGGGAAAAATCTCTCCCCTTTGCCACCCGCCAAAACTAACATTCTCATAGAATTACTCAAGACTTGTTGCCCCCAAGACACCCAACGGCATCTTTCTCTGTTAGCACTGAATAGTCTCTCCCTGGGTGGGAGCAGACATGGAAGCATACGCTAAAACAGGGCAAATTCTGCTTTCTCCTCATCCCCTTCCGTTATATGTACAGAATAGAATAGACAATCGGCTGCTAAATAAGCCTAACTGAAACATTTGTCTTCATGGCAAAACACATTTGCAGCTTCAAATTTGAACAAGTTTAGCGAACAATGCACAAAGAGCAAAGACCTGAAGTCACTTCTTCTGAGAACAAAGAACAAGTTTGCGCAGGCCCATTGGATGCTAGTTTCAAACAATAAACTGACATGAAACTCAAACCTATGTAAGTACAACAGAAACACCGGATCCTTCTTCAGAGTCCCCAGACTACTACGTTTCTGTATTGAACTATTACGTATTTTGCCTTCGCCGCAAATCGGTCTCGACATCGCACAAGCGCGCGCTCAGCTTAGCCTATCGTAGTATGATGAGTTCTTAGTTTGGAGTATTTCGAGAATCATTTTTTCTGTATGTTCTCCGACGCCTTTGATTTCTCGAAGACGGTCTTTCACGGTTGACAACGGCTTGTCCAGTTTCGAGATTGACTGAGCATCATACGCGAAAGACGAACGTTTTCCCTCCAGCCGCAGGAAATACTCAATATGCTCTGGTAACGATTGCCAGGTCATTCTCGGACAAAACGTCCTCGAAGAGCTTTGGAAGCATTCTTCTGGGCATCCTGCAATTCTTGGCTGCCTGATTGAATACCGAATTTATCGAGTTCTAGTATTCTGCTGTTGCATTTCCCCATGGGTCTCCTCTGTAGATTTTCGAATACTCTGCGGCAAGTTCAGAACGCGTTTTTCTCAACAAATTTTCGAAGTAGGCTTTCTGTCTTCTTTTCTTGAGAGTCATGCCACCAAAAAGTGAAGTCAACGCCCCCCTCATGTGCTCTTCTCAGTTTTCCCCGATCAGTTCCGGCGTGTCGGTTATGAACAGAATCACTGGAAGAAGAAACATGCCACATTCAATGCCTTCCCTTTAGACGAGTAATCGTTTCTAATCATTCGATAGGAGACAGGACGCCTGGCTTGACCTCAGAGTTGATCTCATCGTTCGCAGATGAGAAACTGAAGCCGACGACGGACCTGTTCTCCTTGTTGATTTGTTTGATGATGTCCCTTTCGACGAGCGTAGATTTTGTAAGTTTATGCACGGGTCAATTGAGCTCCTGCAACAGCCGTAAGGTCTTTCTGGTCAACTCGTACTTTTTTTCCGCCTGCAGGTAACTGTCGCCGACGCCTCCTCCTAGTTATGATGAACGCTGACCGTGGCCTAGCAAGCTTTCTCAGCGGATTCAGCTCTTTTGGAAAAATTCCCACCGCGTTTATCTTTGCTGCCGCGTCTTCCCCGAAAGTTCCGTCAACATGGTAATTTTCTGACCGTCCGTCACAGTACGCGCAATTGTGCGTGCATCCTCGGTAAAGGTTCATTCCGTATCGTGAGATGAACCATGAATCGATCTTGCCGCGTTTAAGAAGGACCGATTTTGCCTCTGTCTCCCGGACGGTCAACTTGCCACTGGCACCTTCACACGATATTCCTCATTACACGGAGACTGATTTGTTTGTTTCAATTCGGCAAGTAGTTAGCGCACGCCCTATCGATAATCTTATTTCTTGGTTGAACTATAAGTAATCTTGAGGAAGGGTCAGATGCCAAAAGCAACTTTATCCAGATCCATTCTCGGCTTGTTGATTGCATCACTGTTATTCGGGCAGTTTGCCCTCCCCTTTCGATCAATTTCCACGTCAACTCCAACGACGCTCCGGGCCACGTCCACGTCAACAAATATGTCTACTTCTTTGACCCTTCTCGGCGGAGGAGCAAGATGGGCTGGCAGAAACGGCACTTCCGCTCTTTACATAGATTGGAAGGACAACTGGCTCAACCATCACCTCACAGACGGAGCTTCATGGGGTCCATGGCCGGAAGAAGCATATATGGACAACTTGACCGCGTCGGTCTCTCAAGCCTTGACCGAAAACGGTTTTGACGTGCATCTGGCCGGCGATATACCTGACAACCTGTCTGGCTACGACCTCTTGGTACTCTATGCTTACTGGGCAGCCGAGCCAAAGCTTGAACCAGTCATCCGACAGTTCATCTCGAACGGCGGAGGCTTCATTGTTCTAGAAGGCGCTGCCGAATACCTCAGATGCTACTGCAAAGACTTATGGACCTACCTTTGCCCGCCAGACCCCGCGAGCGCTCTTGTGAGCGAGTGGCTTGGCTCAGACTCCTACATTAACACGGGAGGATGGGCACACGTATCCGTGGACAACCCGTTTAACACTTCGCTTGCGACTGGAGACGCGTTGGTCGCAACGTCAGGACACAGCAACGCAGCCGTCGGCAACTTGCACGCTGACAGCCAGACCGTGGCAACGTGGGATTCGGGCTTAATCTTCGGTTACACTCATGAATTCGGGAACGGACGCGTTTACTACCAAGCAACATATTCAGACGAGACTCCTTCTGCACTGCCGCCACCTCCACCACCTCCGCCACCGCCACCGCAGGATAACGAAACCGTAGTCCGTATACAACCAGAAAACATGACCGTCAAGAAAGATGACGTCTTCGCCGTGAACGTCACGATCGAAAACGTCCCAGCAGACCCAGGCATCATGGGCATACAGTTTTCCTTAATTTGGGATCCCACGATTTTGACCGCTGTGAAACTGACTGACGTTGTGTTCCACGAAGTGACACCTTCCGCAGAGTATGACAACATATGGCAACTGCAGAACACCATAAGCCAAGGCCAAGCAAAGTACGCGTACACTTGGCAGGATGCCAGTAGAGCACGAGCTGGAGGCTACCTTCCGATTTCTGGCAACCATACCGTGGCAATGATAGAATTCAAAGCCCTCAACGAAGGCACGACGAGTCTGGGCCTATGGACTTTGATCGTCGCAGACCCGAATGGTGAGCGATTAGGCTACATATATTTCGATTCAACTGTCAACGTCATCGACTGCGTGGTCGCAGACACAAACAGCGACGGCAAAGTGGACCTGTACGATGCGTTGTCCATGGCGGGACATTTTGGCTGCAGAATCGGTGATGCCGATTGGAACGATAGTATAGACATGAACGGTGACCTGCAAATCGACATCTACGACGTAATTATCCTGGCATCTGCCTTCAGAGTATAATAGCGCGCGCTAGAAAGAAGAGATCTCCGAAAATTAAGTGAAAAGCCCATTTCTTGGTTGGGCTACCGCTTGGATCCCCAGATGTTTTCGAATTTCTCTTGCAAGCGTTTCGCCATAGTGAACGCGATAATTGTCTGTTATCACAAGTCTAGGTCTTGATCGTTTCACGTACTCAAGCAGCCCGTCGAAGTCAGAGTGGTCGCTGAGGGCTACCAAGTATTCTTTATCGCCTGTTTGACGTACTGCACTGTAGAATTCCCATCCGCTCACGCAGACACGGAAGTTATCGAGGCCTACGTGGTTTCGGGAGTGCATGTGGTAGAAACCGATGTATGGAGTGTTTTTTTCGAGCAGTGTGAAAGCTTGGAGTTCGTTTTGAAGGACAAGTTTGCCGAGGCGCATTTTGTGTTTTTCGCACACGCGACTGATGTGGTACACGTTTTCTGGAACGACGAAGGGCACGTTGATGTTTGCCGTGTTGAGTATTTGCATCACTTCCTGAATCTTGCCATGATAACCAAAAATGTACACTGGCCCTTGTTTTAGCCCTCGTTCCACGAGCGTGATTAGCGAGTTGTGAGTGTCCCCGTGGAACCTGCGTCTGCAATGTGGACTGCCATAGGTTGCTTCGATGACAAGGATGTCGCTGTCAAGGACAGGTGTCTCATCGATGCGAAAATCACCGGTGAAAACGATGCGTTTGCCTTCACGGTCTTGGACCAACACTTGAGCGGCACCGAGGATATGGTCAGCCTTATACAGAGTAATTTTTTCATCATCGTACTCCAATGTCTGCTCGTAGTCTAGGGCTTGCACGTTGCCGCGGCGGAGGTAGCCCTGTCCTTGCATCGCGTCGATCAAGTCTTTCGTGCCCCTGGTCATGAGGGTTCTCTGGCCTTTCCTGAGGCTTTGGGGTAAGCCTGCCATGTGGTCGGCGTGAGCATGAGTAACAACACGTACCGGGCGTGTTTCGTCGTAGGCATCGCAAGCCGTGTGCTTGCCGAGAAGTACTGCGCCTTTTTCTGTAATCGACGCTTTTTCGCTCACACCCTTCACCCCGAGGTCAGTATGCGGTTAGATACTCAACTATTTTTCTGGGGTCTTCGGTCCTTATTTTGACTCTTATGGGTCCGAGGGGAGATTCGTTTGGTTCGGTTGCGAAGGAGACGTGTCCAGCGTAGGCTACTTGCTTATTCAAACAGAAGTTGACGGAATTATTTTCTGCTCCGCGGATCAGGACGGTTCTTGCGGCGGCTCGAATGTGCTCTCTCTGTAATAGGTTGCGCAGTTTGATAAGGGCTTCTTGTCCTTTTGATTCGGCTTTCAGGAGGAACCCTTTCCGCAAAGGTCTTGTCTGGATTTTCACGGGTCCGAACATGTTTTCGACTGCTTGCTTCACTTTGTCTTCGGTTTCGGTTGGGTTGATTTCGGCTTCAACGTGGACGGTTACGTCATCCATTCTTGTTCCACTGCTTCAAGGGTTTCTCTGATGTCAACTTTCACGGCGCTGATCGGTCCCTGGTTTATTATCATTCTTTCAGCCATGGCTATAGCGTTGCCTAAGCCGACGCTTAGTTCTCGCATGTCCCGCTCGTTGAAATCTTCCCAGTTTTTCGGGTCGTCTGGCCTGGCCCGGTTGAAGAGGCGTTGAAAACGAGTTTCCGGGCCTGCGTGAACGCCGATATGTGTGAACTTGGGCAGGTTCCTTTTCAACTCGTCAACTTCGTCGAGGCTTCTTATTCCGTCGACGATTACTTTGCTGCCTTTGGCAGCGGCTATTCTGGGGAGGCATTTCTTGGCCACGACGGCTGGTCCTTCTTCGCGCCTCAACGCAAGCATGACTTTGCCGATGTTTTCAGGGGTCAGTTCGAGTTTTCTTTTTTTCGTCTCCTCTCGGACTACGTCGCCCATAGAGATTACTTCGTAGTCTTGCTCTTCCGCCACGTTGACCACTAGAGATTTGCCTGACCCGGGCATGCCTGTTAAGCCTAGAACTAGTTTATCTCCTTTCATTTTATGGTCTCGCCTGTTGTGATTGACAGATAGTCTTTTACATGTTAAAAGCATTTATGAAATGAACGAGTCAAAACACACTGGTTGGTCGGTCAAGATTGTCTGAAATGGTCAGGAGTTTCATAGCTTTCGACTTGGACAGTGACTTCGTACGGAAAAAGTTGACGGAGATTCAAACGTTGCTCGTCAAGACGGGCGCCGATTTGAAGGTGGTTGAGCCTCAGAACATTCATGTCACGATGAGGTTTCTCGGCGACGTGAGCACGGATAACGTTGAGAAGGTTTACGAAGCGATGAAGAAAGCATTGTTCGCGCCCTTCGGCGTGAAGATTCAGGGAATCGGAGCCTTTCCAGACGTGAGGTATCCGCGCGTCGTGTGGGCAGGAATCACTCATGGCGCGAACGATCTACGAAGCATCAGCAGTCAGTTGGAGCCACATTTGATGGCTTTGGGGTTTGCGCCTGACCCTAAAGGGTTCAGTCCGCACTTGACGATTGCGCGGGTCAGGGGCGGAAGGAACAAGGCAGAGTTAGCGAAATTCATCACTGACCGCAAGGATTTTGATTTTGGAACGATCATGGCGGCATGTTTACGGTTGAAGAAGAGTCATTTGACGCTGACGGGTCCGATTTACTCGACGCTGAAAGAGGTCTGTCCGCCTGGGTGAGAGAAGGATCGGCTGATGAAAGATAAGACCGCCGATGTTTTAGCAGTTGTTCTGAAGGAAGTCACTCCCGACGCGGGTGAGCGGAGCAAGATTGAAGCGGTGGCCAAGAAGCTTGAGAAGAAAGTCACTGCGGCAGCTCAGAAGCTTGGTGTGGAAGCAAATGTGCGTGTTGAGGGCTCGATTGCCAAAGACACTTGGATCAGCGGTGAGCCAGACGTTGACGTGTTCATGTGCATTCCCAAGTCGATACCGCGGGCTATGCTTGGCGAGGTCTGTTTGAAAGTTGCGAAAGAAGCAATGAAAGGCGCGAGGCAGGTTGAACGGTTTGCTGAGCATCCGTATCTTGAGGCTTTTGTTGACGGCGTGCGCGTTAATGTTGTTCCTTGTTATGATGTGAAACCGGGCGAGTGGCTCAGTGCGACGGACCGGACGCCGTTTCACACGGATTACGTGAACGCGCATCTGACGGTTGACAAGCGCAGTGAGGTGCGGTTACTGAAGAAGTTCATGAAGGGCATAGGCGTCTATGGGGCGGAGATTAAGGTCGGCGGGTTCAGCGGTTACCTCTGTGAGTTGCTGATTTTGCATTATAGGTCGTTTTTTGAGACGGTTGAGGCGTTTGCTGGGCACAGGCAACGATTGGTCATCGACATTGAAGGGTTCTATAAGGATAGGGAGAAAGAGTTGGACCTGTTGTTTGATGAGCCATTGGTTGTTGTTGACTCGGTTGATAAGGCGAGGAACGTGGCTTCTGCGGTTCGGGAACAGAGGCTTTACGCGTTCATTGCTGCTTCACAAGCTTTTCTGAAGAATCCTAATCACAATTTCTTTGAGCCTAAGAAGACGATTCCGTTTGCTGTTACAAAGATGAGGCGAGAGTTGAAGAGGCGGGGTTCAAAGATCGTTTTCGTCGTTTTCGGCAAGGTTGGTGCGGTTCCTGATATTTTGTGGGGGCAGTTGTACAAGAGTCAGCGGAGTTTGAGGAAGCTGGTTGAGCTCAGTGGTTTTGGGGTCCTGAGGGATCTTCCATGGAGCGATGAGAAGGGTTTGAGCATGTTTGTTTTTGAGCTGGATGATTGCTGTATATCGCCGGTTAGGCTGCATTTGGGTCCCCCGTTGGGCAAGGAGAAAGAGTGTGAAAGGTTCATTCAGAAGCATTTAGGCAAGCCGAGTACGTTTTGTGGACCTTATGTTCAAAACGGCAGATGGGTTGTTTTGGTGCAGAGGAAATACACTGATGCTTGTGTTTTGTTAAGGGAGAAGTTGAAGGATGGCGGGAAGAATGCGGGTGTTGCTGAGGGGATTTCGTTGGTGTTGAAAAAGAGGGTTTTCAAGGTTTGCGTGAATGAGGAAATTGCTGGGATCTACGGGAAGAACAGGGAGTTTGCGGTGTTTTTGACCGAGTTTTTGGTTGGAAAGCCTAAGTGGCTAGTAGCCGCCTAGTGCGAGAGCGATTATCGTGATTCCCAGCAACCAAGTGTAGATTGCGAAGTAATGGAATTTCTTGGATTTGACTGCTTTTGAGACTATTCTGATGGCGATGTAGCCCACGATCATGGCTATTGCCACGCCTACGAGCACTGCAGGGTAGCCTATTCCCGAAAGGGCGATTTGGCCTCGGGTCTTGTATGCTTCCACGGCAGTGTCGCCCAATATTGCTGGAACGGAGAGTAAGAATGAGAATTTGAAGGCCTTTTCTCGTTTTAGCCCGAGAAGCAACGCAGTTGAAATCGTTGCTCCGCTTCTTGACAAGCCAGGGAATATTGCGAGTCCTTGGGCGACGCCCATCAGTAAGGCTATTCTGTACGTGACGTTGTCCGCGTCTTCTTTTCCTGTTCTTGAAGTGTAGACCAAGGTTGCGCCGATGATGAAGGTTATGCCGATGATGAGGAGTCGTTGAAGTGTGTCTTCGAGAAGTTGGACGTAGAGGAGCCCGATTATGGCGGTAGGGACGGTTGCGACTATTATGGGCAGGACGAGTTTTCCGGCTTCTGATTTGAGGTCTCGGTGGACTAGTGCAGATAGGATGTTGATGATGTCGTGTCGAAAGTAGAAAATGACGACGATCAGCGTGCCTAGATGAAGAATGAGGTTGAATAGTGGTGTGGTTGTTAGGCCTAGGTAGTGTTCGGCGATTTTGAGGTGTCCGGTGCTGGAGATGGGGAGCCATTCGGCTAAGCCTTGGATTAGTCCGAGAATCCCTGTGTTTGCTAGTTGGTCGAGCATATATGTTGCCTTGGTTTCGAAAGATAGGTTTGTGTTGCTTATTAATTGTTTAATGTTAGCGCGCGCGCTGAACGGTTGTTGTTTCAAGTTGGAAAGCAGGCTACCCCCCTCCCCCCTATGTTTTTTCGTGTGAGGGGTCGTGTGCAGGGTTTCTGTGAGGGTTGAGGGTGGTTCTGTAAGCGATTTTTCAGCGGGATCCATGTTGAATGTGTGCTGTTTCTGATGTGCGATGTCTAGCCTCTGCAAGCTCTCGAGCGTGGGATCCTCTTCTAAATTCTCTAGAGATAGAACTCCCATTATCACTTATTGAAGAGATTTTGACTCGTCAAGAAGTTGACCTGATCACTGAATTGCTTCTAGAAGAGATTTTGAAATCTGTTCCAGATCTTGAGCTGATCGGAAACGAGCAGTTGCCCATGTTAACGATTTCAGCATTTGTCCGTCTGAAACTTCTTCAAGGTTTCAAGCTGAGCAGGATACCCGAAGACGCATGTGAACCGCTTGACAAGCTCGCCGTTCTTCGATTTGTAAGAAAGAGGATCGTTCATTGGATTAAGCAATATTGCGCGCGCTACGAGACTTAGCCTAAAAGTCCATGCTTTTGTAAAAATTTTGCTGTAACAATC
>Ga0315289_10003875_pt1 | contig 22525 bp, 16 predicted proteins | sample YL17G11_40_MG_FD_203452 | JGI IMG/M metagenome (GOLD analysis project Ga0315289, IMG submission 203452) | Sediment microbial communities from Yellowstone Lake, YNP, Wyoming, USA - YL17G11_40 | ecosystem: Environmental > Aquatic > Freshwater > Lake > Sediment | place: USA: Wyoming | collected... | reverse complement strand
ACTGCTTCTCACTATCACTCAGGCGATCCTTGAATTCCTCTATGTTCTCCGACTGCATAGCCGCTCGGAAGAGGGCGAATGCAGTTGCCTCCTGAACACGCCCGATTCCGATGAAATCCTCCTTTGGAAGCGATTCAAGTGCGCCCCCGTAGGAATCGGCTGCGCCTAGCCAATCGTATTCCTTCTCTAGATGCCTTGCACGAGATAAAAGGGATTCCACATCGCCTTTCTTTTCAGCCATATCCCCAGACTTGATAGCGAATCGCCCTACCTTCCCTAAGGTCTTTTCTAGGAGATGATGCCCGGACTATTGTTGTGACATTAATCCATCAGATAGAATTAAAATGTACGAGGTTCCGGATATTGGTCCGGAAGATACTGGCAAGCAAAGCTGGATGCTATACCTGCCAGTACAAAATGAATGAGGGTCGGACTCCGGATTGCCGTGGATGAACTTCCTGGTCCTGGTAGCGACCTAATGGCGATGACAGTCCAGCTGCGAATATGGGGTCTATCTCTCCTTGAGCTTCGGATTCAGTACCTCGTCCATCGCGTAGCTCATGAGCGTGAACCCGAGAATCGTTAACACAATGAAAAGGCCGGGCATGATTATCCATGCATAGGGTCCGACCGAGGCGGCGTTCCAATTGCTCGCCTCTTGAAGTATCTTGCCCCATGTCTCAACGTCCTGGGGTCCGAGTCTCAGGAAGCTCAGAGTGGCCTCGGAGAGGATCGCCATCGCCACACAGAGGATCGCGTTCGCGAATATGAGGGGCATGACATTTGGGAATACATGCTTCCTAATGACATGCCACTCGCCAGAACCTATAGCTTTTGCGCGCTCAACGAACTGCCTCGTCTTCAGCGTGAGCACCTGCGAACGGACTATCCTCGCGGTGGCGGACCAACTAGATATTCCTATGACCACTATCACGGCGAGTAGGTCCTGCCTTCCCCAGATGGACGCGATCACGATCATTAGTACCAGCCAAGGGACCGATAGGAAGACGTCGTTGATCCTCATGATAACCTCATCCCGCCAGCCACCCCAGTATCCGGATGCCAGGCCAACAACGGTCCCGATGAACATAGAGATCGCCATCGCCACGAACCCAACAAGGAGTGACGCAGTCGTCCCATGGACTGTCTGAGCGAAGACGTCCCTTCCGGAGTTGTCCGTGCCGAACCAGTGCTCCCAGGACGAAGGCTGCTGTATATCTGTCGAGCCTTGGTTTTGGTCGTAAGGCACGAGAGCCGAACCCACGACGCCGAACAGGACGAAGAAGAGGATGATTACTAGTCCTACCCTTCCCATCCATTTTGCCATCAACAGGTCCGTGTTCTTGCCGACGCCTCTCGACCAGAGACTCAACTTGTCCGCCAGCATAGGGTTGAACGAGAAGACTCTCCTCGAGGCCTTCTCGAATCCCTTCTCGAATGTGTTCCTGGTCTTCGTCATGTGATGGTCACCCTCGGGTCGATGTATACGAGGACGATGTCGGCAACCAGGTTCGCGATCACGACCGCCACTCCCCCGATGAAGAATATGAACTGCAGCATTGGGTAGTCTTGTTTCCAGATGGCAGCCATGGTGTACCAGCCGATACCTTGATAGCCGAAGACAATCTCTATCTGGAACACGCCTGCGAGGACGAATGCCGTGCTCATCGCGATGGTCGTCACAATCGGCAGTCTCGCATTCGGCATCGCGTGTCTGCGCATGACCTCCTTCTCAGACAATCCCTTCGCGTAGGCAGTAACTATGTAATCCTCCGTAAGAACATCAATCAGCGAGTTCCTCATGATCAGAGTTATGCCAGCGATGGACCCGATGGTCAGCGTCGCGACGGGGAGGACCATGTGCCACAGGAGGTCGACCGCAGTCTCAGGCGTGAAGGGTTGGAGCTCGCGTCCAATGCTCAAGTATCCACCTGCAGGGAACCAGCCGAGCCAGCTCACGAACACAACGATTAGCACGATTGAGAGCCAGAACATCGGCATGCCGTAGAAGAAGAGGCTGACGGCAGTTATGGACAGGTCCGCGGACTTTCCGCGCTTGCGGGCGGCAATCCTGCCCAGGATAATGCCAGTCAGGAAAGTCAGGAAGGAGGATGTGCCAACGAGGAGTATGGTCCAGAATATCGCATCCCCGTACACATCGACCACTGGCATCTCCCACTGGTAAGAGATGCCCCACTCGCCGGTGAAGGTGTCCACGTAGTAGTTCACGAACTGCTCTTCCAGAGAATCGTTAAGGTGCATGATCTCGACGTTTCTCCAGTACGCAGCATCTGTCGTGTGCGGGGAGCGGTTCAACATGAGCATAGCCGGATCCCCGGGCATTATGCGGAACAGAGCGAAGTTCAGCGCCATGATCAGCATTATCGTTATGAACGCGTTGAATATCCGTCTCGCGAGGACGTACCTTAGGGATGCCAATTGCGTACCTGCCTCTGTGGCTCTTCAGTCCTACCTGCCAAGGCCAATCTCTAGCCCATCAAGGTCGATTCAAAGAGATAAATGGGTTTGCGGAAGTGGTTCCTGCCTCTTACCTACTGCTTGGGCGCCGGCGCGGATCCTGAAGCATCCTGTACGGGAGGGACCGTGCCTTCCATGCCTCCCACCTCCGCAGGCGTCTTCTTCCTCATGAAGAACCAGAGGAGCACGAGCACGAAGACCACCACGACCGCTGCGACGCCGCCCCAGAGGGCCCAGTTGGTGGCCTCCTGCGCCTCCACAGACACCTCGAGTGTCCTCGAGTTCCAGGTTTTGACGGAGTGGTACGCCATCTGGCCATCGTCGACGGTGAAGGTCGCGACGTAGGGAGTAGACCTGCCCTCAGAGAAGGTGTGGTTCACGAAGACCGTCTTGGGCTCGTTGCCTGGCGACACAGTTATGTTCGATACAACCGTGGGATCAGTGCCATCGCCAAAGTCCACTAAGAGGTTGAGTACGTCTCCCTCGTAGTCGCTGACCACAACAGTGAACATGATCTGCTCGTCGGGCCGGTAGAGGTCCTTTTCCGGCATCATGACAATCTCGCCATCTATCCTCGGTTTGAAGTTCTCGCTGATGATGACGGGGATCACGCCGCTCACGTTGTGGCCTGGAAGGCCAGTGCCATCATCCACGTACACTGTGACATTCACTTCACCGACCATCTCATAGACGTGCGTTCCCGCGAACTTGGGCGATGCTCCAGTGCTCATCTCACCATCACCCCATAGGTACGTGACGCTCAGTGGGTCGCTGTCATTGTCCCTTACCCTCGCCGGCGTGAGCGTAAAGGTCTTGTTGTACATGGCTGATGCTCCCGAGGAGAGGATCAGCCACGGCGGGCTGTTCTCCTTGACGACCATTGTAATCGCCTTGCTCACATTGTCCGTGCCGTCGTTCGCCCACAGCGTAGCAGTGTAGGTTCCAGTGTCCGAGTACTTGTGGACGAAGTCGAAGTACTGTCTAGCCGTAGTCCCTCCTGCTGTACTGTTCTGGGAGGCGTTCCCGTCGCCGAACTCAAGATACAGTTCGAGGGCATCGCTGTTAGTGTCTACCGCACTCGCGTTGAAGATCACGTCGGAGTCAGGGTATGCAGGGTTGGGCACTGCGACCAGTCCGAGCGAGCTTGGCGGCACCTGCGCTCCTGGGCCGCGTATCACCGCATCCACCGTCGACGAAATGTTGTGGCCCGGCTCGCCTGTGAGGTCATCGACCCAGACAGTCACTAGGTATGCGCCTTGCGCGCTCCAACTATGCACAGCAGTTGACACTGCTGTCGTTCCCGTGGTCAGAGGAGTCGACTCTGTGACATTGAATGTTCCATCCCCCCACACCCATGTGAACCTGAGCGCGTCGGGGTCAACATCGCTGCTCGAGGCCCAGCACTCTATATCAATGTCCCTATTGCCCGTGATGCTCGAAATGACGGGTGCCTCAGGCGGTTGGTTGAGAACCACCTCAAATGGTATACTGGTCGAGACGTTGTGGCCAGGCCACAACGATCCATCAGAGATCCAGAGCCCTACATTGTACCAACCCGGGACGCTCCAGTTGTGGATCTGAGTATCGATCACTTCGCCGCCCTTTGTGGTTGGCTGGTATAGGGTTGTCGTGTATGTTCCGTCGTCCCAGTCCCATGTGACCTGCAGCCCAGTCCCTGAGAAGGCGCCGGTCTCGGCGTCCCTCGCGCCAACGGTCCAAGTCACGTCTTGATTCCTGTATGCCTTGTCAATCGGATCAGATAGGATTGGGGTAGTCAGCTCGGGAGCGGCATCAGGCAGAGGAAACACGCAGACCGTGGCGTAGCTTGTCGCCGTGTTGCCGGGATTGCCGTCTGATGCGGTCACATTCATTGCGAAGCCGTTTGGAGGCAGCGCAAGAGCTGAGTAGACGTGGGTCTTCGTGAAGGTAACACCATTTGTCGTGCCGACACTGCTTGAGTTGGTGCTTGTCTGGCCGTCTCCGAAGTTCCAAGTGACGCTGATCGGGTCTCCCTCAGGATCACTTGCTGTAATCGTGAAAGTCTGGGTATCGTTCAGGACGAACTGGTATTCCGTGTTCAGCGGGAGGGTGAACTCCGGCATCTGGTTTCCTCCCTTCGACTCAAGGTCGAACCAGAGCCAGGGCAAGGCTGAAGATACGGATCTGCCATTATGAGCGGACCAGTCGCCCCATCCCGTGTACCTCGCATTGGAGGTCACGTATAGTCCTAGGCCGTAGATTAGCGGGGTCTCGGCCCTCGAGTCGTATATCCACTGCTGCAGCTTGTCCACGATGACCTTCCTGTCCGCTGTGTCGAATATCCTCAGGGCGGCGGAGTAGTTCTCGTCGTATGCTGAGTAGGCTTGCCCCGTCGATGAATTCGCCTCATTGTAGTACCACGGTCCCATGGGCATCTGGCAGTTGACTCCGCCAGACGACATCTGCGAGGTTAGCCATACCCCCAGGTTCGTAAGTGGTTCCGGAGCCCAGTACCATCCCCATATCCACACGTCGTAGTCCGCGTGAAGCCAGGGGCCATACGTCATGACAGTATTAGATTCAAGGGAGAAATCGAACACAATGCCTGCATTCCGTGCCCACCCAACCAAGTTCGTTCCAATGGCTTCGTAGTTCGGGATTGAACTCACCGCCTGCAACCTGAATCTGAGCTCTGAGCCTGCAGTCGCCCAGCCCATCTTGACGGGGTATGCATCGGACGTGGCCTCGAGCTGCGGGTCGCTGTCCAGATTCGCGTAGCCATTCGCGAGGAGCAGATTCTTCGCCGCTGTTGTATCATAAGGCAGCTTACCCTGTATGTCACACTGCCAGTATCCAGGAGACAGCACAGAGAAGGCTACGTCTGTAAGACCGTAACACAATGTCTCGGCTATGTAGCTCTTGTTGATGGTCATCGCTATGGCTTCTCTGACAATCGGGTCCAGCAGAAGCGGGTTCCCTTGACCGTAGCCCCCTTCTGTGGTCTTCCTGAACTCGACAGGTATCGCATTGATTGCGACATCGGTAATGCCCATTTGGTGGGCAGCCATCTTGTTGAACCTGTTGCTCACTTGGTTCACGAACATGTTGGGAGATCCAGAGATGTCTATCGCGTCGAGCTCCCCCGCGTTCATGGCAGTGACCATAAGGTTAGCGTTGCTGTAATATCTGTAGACGATTCCATCGACCTTCACCACCCTATCACCGCTCAGGCTTCCAAGCGGGTAATCGGATGAGCCATGGTAGTTTGGGGCTCTTGTGAACCTGTACCACTGAGTCTTCAGAGAGCTTTTGTACACGAACGGACCGCTGCCGACAAGCCAGCTAGGATCCTTCGAACCAAGCACGTTCGGGTCGTTCTCCCAGATGTACTTCGGAAGGATCGGGATCACGACCAAGTCATCGAACAAAGTCGCCTTAGGGAACTCCACATCGATTCCGACCTGGAATGTTCCGGTTGCGTTGGCGCCGGTCACAGCGCTGAGATAATAGTCCCAAGCGCCCCCTGGGTTGTTCTTGATCAGGTTGATCGTGAACGCGACATCTTCCGCCGTCAGCTGGTGCGATTTGTCATTGATGTTCTCGAGGTTCCTGAAGTACGCATTGTGCGTGATGTTGACGTACAAGGTCATGTTGCCGCTCGGGTGATTGACTGTGGTGTAGTCAGTGGCCAGATCATTGACAGGCCCCTCCCAGTCCTCGTTGTACTGGAACAACACACTGTACATTAGATTGTACGCAACGTAGTCGAAAAGGGACACAGGGTTGAGAGGGTTCCAGTTCGCCTGATCCCAAAGAACCCCCACTTTCACGTAGTACTCAGCCGCAGCTGCATTCTGAACAAAATCGGCCATCGGCAGGACCATGGGTACTGCCGAGACCAACAGAACACCTACAACGGACAACGCAAGCAAACGGGTTAGTCTCACACAACGACCACTCACATTCATCCCCCTCGACGACTCCATTTCCTCAGCCCAGACGGAACAAAGTCCGCGTCTGTCCCTGCGTGCTGGATGGTGTTTCCTTGGTATAAAATGATTTGTTGCTGGACGCGCGAAATCACGTAGTCATGCTCATTACTCAGGACGTGACGCGGAATAGGAGGAGGAGTTTCATCCACATACGCGGACAGCCGGTTCGCACTTACCTTGTCAACTTAAGCACTGCATCGAGTCGGCGCAATTCACTGCCGTCTCCTGTGAAAGCAGGAATCTCGTTTTCCTTCCTTTCGGTCTTCTCTCAACAGCCAGAGTATGGGAAGACCAGCGAGCCTGGTGGGATTCGCACCGTCAACCTGATAGCGGATCGGAAGAGAGGTTCAACCAGAGGGGAAGGTGCTCGGAGTCAAACAATTTTCCTTTCTCTCACAACACCGTTCTGGCGGCAGCCGGACAACTCTTTTCTGGAGTCATTGGGAGCAGATTCGGCGCCCCTCAGGTCCTCTATATATGTGGCCCTTGGAGATAATAATATGATGAACTTGTGATAATTGGGCAAACGCTAATCATCGTCGAGTCTCCTGCAGCATGAGGCACGCCTCTACTCTGACAACCGAGCACTACTACTGTCGCGCAAGGGCTGACCTTGCCTTCGCTGGTGTCAATGACGCATTCAACTCCGTCTTTACGCACGAGCCAGCTATCGCTGAGGAAAACGATTGAATTGAAATCCGAGAATAGTTATCTGGCTAGAACACGGAGTGGGCCCAACCGGGCCAGAACCAGGGCACAGCCAGACAGTTGAGCCTGGATTCTAATGCGACAGCGAAAGAGCAAGGCCAGTTCGACAAACCCTTTGATGCTTTTTCCTTATTACCCTTTCAAGACGGTCAGGCTCAGATCGATCTCCTCTTTTCCCCCTTCGCAGTAGTGACCTTGTTTCCTTCTTGATGTGATGATTGAACAGCAGAATGCCGCCTCCCCTATGGTCTTTTCCGAGGAAGCAGTTGGCATCGTGTCTGTTCATGTTGTCGTTGCATGAGTGATTCACGCCACATCTAACTTAAATGGCACACTGAGTTTAGGGTTAGATTTGAACATTAATTCTACACATTGAATTAAAATGTGCGAGGGCCCGGATTATGGCCCGGAATCTACTGGCAATTAAACCCCGCACCTATAGAATTCACGAGTGCTAGGGACAAATCGAGGGCCGATTATTGGCATCGAATCTACCAGCAATTAAAGGTCACCGCGATAAATGCCGGTACGAAATGTGCGGGGTATTCCGCCCGTACCGTCGCCTTTCTTCTCCACGGGCTTTTCTCAAAAGCTGAAGTGGGCCCAACCGGATTTGTGCCCACTGAAATGACTGGCTCGGTGTAAGAAGGTACAGTACCTCAAATCTATGGCATCTCAGGAAGGGTATCAGAAACGAGGGGTTCGTGACCCCTCGCAAACCCCTTTCCTTTTTCTCGGCTATGAGCTCTTCCGAACAGTGACCAAGAGAAAGGTACTGGTTTATATCCCTCGAGAAACTTACTGTTTGTATGGCCCAAGGCATATGTGTCAATTGTGGAAAGGCGCCAACTTGGCACGCGACAGGATTCTACTGCACGACACAGGGATGCGAGAATTTTGGGAAACTGTACTGCTATCATTGCGTCCCTAAGGCAGGTTTCGCAAAGCAAGCAGTCTGCCCTAAATGTGGTCGGCTGATGAAGAAATAGGTGAGTGAACTGCCCTTCTCCTCTCCAGCACGATACAGAGGCAATCAAGGAGTGCTACGACTCGAAGATGGGAAGCTCGTATTCGCCAGGCGGGGTGGCCTCATTGATCGAGGCGAGTACATCATTCAAACCATACCACTCTGGTCAATAAGATCTGTGGAGGCCCGAAACTCCATGAAGCCAACGCTTGTGGTATTGATCGAAGGTTCAGTCGTTTCGGGAATTCCTCGTCACGAGTTTATTGTCGATGCCCCAGGACCATGGGTCAGTGCAATTCAAAGTGAAATGAAGAAGGTTGAAGTGCGAGCTCATCAATCGCCACAACCAATCTACGTGAAGGAAGTAGTGAGAGAGATTGTGAAGTACCCTTGCCCGTACTGCAACTCTCTGATAGAGGTTACTTCGACCAGTTGCCCGGTTTGTGGGGCTCCTCAAAGGAAGTAGTTCCATCGTCATCCGGAAGGTCTTTTCCGAGGCTCAACCTCTCTCCCTATCCTTAATGCTACCTTGGGCTCATTCGCAACTCATTAGGGTATGCCGAAATGATGAACCCGATTTCGATGATTGTCAAAGCAATCAAGGATTGGCTGACGAAGCGAGAAGAAGAGCGCAAGTATTGGGGATGGCATGACACGCTCTATGCTGGTGGCAGCCGACAGAGCCAAGAATGGCAGCAACTCCGCCTTCAAATTCTCCGCAGGGACCACTACCGCTGTGTTCGATGCGGACGGTCAGGACGTTTTCCAAGACGAAGCAAATGGGAACCTTTCGTGCCGACAGGTCCGTACGTTGGACTACACGTGCATCATGTGAAGGCGCTCAGTAGAGGGGGATCTAACAACCCAGAGAACCTTCAGACACTCTGCATATGGTGTCATGAGAACGAAACTGGCAGGCCCCTCAAAGGGGCTCGATAGAGCTTCCGTCACTGAGACCTTGAGAAGATTCAGATAACATCCTGAGGCACGTCTTTGGTCCAGGTTTCAAACGAGCAACCGGAGGGATTGGGCAGCATGATCTCCAACTGCTGGGATTCTCCTTCGTGAGAAACTCGGCTGGTCAATTGTACTGTGTTGAATCTGGCATCGAAGCAAATCATCCTCCGCGGTGCTTCGCCCTGGGCTTTGCGAAGTCGGAATTCAATCAACGCCTGCCTCTCATCCCCTTTGGGCAAGTAGGGCCCTCGGAAGAAGGCTGCTTCCACAGAACTCTTGGAAGGTACAGAACGAGTTGCGGCTACGTCTCCTACAGCTTTGAAGAGAAGTGACACCAACACATGATCAATCATCACAGTTCCATTCGCTGAGCAATAGAAGAAGCTCTCATCAATGCTCGAGGGGCGCCAATCGCCAAACAGGAACTCATTCAGGGCTGATGGCGAGACTTGGACAAGCGTACGAATCGGCAGGACAAGATTGCTCTTCTGAGTGTTGTCGTAGTGCTGCCTAACAACTTCCAGAAATGACTGGCCGAAGACTCCTGTGGCGAACATACTCCTGAAGACACCGGGATTGATACTCTTGACTTGCTCCACTTTTGTCTCAATAGGTACATTCTGGCGAAGAACTGGAAAGATGATCTCGAACATTGTGTTCCATTCGACCATTGCAGCTTCATTCGCCCGCTCCGTTCCTAGTTCGCCGTCTGGAACGGAATCGACCACTCGCCGCTCTTCTGGTGAAAGCGGCCTCGAGAACTCCATTCGCATCAGTATGCCGCGAGCATTGAGTATTTCCTCCACCAAATCGTAGTCCAGATGATTCTGACAGAAGACCGACTCTATCAACGCCCTAGATAGCGTGGGGTCCGGGTCTGATAGGAAGATCTTGGCTGCTTCCAAGAAAGCTCTTCGATCGTTCTTCCTCAGAAAATAGTGGTCCGTTGTAGTCCTGTGTCTTTTCGGTCTTCTCTTGGTCTTGCCAAGTATCCCCCTGCTAACAAGCCGCTCGCAGACCTTCTTCGCCCATGCCCTCGTTATGCTCCTTCCTAAGGTCGATTCAATCTGCGCAGGACATCCTACGAAGTCTGAGTTCTTCAGATAATGAAGAATGACTTTTCGTTCTTGGTCGGTTACCTCGCCGTTCATTACGGACGAATTGGCGCAACGGCTTATAAAACTGTTTACTGCAGTTTACCGATATATAGCAGTATACCAATCTGGATTGCCAACACTGGTATAGTGGAAAGTCCCACAGTACTCCTTGACTATCCATATTAATAGACTCATCGCGTATTAGTGACTGGAGATATGTTGGAGATGAACGGCATTCACGAAAGAACGGGTTCGCTAACATGGCATGAGGAAACCTCGTCCGAATCGCAGCCTAACTGCAATGTACCTGAAATGAACGAGAGCACCCCGTCGACAGTCGGGACGCCCGATCAGGAGACTTCTGTTGGCGCCTCCTCTGGACAACTCGTCATCGTGATTGATGGCAGCAATATCGCCTATGGCGGCGGTTCGCTGAAACCGACTGCTGAGAGGTTGATGCGGCTCATGCAGAAGTTCGAGAGTATCGACGCGGAGACAATCACCGTAATCGATGCGAGCCTAAGGCACAAAGTACCGGACAGAGATCGACTCGAACGGATGCTTGAAGATTTCCAGGTGGCACAGGCTCCTGGTGGAAGGGAGGCGGATGAGTTCATCATTCAGCTCATGAACATCCTCACAGGAAGGGGTCACATGGTCATGGTGATGACCAACGACACAGGATTCGAGAGACGCCTGAACGGTCGTGGAAGCAGAATCGCATTCATGGTTGTACGCATCGGTGATGAGGAAGTGTTCCTTATGGACCCTCTTCCGAGTGTGGCTCTCGGCAATGCCTTGGGCACCGATGGGGCAATGAAAATGGAGGGAAAGCATGGGTAAGGGGAAGGGCGGAGGCAGGCACTACAGCCCCAACGACATGAGATCAATGGCGATGAATCCAAACAGTTTCGCCTGCAAAGCGGCGGTGGACAACCGAGCGATGCAGTTGAACCCCGAAGCCCCCGTTTACTCCTCGTCGAGGAATGTGAGCGAGGGAGGAGGCAGCACGATGCAAGTGCTTCATGAGGGAGGTGAGGAGTCAAAGAGGGATGCTCAGACTCCACGATCCAAGTCACCAAGTTTGGATGCTGAGCACTCTCACGAACCCTGATGTTGAGAACATCTACCCCAATACCCATTCCATAAGTGATGACAGACGTGCCACGCCGCAGGTGCCCGAAGTGCGGGGCCGAGATGGAGTTCCAGAACGACATGTGCGACGAGCCCGTCCGGCTCCTCCCCCCCGGTTCGGACCAGCCCATCCCCGCGGAGCTGTGGATTTGCGCCCAACGCCATACGGCGTGCTTCCTCCTGCTCGAGGCCCCCTTGGACTCGTAGTCACCTGACCCTCAGATGGGATAGGTTATTCTCCTCACGCGTTCATGCGCGGACGGGGAAGACCCGATGCCATCCCAGGACTTGATCCGCTCGACCCTGCGCGACTTCTGCCTCGAGTTCACCTCTGAGCCATATCTGTGCTACACCGAGCATGGGCTCCACGCGCTGTTCTTCAGCCGCCTCCACGACGCGCTCCCTGTGGACCAGAGGTACCTCGAGTGGGGCGGCAGGAGGGTGTGCGCGATCCAGAAGGAGTACGCCACGGCCCACGACCTCGGCAAGTCGAGGCGCCAGCACTGGGACATCGCCGTCCTCAGGAACCCGCCAGTCACCAAGGGGGAGCCTCCGTACGACCACTTCGAGGTAGAGGCGGCCGTCGAGTTCGGCCTGAACGAGGGCAGGGACCACCTGATCGAGGACATGAGGCGGCTGTCTCACAAGTCATCGAACGTTCGCAATGGATACACTGTGCACCTCTACCGCATCTCCAATGCGGTTTCGAAGAGGGATTTGAGTCCCAGGTCGACCCGAGTGTGGCCGGGTAATCGCTCTGACGAGAAGGACAAGCTGCTCGCAGAGGTCAGGAAGACCAATGTCACGGCGTACTACGTCCTCGTCGATTCGACTTGCACACATAAGCCCGAGGCGCTGGTTATTGAGCGCTCTGGAATCCATCAACTCGGGTCATAGGGAAACCGACAATGATGTCAAGGCAAGCGAGCTAGTGTCCCTCCTCCGAGGCCCAATGCCGTCTTGCAGCATCCGGGTGTGCAGAGATTCTGTCCTATTAGTCTTCGTTATCTTCTGAAGTAGATTCGCGTTACCCAAACAATGCCGCATATATTCGCTATACGAATAGCATGCTGGGGAATCACGTGGTCGTTGGGCAAACGTTAAGTATCGACAACTTCGTTGTTTCTTCGTGTGGAACAACTCGGAGAGTGGAGGACTTGAAAGTCCACCTTAAGGAGTACAAGCAACTGGATGGATCGTCCAAGATGCTAGTCTCCCGAGTGGGCGATGGTTCGATAATCACTCGATTTGACAAGACCCCGCTGCCCAGAAGCCGTGGGGACGTCGTCTGCCCTCACTTCCTCGAGCTCAAGTGGGCTACGGGTTGCCCATACTCATGTGCATGGTGCTATCTGCAAGGGACGTTCCGGTTTCTCGAATATGGCAAGAAGCCGCGTCCGAAGGATTTCTCACGAGTCGAGCAGCACCTTCAGGCGTTTTTTAAAGGGGATGGGGTTCGCCCCGAACTGTTGAACTCGGGAGAGCTTTCGGATTCGATGATTACCGAAAACCGTGTTCGCCCGTTCTCGAGCTTTGTCATGGACCTCTTCCAGTCCCAGAACCTGCATCGGATTCTGTTCGTGACCAAGTCGCCTCAGATAGGCAACCTGCTCGAGCGCGCCGATTCCAAGAAGGCGATTGTCAGCTTCAGCCTAAATGCCGAGCCTGTAGCGCGCAGGTGGGAGAAGGCACCGTCAGTAAGAGAAAGGATTGAAGCGGCAGGGCTGCTCAAGGATGCAGGATTTCAGGTACGCATCAGGATTGACCCAATGGTTCCCGTAGATGGATGGCGAAAGGCGTACGATGGCCTCCTCGAACTGGTATTCTCGAGGTTAACGCCCGATCGAATCACTGCAGGATCGTTGAGAGGGCTTCAGAGCACCATCAACAATGCGAAGGACCGTAGCTGGACAGTCTATCTTGAGGAGCAGTCCAATTGGGGAAAGAAGGTGGCCGAGCAAACAAGGAAGGAGATGTACTTGCACGTCTTCTCAACATTGAAAGGTGCCTATGGCTTTCGACGAGTTGCGATGTGCAAGGAGACAATCGGTATGTGGCGGGAGTTAGGGATGGACTATCGCAAGATTAAATGCAATTGCATCATGTGAATGAGTCCATATCTCTGCGTCTGTTCTCCAGAACATCGACCACCAATTGGACGAATTTTCCACTAACGCTTTCGACTCTCTTCTTGAGAGCCTCTACGCTTGAGACATACGCGGATCCGCCCCAAGTCTGCCGTGTGGCATAGATTAGACGATAGTAGTATCCATCCCCGCTCCGCACATCCATCTCTACCACTTTCGGTCTGTACTCCTTTATTCTGGCTACGAAATTGTCCGCCAGCTCCCAGACATCATTTGATTTCCTGACCACCTCGGGCGACAGTGCCTTTTCGAGAGTCACGCTGTCAGCATCACTCCATCTTGCCCTTCCCTGAACTCTGGCAAATCCTGGACATATGAATGTAATCCACAGGTCACCATCATGCTGAAGAAGCTTCTCGAGGCTTTCCCACGAAAAGCCCTTCATCCCCTCGTAGTCAACGAACGCTAGGTAGTGCAACTTCCGCTTCTCAAGGTCCTCAATTGCCTTGCCGATGTTCTTGTCAGCGTCGCCAGGGATGATTTTGAATGCATTCTGTGGCACGAACTTGGTTAATCGCTCCTGAAGCGCACTGCAGTAGTCGGGATTGATTTCGAGCGCATAGAAGCGGTCAAACGGCTGGCTCTTGTAGTGAAATCTCGTCGCAATCGGAGAGGACCCCGCGAGAGGAGTCATGTGCTCGCCGATGAGGTTCACGCCAGATCCTGCAAACACATCGAGATAGGCCAGACCATCATAGTGCAGCCTTCGAACCCTCGAATCGTTAAGGATTCTAGTGTAGATGTCGACATAATTCTTGAGCGCACACAGTTTTAGCGCAGTCCATGGCCCGAATGTGTTTGCCACTGTAGGCTGGCACTGCCTGCATTCTGCCCCCAGCGCCATCAACTGACCTACATGCTTCTTGACCCACTGATAGTCGTCCATTGATTGTGGCATGCAGTTACTCCCAGTCTCTTTCCGTCCTTGGTTTTCGAACCTGGATTTGATGGCAAACTAGGGGATGATGGGTATTTGCCGTTTTCGCCCCTGGGGCGCCTCGCCGGGATTCGAGCTTGATTGGGAAGCTAGTTTAGGAGGTATGATGATGAGAGAATACTGCGCTGGGGGAAGGGTCGATGGATGAGAAAGGAGAGGGCAGGCACTACCACGATGTCGAACGATTGGAGCGGGAAAACGCGCCTCGGAGAAGTAAGTACGCTCTGTTCATCGGCCAATACCACACGGGGAAGTTCATCTACTGTCTCGAAGGTCGGTGTAGGAAGATGTCCGTCGACCCGCCAGGGCTACTCACGATTCTCTCGCAAACGGTCGGGTGCTTCGGCAGGGACAAGGAGCTCGTCCTGTCCGCGTTTGGGAAGAGGTTCTGGGTCATCGACATGTTCCCTACCAAGGGTAAGCCACGCCCCCGCAGCAAGACAAGATCAGCCCGTGGCTTCGACAGGCAGGTCGAGGCCGTATGGCGGATGATCAAGGAGGAGATGGGGACAGCCCCGGCGGTTGTCATCCCGGCCATGAAGAGCGCCCCCTCATCCTGTGACGCGTACTACCGGAAGAGGATGCTAAGACCCGCGGAGCAGCCGTTCGGCGTCAAAATGTTCGGCGCTATAGAGCGGCACCCTGAACTCGGCCCGCTCTTCGAGCCCGTCTTCCAGTCACCGTGGCGAGACCGAGCGGCGTACAGGCGCAGGGTCAGGCGCATACTCAAGAGTCACGTCCTTATCGCGCGGCCTGATCGCAGGTCGAAGAGTGCCCGCGAAAGAAGAGGCAGGCCACGCACACGCGGGCGACGAGGCTAACGTGGGCTTCCCGGGCCCCCAAGAAAATTCTTGATGGGGAAAAACCCACCCTGTTCGTGCTTTCACCCACCTTAGCTGCCTTTTCGCCCACCTTGTTAGGCAGAACGTGGGTAGTCGGCTCCCCTCGGGCGTGCGTTTAGCCCACCTTACCACCCCGCCAAGATTTTTCTTGACAGCTCCTATATTATGATACTAATTGCGACCAGCGTCGCCGGGGCCTTCCCGAACCTCGCCGTGAGTCTTCAGAGAGCCCTCAGGAACTCGAGCACGTCCAACCAGTAAGCGTACCATCCTGTAACTGTGATCATGCCATCCTTGCCCGTGTAATACTCCTCGTACTTCGGGTGATTGATGTCGGGCGCGCCGTGTCGCAGCTCCCTGAACTTGTCGACGGCCTGGACCAACATGCCGCACTTCCACGACATCGCTATGTTGGCCTTGTCGGGGTCGCGCATGTCAAGGCTGATCAGCTCCTCGAGCATCTTGTGTGCGTTCCTTATGATGTGGTCCTCGAGCGCCCCTCTTGTCTTCACGGCATCGTACAGCTCCCCTTGGTGCTCCGGCGTTGCGTACAGCGTACTTTGGCCGCTCTCGGCCCAGAGGACCCGCTTCTTTTCTTTGACCTTTGCCAAGTACTTGTAGAACGTGGCGGGGGGCATCCTGCTCCTCTCCTGCAGATCCTTCGATGACAGGACTCCTACTTCCAAAGCCCTGAGTATCTTCTTCTCCTCTTCTGAGATAGTAACATTCAATAACTCTCTGTTTTCACTATGCAGTGTATCCTCTACTCTGGTCATCCGAGACTCCTCCGTACTGTGGAGTTAATGGTGGAACTATTCTTAAATATTGTGTTACGAGCCCTAGGGTCACTCATGACAGAAGACAAGGAAGGCAAGTGTGCCGGCGATGTGAACGCAGAGAAGAACATCGAGGGCCCGATCGACCCTGACAACCCAGAGTACTTCATGCCCAAGATGACGAACGAGGAGGACCTAGGGAAGATGTACGGCCTGCTCGGGCACGAGTTGGAAACCGAGTTGGTCTTGCGGGATATTCGGGGCGAGCTCCCACAGATGGTCATGTTCATCCACAGCATCGACGAGTTCCTGCAGATCTGCAAGTTCTACGAATGGTCCCGCAATATCTTCGTAGGCCTCAATGAGAGGGAGCAGTGGGGGACGGGACTGCACTCCGTGGTCCGTGTGGATGCGATCATGGTGCACATCGACCCTATCTGGAGGCAGGGTCGGATGACAATGGACTCGCACTTGCGAGCGCATGAGGTGGCCATCGAGATACTGGACTTCCTTCGGAAGAGTGGGTGCACGCCATCTATCGCCAACTCAGGCAACGGGTACCACATCTACCTGAGGGTCCGCATCCCCTTGACTGGCAACAACAGGGAGGGAGTGCAAACTGCCATCGCGAAGTTCCAACGCTCCATCGCGCTGAGGTTCTACGACGGGGTGAGGGCATGGATAGATGTCAACTCCGACCTTGCTGTGCTAGGGCGGGCCATAGGGTCGCCGAACTGGACGTCGAACGGCCTCAAGGTGAACATTTCCAACTGGCTTGCCGAGCCCAACCCAAATGTGGACAAGAGACTGTCAGCAGAGATCATAGCCGATGCCAGAGCGGGGGCGAAGACGATGACGGCAGAGGCCCCGGCGCCGGATCTCGAGGAATCCTCTGAGAAGGCGATGTGGCACTGGATTGAACGGCTCGATGAAAAGGGCCGGGACCTCTTCGAGGGACGATGGGAGAACTACAGCTACCGCTCCCGAAGGGAAGGGGAGATGGCCCTCGCATGCCGCATGGCCTGCCTGGGTGTCCCCAAGAGGGTGGCCTGGTGGATCATGGCGGATGCCTCGATCGGCAGATGGAACCAGATGGGTCCTGCGTACCAGGAGCGCATGATGGCCCAAGCCTACGGGCTCACCGCATCCTTCAGGGATGGGGTCGAGTGACATCGACAGCGGCCCCATCCGGCAGCGGACGGGAGCTCGCCACGGTCACGATGGTCGTGTCCGGGATGGCCTCGGTCGATGTCCCGATGGGGATGAAGGTCGCCACGGTCTGCTGCGAATCGTGGAGGAAGACGGGCCCTTCCGGGCCACCGGGGAGGCGGGGCGATGACCGAAGGCCGTCCTAATGGCCAAGTTCAACGTCCTGACGGTGCTCAACGCCCTGATGATCGCGCCCAACTCGAGTATCTCGTTGATCAAGGCTTTCAGTTGCATGCCTGCTGCCCCGTGGAGCACCACGCTGTCGACCAGGGGTGCAACGAGAAGAAAAGCGGCAAGATCCCTTATGACCTCGACAAGCGCTGCCACCTGCATGACTGGCGGTCGGCACCGGGGTTGACGGTCGAGCAGCTGCTGGGGCGCATAGAGAAGATCACGCCGCAACCGAACATCGGGCTGCGCCTCGGCAACGGCATCGTTCGCCTCGACATCGACAGCGAGCGCGGGGAGGACCACATCAGGAAGCACGGACTCCCGCTCCCCGACTCCTGGGAATTCGCATCAGGCCGCGGGCGCGGGATTCTGTACCGTGTTCCAGCGGACAAGGTGTGCACCAAGAAGGCCCCCTACGAAGACGTGGAACTGCTGGGAGACGGCCAGCAGACCGTGATTCCGCCAAGCCGCCACGTACGCGGCACGACATATCAATGGAAGGAGAACAGGGCGCCAACGGAGATCACCCTCGCGGCCGCCCCCGATTGGATAGTCAACCTGATGGACACGAAGACCGGGAAGGGGGCGCACGACAAAGTACCCGTGCGGAACGGCGCCTCGCACTTCTGGAGCTTGAGCATCGAGGAGGTCCTGGGCACGCACGAGGGCAACTTCCCGAGCCCCTTCCACGACAGCGAGGGCGGCCAGAACTCCTCGATTGGCAAGGGCGTTCACACCTGCTGGAGACACGCGGTGTGCCACACCCCCCTGGAGGCCCTCGCCATCCTGTCGGGCGTCATGGGGGCCGACGGGAACGACGCCTGCTTCAGGGCAGGGAAGGAGCTTCAGGGGCCGAAGACCAGCGAGGTGGTGTTCAGCCGCGAGAACATCCAGAAGATGTGGAGCTTCGCCAAGGCGCGGGGGATGTTGGCGGAAGATGATCCAGCCCCCTTCGGCGAAGATAGGCCGAAGAAGGGCAGGAAGAAGGAACAACCGAAGTACGCCGCATTCCGACAGTTGGGCGAAGTCATCTACCGGCAGTGCGTCAAGGACGGGGTGTGCAGGTTCGCGAGGTACGACCGCGGCACCAAGCAGCTCAGCTACGTGGACAAGATCGCTGAGACGGGGGAGGTCCCGGTGCCGCCCGAGACCGCAATCTTGGCGACGTTCCCGCGAGAACTCCGGCCATACGGCACGCCCTTGGAATTGTACAGGGCGCTCAAGGAGCGCTTCAAGTTCGTTAGCGATCAGACAGGCCACAAGAACCACATCGTCGTGCTCTATCTCATGGAGACGGGCTGCTCCCCGCCTTGGAAACGAAAGAACTTCCAGCTCATCCTGATAGGGTTGCCGGCCGCCGGCAAGGGGCGGTTTGTCGAAATGTGTCAGGCGCTCGGAGACCGCGCCCGCCTCATGACGAGTCCCAAGGAGGCCACGAACCAGAGACTGAACGAGCTCCTCGGCGGCGGGCTCGAAATCATCGACGAGATGCCCGCCGAGGACGAGGAGCTCGAGAAGTACATTCGCAGCCGCTACGACCCCGGGACCGTGAACCCCCGGCTCCTGGACCCCCACAGCAGGACCGACATCGCTGGCTTCCGCGTGGCCGGGCCCACCGTGGTCACCCGCAGGAGGCCGTTCATAGACGACGCGAACACCGACAGGGGTATCCTCATACGATGCGAACAGGGCAACCAGTTCCCGCTGGAGGTCCTCGACAAATCGGTAGAGCTGGACCTTCAAGACGAGCTGGCCATGTTCTGGACGGAGTACTACGACGACGAGAGGCTGCTCCCGACGCAGGAGGAGCTAATGTTCGACCGGGCGGTCGACGACATCGACCCGCGGTTAAAGCTGGCGACTACTTACCTCAAGAAGCTGGCGGCCCTGATTGGGGCCGAGGCGGCCGAGGACCTCCATGGATTCGTGCAGGAACAGGAGCTGGAGCGGCGGCGGCTGAAGGCCCTCTCCGAGGAGGGGAAGATCGTCCGAGCGCTGTACGAGCTGATCACCTCAGGGATTGATGGGAACACCCACACGATCAACTACAAGTATGGAAGCGAGACCGTGAACGACACGCTCTTCGCCGAAGCCGCCGGACCGGGAACCTACTACCTTGCCTATACGAGGACGCCTTTGAATGGGGGAGCTGACGGAGAATCCAAGACGGTGGGGATCACATGGAGTCAGATTGCCCGCATGGCGGCACTGGCCACTCGGCTTGACCCGAAAAATGTCCTGCAGCCCTATTCGGTGGAGGCAGTGCAACGCCGACTCGGCCCGGAGAAGAAGATCGTACGAACGATCTCCATCAATGCGAAACAATTGGACCGGGCCTTCCGCACTTTCATCGTCGACTACGACCCTGGATGGAGGAAGACCATTGCGCCAGAGGAGGGGGAGCAGGCCAATCTCAAGGACTTCGTGCCTCCAAACCCCGTACCACTTGTACCACTTGTACCAACAGGTGGAGGGGCGAACTGTGATTCAGCCCCCTCTTCTCCTTCTTCTTCTCTAAGAGAAGGTCGTGAGAATGCCGCGCCCATAGGCGGTACAAGTGGTACGAATGGTACAGAACCTTCAGCCCCCCGGTCCCCCGAACCGGCAACGCAGCCCTCATTGTCCTCGACCCCTGCGAACGGCCCTGATGCGAAGAGGAATGAAGAGATCGTCAAGCGCCTCGAGGACCTTCAGCGCCGCGCGTGCCCCAACGGGTATGAATACGAGGTCGAAGGAGTCCAGGCCGCGATCAACCGCGTGATCGCAATCAGTAGAGAGGGACGAACCCCCGGGGTTCACGAGCTCTACGCTGATGTCCCCAAGCAATTCCCGGGCCACGAGGCCCGGGTCAGGGAAATCCTGGAGAACTTCGGCGCCGAAATCGTCGCGCTCGGTGTGGACATCTTCGAGTTGAGGGAGGCGCCCCGATGAGGGTCGCGCTCCTGGCCAAGGTTCGGAGAGGTCGCGACCAATCTGGCGCGGACCTCCAGCTCCGGACGTTGAGGGCGTTCGCGGATGATCGCGGTTGGCTCGTTACCCGCGAGTATGCGGACATGGCGGATGGTGAGTTCCCCGGTCGCGGCGCGAAGAAGATGATAGTCGACGCCTCCGTGAATTGGTTCGACGCCGTTCTCGTGGCCAGCCTCGAGGGTTACGGCGGGCTGAAGAGCGCGTCCGTCCGCGTCGTCGTGGATCAGCTCGCTGCGCACCGCGTTTGGCTGGTGTGCGCCCACCAAGAGGGCGGTGACTCCTCCCTCCGCGCCAAGGTCGTGTTGAGGATCGAATCGAAGGTCGTCGAACGCGGCCTATCGATACTCGACAGGCCCTGGTCCGAGCGCGCGTCGTCACGGGTGCGGCGGTGGTTCTAATCCCGGCGATGGAGGCGATGACGGCGGCGACGATCATGTGCCCGGCGGCGTGGATGCAATCATGGGCGACAACAGGCCTACCGACGGATTCTGCGACAGGCGTGCTCGGTTCGGGCCAGATTCAATCCTGTCACATTTGGGGATGCTATGTGTCAGGGCCTTGCCCTCGCTCTCGCCAACCATCCGTTGAGACAAGACGAGACAGGAATGGCCTCAGCGGTGGATTTATTGACGGGCTCCCTGGCGTTGGCGGGGCCGCGTCCGCATTGCCCGCGGGCGGGGAGGGCGTCGCCGCATGAAGGCGAGCAGCGCCGCGCGTCTAAGGGCATCGTCGGCCGATTCGCGACCAGGGGACTTAACTAGCGACCATGGCGATGTCCACTCCGGCGATGAGGCCAGGGACAACTCATCGTCATCAAAACGAGATGAAACGCATGGACAGGAATCCGAGCCAGAACACCAGCTCGGGACAGGTGACAACGGGCAGTCGCATAATCTCAATGGTCTTGATTCCCCATTGAGAACTGAGGCGATTATCGAGCGTTTCAACAACCACCCTACGGTTCGGATGCAGGCTGCAAGCACTCGGAAGGTGTACAGTCACATGTTCCGACGGTTGGCGAAGGCGAAGAACATCGAGAGCTACACCAGGCGTCAGCTGGCGGGTCCGAAGGGACAGCGGTTGATTCTTGAACACATTGTCGACAACATTCCGTTGCGTTCCAGGAAGTCGTCACTCAGCGGAATCGAGAAGGTGTGGAAGTTCGGCCTGAACCTCCCTTGGCCAGTCGACACGGAGCGCGACATCGGCAAGCTTCCCAGAGTCAATCGGAGGCACTCTCCACCGGATGCGCCTGTGCGAGCATGGTATGATTGTATTCAGCACGAGCCCAATCCATATCTGAAGTGCCTCTGGCTGATCATAGCTCAATCAGGCCAGCGCCCTAACACCGTGGCGAAGCTTAGATGGCGCCACGTGACCTATGACGAGCACGACAGGCCGTACGCAATCATAGCCAACGGTGCGGATGAGGGGTTCAAGACCTTCGCGGACGTCGCATTCCGCATACCTGATGACCTTGCTGATGCCCTTATCGAGGTCAGGAAATCGCTGGGCGAACCAAGCGACGACGACCCGATATTGCCGTGGACGGATGGTCACGGCAGAGTGCAGCAGACCAGGGAGACTACCACGGTGAAGATCAGGGGCCATTGGTCTCGACTCGGCAAGAAGTATGGCCTTCCGAAGCTGTTGCCAGTGGATATGCGCCATTGGGTAGCCAGCAAGTGTCGCGAGGAGCCTAGGCTGCATGAACAGGCTAGGGCCCTCCTGATGGGTCATGAACAGCCCATTAACAATATGGGCGACCATTACGACAATCTCGATGTCGAGACGAACCTGGAGCGGCAGGCAGAAAGGTTTCCGCACGGCCCCCTTGGGATGTTCGCCCAGCCCAGCGTGGAGGTGATGGGGGACATTCCAGGCGAGCTCATATCAGCGCTGATCGACTACCGTGAAAATCGAATCAAGGGCTCCGCAGTCATGGATCTGCTGGATACCTGGCGCATGAGTGCGAAACCGCCCATTTCGCGCGTCGAGCGGTAGGCCCATTTATAGTCAGCTTTTCCTGGCCGCAAAACGATTTATACGATATCCATAATAGGGTGCGCGCTGCATACGTTCTGGCGCAGGAATCCCGACTTAGCTCAGACTGGCTAGAGCGGCTGACTGTAGTATGGAAATCGGTACGCCCGATCTCAGT
>Ga0315289_10003874_pt1 | contig 22527 bp, 20 predicted proteins | sample YL17G11_40_MG_FD_203452 | JGI IMG/M metagenome (GOLD analysis project Ga0315289, IMG submission 203452) | Sediment microbial communities from Yellowstone Lake, YNP, Wyoming, USA - YL17G11_40 | ecosystem: Environmental > Aquatic > Freshwater > Lake > Sediment | place: USA: Wyoming | collected... | reverse complement strand
ACTATTCCTGCTCATCGCAGAAGCCCTAGGCAAAAATCCTGTAAGGCTCATTGATTTCGCCATAATCCCTGAAGTGATCCACAACGGCACTCTAATGGTAGACGATATTGAGGATTCATCCGAACTTCGAAGAGGAAAACCCTGCACCTACAGAATGTATGGCTTAGACATAGCAGTCAACGCTGGAAACACCATGTATTATCTGCCACTTCTCCCACTCATCGAGCACAAGGGCGAGATTTCTGATCAGAAACTCCGCAGGGTCTACGAGATCTACGTACAAGAAATGATCAACCTGAGCCTAGGCCAAGCAATGGACATAGCATGGCATAGAGGACTGGCAAACGCAGACACAATAGGAGAAAATGATTACCTACAGATGTGTGCATACAAAACCGGCACATTGGCAAGAATGTCTGCGAAGATTGCGGCTACCTTGGCTGAGGCAAACGATGAGCTTACAGAAAAGCTTGGGCGTTTCGCCGAGAGTATAGGCGTGGCTTTCCAGATGCAGGATGATGTGCTTGACCTGACGAGCAAGGAATTTGAGAAGAAGAAAGGTGGGCGTGGTCAAGACATAACTGAAGGGAAAAGAAGCCTGATAATCATTCACACATTGCAGACTGCGAACGCACGAGACAGGAAAAGGCTCATCGAGATTCTGAACGTGCACTCTTCAGACCAGAAACTCAAGGACGAGGCCATAGGGATAATGGAAAAGTACGATTCCATCAACTACGCCAAGAAGACTGCAGAAAAGATGGTGCAAAAAAGCTGGCGAGAAGTCGAGAAGTTGCTACCTACCTCTGATGGAAAAGAAAAGTTAAAAGCCTTCGCGGAATTCTTGGTTAAAAGAAACATCTAAACCTCAACAGAGTGCAAAACCTTTGACAATTGAACATGATGCAGAGCTTAGAGAATCGATTCGCAAATCTGCATTGTTAAATGCCGTAAAACATGATGGAAAGGCTCAAACTGGCGCTGTCATTGGCAAGATATTGGGCGAAAGACCTGATTTGAGAAGCAAGGTCAAGGAAATATCGGCTTTGGTTAACGAGATCATGCAGGAAGTCAACAAGCTTTCCATCAGCGAGCAGAAGCGCCTCGTTGAGGAGAAGTGGCCTGGAGCCCTTGTTAAGGAGAAGGTTGAGGAGGAGAAGCGACTTCCGCCTTTGCCCAATGCTGATAAGTACGCTCAAGTAGTGACACGTTTCTCCCCGAACCCAGACTGCGTTCTACACTTGGGTTCAGCCAGAGCCATTATTCTCTGTTACGAGTATGCTCGAATGTACAAAGGCAAGTTTATTCTGCGCTTCGAAGACACAGACCCGAGACTCAAAAGAACGGTTCTAGAGTTCTATGATCTCATCAGGGAGGATCTTGCGTGGCTCGGGTGCAAGCCAAACGAAGAGTACATTCAGAGCGATAGAATCCCGCTTTACTATGAGTATGCTGAGAAACTGTTGAAACAAGGCAACGCATACGTCTGCACATGTCAACCAGACCAGTTCCGAAAGAGGATACTGGCCAGTCAGCCGTGCGACTGCCGAAACTTGCCAGTCGAAAAGCATCTTGAAAGATGGCAACGTATGCTCCAAGGCGGCTACGCGGAAGGCGAAGCCGTGCTTCGTGTTAAAACTGACTTAGACCATCCTAACCCTGCGGTTCGGGACTGGCCTGCCGCGCGTGTAATAGACGCTGAAAAGTTTCCTCACCCAAGAGTCGGTGCCAAGTACTATGTTTGGCCGCTGTACAATCTTGCCTGTGGCGTGGACGATCATCAGTTGGGAATAACGCACATAATTCGCGGAAAAGAGCACCTCACAAACCAAGTCAGACAGGAGTTCATGTACAAACATCTGGGTTGGAAGTATCCTGAAGCCATACATTATGGGAGGCTCAAGATCACAGGAGCTACCCTGAGCAAGTCGAAAATTGTCCAAGGGATGAAAGAAGGTCTGTACAAGAGTTGGGATGATCCGCGGCTTGCCACCTTTGCGGCTTTGAGAAGAAGGGGAATCGCGCCTGAAGCCATCAAGAAGATGATAATCGATGTTGGACCCAAGACGCAGGATGTCGTGCTGAGCTGGGAAAACCTGTACGCATACAACCGCAAGCTCCTAGATACGACAGCCGACAGATACTTCTTCGTTCAAAATCCCATCGAGCTGACCGTGAAGAACACGCCTAAAGAGTTCACGACGAAGCTGAACCTGCATCCTGAGCATCCCGAAAGAGGATTCAGACAATACACGATAAAACCTTCACCAGAAAATGGCGTTACAATATTCTGGGTTTCAAGTAAGGATGTTGAAGGCAAGAAAGACAGCGTCATCCGACTGATGGAACTATTCAACGTCAGAATCGATAAAGCCACGATTTACGCGGCAGAAGCAACCTTTGCCAGCGAATCCTACGAAGAGGCTAAACAAGTCAAGGCTCAACTGATCCACTGGATACCGATAGGCGAAGACATGCCCTGCCAGGTTGTCATGCCGGATGCCACGGCACTCGAAGGTGTTGCGGAAAAGAGATGCAAACAGCTGAAGCCCGATGCGATAGTTCAGTTTGAACGGTTTGGCTTTGTTCGAATCGACAAGGTGAATAAGAAGCTAGTAGCCTACTACAGCCAAAAATAGAAGGTTAAGCGAAACATGCGTGAGCAAGCCAAGGTCATTATCTGGCCAATATATTTCGATTCAACGAAGACCAGAGCCGAAGGCAGAAGAGTCCCAAAGAACCTTGCGATCTCCTTACCGAAAATCAACGAGCTAAAGGATGCTGTGGAAAAACTCCATTTGGAGCACGAGGTCATGGCTGATCGTGCCCATCCAAAGAATCCTTGGGCAAAAATGGGCGTGCTTCTCGTGAAAAAGAAGGGACCTAAGGAAACCATAATAGGCAATATTGCAAAACAACTCGTTAAAACCCGAAACACCGTAACTGCCGCAACGACCAAAGAGAAGAAGACGGACTAGTTTTTCTTCTCCTCGCCCACCCGAACAGCGTTCAAGACGCCATGTTGTCCAGGGCGAGAAGTTACGCGGGCTAAACCCAACGAGGTTTCTATTATTGCGCCCTTGGTTATCACGCCTCTGCGGTTATAGTCTATGTTCGCTTGGTTCTTGGCGACCCTTGTTATCTCGACTTTCTCAGTTTTCCCGCTCTTCGGATCGGTAATGCACGCAAACTTGCAGACCAGCAGCTTACGTTTGAGGTTATGACCTCTTCCTCGCGAAACCTTTGGTTTGGTTTCGCCCAAGATTGTTTCAACTGGGAAAGAGCCCTGCTCAAACTTTCGTTTCTTCCTGTAGGCTCGTTTCACGCCCCCGGAAGGCTTTGTCTTGTATTGGTCGCCGTGCCATGCCAATGTTCATTTCTCCGTGAATGTTGAATCTGAGCGTTCATTTAGAACTGGGGTTTTCCATATAAACCTATCCATCTCATGGCGGAAGGTTTTCTTGTTTGGTCAATCCTTCAAAAACGTTTTTCAGCTCTCGTTTCATGGTCGCCGTGTCATGACTCAGAGCGAAATAATCTGCAAAATATTCAGTCGTCTTCAGGAGCTGTGAGCGTCCGCTTCTTTCGCTGGCAATCAATCTCATGTCTTTCAACAGCTTGATGTGTCCATAAGCGTGATGCCCTCGCACGTCAACAACTCTTTTTTGAAACACAGGCTGTCTGAAAGCCACATAGGAAAGTGTCTTCAATGGACCTGAGGATAATAGCGGCCTGTTGACAAGCTTCTTGACATGAGGTGTAAACTCGCTTTTCAGCTGCAAAACGTATCTTTCATCTCTCAACCGCAAGATCTCAAGCGACGAGGTTCTTTTTGCATATTCCTGCATGAGCGTTTCAGTGAGCTTCTTAGCTTTGTTCTTGGAGCGCGTCTTGAGCACTTGGCACAGCTCGTTTATGTCAAGTGGGCGTCCGGCCACGTATAGAGCGGCTTCGACCATGGTCAGATCATTCAGCCTTTTCTCTGAAATCTGCTTGCCAGCAGCGTTCATGTCTGCTTCAAGTGGCTGCTTTTCCGCCTTCTGCAAGTTTCAAATTCCCCACGGTAATGTATATCTCAACGGATTCCTCGTTTTGCCACAGGTTTATTTTGCCCTCCTGAGCTAGGAATAACAATACGACAAACGTGCGGATAGCCTCGATCCGCGTCATCCCCCTTATCAAGCTTGAAAACTCGATTATGCCGGCGCCTTTCACTCTTTCCAGAAGCGTGACGTACAGCTTCTCCATCTGAAGCTCGATTTCCATCAGGTACAGATCTAGTTGGGGCAGGATCTCTGAAGCAGTCGGAAGAAGCGGCTCCACCAAGGGTTTTTCGACACGTATCAACCCCTCGCCTTTCAGTACCTCATCCAAGACTTCAAGCAAGTGGCTTATAGTGGTAGATGTCAACTCGTGCCTCAGAGGCAGAAACAATGGCGGAGGCACAAAATCTTGGGGACCCTTGGCAGGGGTAGGCGGCTCTTCAAGCTTCAACAGAAGCTTTGACTTCATCAGGTATATGAGTGCTGAGGAATCGAGGGCTACGCCTGAGGCTCTGAAGTCAACCTGTCCTGACTTTTCCATTTGTTCAAGAAACGATGTGAGCAAGTAAGCGATGTTTATGTTCCAAGGTGTGAGTTTTTCAAGTTTGTGGAACTCGAACAGTATGTTCCACGGCGGATACAGATAGAAAGGTCTCTTCATCATCGCTGAAGGCACTAGCTGGGCACCTCCAAAAAGTTGGCTGCGACAACGTTCGAGACTCCGTTTCGTCCGTAGACGCCATAGACTTTCTGGGCTTTGTTCACCATTTCAGGCTTCAACGTGATAGCTATGAACTGCGTTTTTTCGGATTCTTCCAGTAGCAGGTCAGCTAGTTTAGACACGTGAAATGCATCAAGGTGCGCGTCCACCTCATCAAGAACGTAGAACGTAGCTGGAGTGAACTCTTTCAAGGCAAACAGGAACGCAACTGCTGAAACAGAACGTTCACCGCCGCTGGCTCCACTCACAATTATTGAAGGTTTGTTGGGAAACTGGACTATCATGTCGATGCCGCCGGAAAATGGCTCGTCCGGATCCTCGAGCTTCAATGTTGCGATTCCGCCGCCTGTGATTTTTGAGAAGTATTTCTGCAGATCAACGCTGATCTTTTCGAAAGCTCCTGTGAAGACATTGCGTTTCTTCTGCTCGATCTCATCCATAAACTGAACTATAGCTTGCTTCTCTCTTTCAAGCTCGTTCATTCTCATCGACAGTTCCTTGTACCGAGATATCTGCTCAGCATAATGCGACAGGGCAAGCTGGTTCACGGCGCCGATGCGCTCAAGCTCGAACTGCATCATCTTGATCGAGGTTTCGGCTTCCTCAATCTGCTTAGGAGTGACATCCAATGGCTGTTCATAGCCGAACTGCCTAAGCTGGTTTCTGTATTGCTCAAGCTGCAGAAGCGAGGTCTGAACGGTCAGCTGAAGCTGGTTCAGGAGGCGGTCGGTTTCCTCGTACTCGAAGTCAAGCTTGCGCAGTTCCTTGTCGATGTCGTCTATTTGGCTGGTGAATTTCTTTGATTCTTCTCTGGCTGAAAAGACGCTCTTCGACAACTCAACGCGGCTCTTTTCCAGTTCAGCCAGTTCCTGTTTTAGGGCTTCTCTTTCTTGGAATGCGGTCTCGACATCTTTCTCCACTTTCCGGAGTTGTTGGTCAACCTTTCCAAGCTGTATCTTTGAATTCTGGTATCCAACCCTCAAGACATTGTCATATTGTGATTGAAGCGTGGATATTTCAGTCTGAAACATGCCTAGCTTCTGCCTTAACGTGATCGTTTCCTCTGCAAGCTTCTCTCTCTTGACTTCCATTTCTTGGATGTTGCCAAGATCGGTTTTGCGTCTCAGAGCGGCCAGTCCGGTCTGGAACTTTCGGATCTCTTTCTGAATAGTGCTTGTTTCAGCTCGGTGAACCCACATCTTGGATTTTTCAGTCTCGACTTCCTTTGCCATTCTCGCAATGTAGCGTTCTGCACGTCCTACGTTCGTTTTTGTGCGCCTTACGTTTCTCTTAACCCGAACCAGTTCCCTATCCAACGTAACTATGGCATCGGACAGCCGCGCAAGCTCGACACGAGTTCTGTCTATTTCCTCTTCAAACCCGGTAATGTCGCTGCCACGCCTTGACAGGTGTTGATGAAGGGCGTTGACAGCCTCGTCAAGGCTTTTTATAGCGGCATCGCTGGGAATAATCGCTGAGAAATCTATGGGGGCACGGTAGAAACCTGTTTCGAAGGCGCCACCTATCTCGTAGAGGTCGCCATTGACTGTGACAGCGCGATGTCCTTCATTGGAAAGGGTGAACGCCGTCTTGTCGTCGGTGGCGATCAAAGTGTCGCCGAAGACGAAGTTGACAGCCTGTTCATAGTTCTTGTCAAACCTGAGGAATACTGGAGCCAGTCCGCTCACGCCTTGCTTCTGCGGAACCTTCGGCGCTTTAGGAGTTGATGCTCCTTCAATGGAGATTATTTTTATTCTGCCCAATTTCATTTTGCGCAGGGTCTCTGTGCAAGTGAAGGCGGCATCGAAATCTTTCACGACCATGGCGTCAAGCCAGCCTGTTGCCGCAGCCTCGATGGCTCGCTGATAGGCTTTGTCGATTTTTACTAGGGTTCTTAGGCGGCCGTAGACGTCTGGGATTACGCCTAGATCTCCGAGTTCTTCGATGCTTCTGAGGGCTTTTTCTTCGGATGCCACGGTTTCGGCGAGTTCTCTTTGGGTGACGAACTCGACGACTGCTTCGCGGGCTGAGTCGGCTATTTTTCCTGCTTCTGCTATTTCTCTTTCTACGGCTTCTTTTTGCGCCATTCGGCGTTCAAGCGTCTTCTCCAGATTCTTGAGCTGGGCTTTCTGTTCCTTTTGCACTTTTTCCAGTTCGGTGAACGATTTTTCGAGTTCGCTAAGTGATCCTGCGAATCTTTCTTTGCGGTCGTTGAGGTCTTTGAGTCGTTTTTCGCAGATTTTGATGGCTGTTTGGCTCTTTGAGTATTCAGTTCTCAGAATCGCGAGTCTCTTGTAGTGATTGTCCAGTCCGAGTTCGAGCTCGCGAACTCTCTTGCTGTTTTCGCCTAGACTGTCCCATAGCTGGGCAGTTTCTTGCGCTAGTGTGTCGTGTTCTGTTTGTCTTGCGGCTATTTCGTTTTGGATCTTGTCATGTTCGCTTTTCAGCTGCTTGATTTTGAGACGGTTTTCGCGGATTTCGTTTCTTATTGACTCGTACTGCTGAACGCTATTTTCTTTGATTTTTTTGAGGCCTTCAAGGCTTATCTTGCCAGAACTTATTCTTGTGGTTAGCTCTGTCAGTTTTGATTTGAGTTCGCCGATGCGGATTTGGACCTTTAGTACTTGAGAACCACCTTCTTCCACGATTTCGGAGCTAAGTTTGCGCCATTCTCCTTCAATCTCTCTTCTCTTCAGCCTTCTTCCGTCTCGCAGCTCCCTAAGCTTGTCAACTCTGCTTCTGACCCTGTCAGCTTCTGACGAGTTTTCGGAGACTTTCTTCTGTATCTGTGCCATGTCGTGCGAGATCTCGATGGTTTCGAACTTTTTTATCTCGTCCCGAATGAACATGGCTCGCAGAAGCTCGTTGCGTTCTCTTTCTAGATCATCAAGTCTTCTTTGGACTTCGTCTATTCTGCCCATGGCTGTGCGTATCGAGATGTCCGCTACGCGAAGCTTTTCTTCAGCCTCAGCCTTTTCTGCGTCATACTGGCCTATTCCGACGAGATCTTCGATGATTCTTCTTCTTTCCATGGGTGAGATATCTGTGAGTCTTGTTATTGTGCCCTGCAGGACTATGTTTTGGCTTGAGCTGCTTATTCCGGCCATTGAGAGTATTTCCATTATGTGGGTTCTTGAGATTCTTCTTCCGTTAAGTCTGTACACGCTTTGGCCGTTTCGGTAAACCTCTCGAGAAATTGTGACTGTGGTTGTGTCTACTGGCATTCGGCCGTCGATGTTGTCGAATTGAATTATAACTTTCGCCATTTTGGCTTTTTCGAGTTCGGCTTTTTCTGAGCCGTGGAAGATGAGTTTTGCTGCTGTTTCGGCTCTGAGTCTTCGTGTGCTTAGTTCACCTAGGGCGAATAGGAGTGCGTCTAGGATGTTTGTTTTTCCGCTTCCGTTGGGGCCTGTTATGATGGTGAAGCCTTTATCTAGGGCTACCTTAACGACTTGTGGACCAAAGGACTTGAAGCCTTTGAGCTCGATTTTCTTGATGTAGGGCATCTGGTGTGCGCTCACTCAACGGGTAGCGTGGAATTTTTTATTCTTGATGAGTTTGATTCCTTTAAGAATAGTGTGCATGGTTCCGTGTTTTAACGGTTATGTACCTTTTTAGCGCTATTTTTTCGGTTTTGAAGCGTGTTTTGTAGTCATCTTCTTTACAAAATCCTTGAGGTACTCGTCCTTGCCGTAGACAAGAAGGTAGTCATCTTTTTGGCTTTTGCAGAAAACGTTTACCTCGTTGGCTAGCGCTTTGAGCTTTCCTAGAGGCAGATCGTCTGAGGGCTTGACACGGATCCACTTGTGCTCGCGTGGAAGACCCTGAATGAATCTCTCTTTTTCCTCTTCTTCGTCTGCTTCTCTGCCAGCTTTGTCGAGTTTCTTGAGCCATTCGTCGCTGTATTGTTTGCCGAAGTGCGCGTCGCCTTCCGAAATTAGGTAAGACTCAACATTAGCGAGGTAAGCGTCGATCTTTGTGAGTGCTTCGCTGGTGCTGTTGGGGGTTTTTGGGGTGTGGAGGATGGTTTTGGCTGATTTTAGGTCGTTCATGACTTTGTCGGGGATGGGTGCGTTTCGTTTTCTGAAGTCGGCGATCATCTGGTCCAAGACTTTCCACACAGACAGGTAACCCATAGCTTCGTGCTTCCACCAAGGTTCTGAAGAAGACTTTGGCATTATAAAGAGTTCGCATATTGTTTTCAGGTTTGACCTGGTGTATGTTTGTCGTGTGTGAAATCATTTGTCCTACAAGAGGATGAGCAAAAGATGCAGGCTTCTGGGTGCTATTGCTAGGGGTTCTGCCTTTGCTCTCAGAACGAATTTTAATCCCCCTATATAGGTTCAACATTGACTTTTCAGGTCGTTTAGCGGCAAAAGAACTAAATCTGTGCTGTCTCTATTGGATTGTTTCTCGGTGAACGGTGTGGCTATGAGCTTGCGGCTGAAGATTGCGGCGGCGTTCTTGGCGGTCTACGTTATTTGGGGTTCGACGTACTTGGCGATTGCGATTGTTGAGGAGTCGTTGCCGCCGTTCTTTATGGCAGGAACACGGTTTGTTTTGGCTGGTGTCGTGCTGTACGTTTGGGCTAAGCTGCGACACGCGGGAAGGGAGTTTAGGGTTCATTGGCGTAGTGCGTTCGTGATTGGTGGGTTGATGTTGTTGGGTGGGCATGGAGCGGTTGTGTGGGCGGAGCAGTGGGTGCCTTCGGGTTTGACGAGCTTGTTGATTGCGACTGTGCCGCTATGGATGGTGTTTGTTGATTGGTTGCGGGGCGGTTCGAAGCCTAGTCTAAGGGTTGCTAGCGGATTGATGCTCGGGTTTGTGGGCGTGGCTTTGCTTGTTGGCAGCTTGGAAGACTTGGGTGGAAATAGTATTGGTTTGATAGGCGGAATGGTGGTCGTAGTTGGGGCATTTCTGTGGGCTAACGGTTCGCTTTATTCTCGTTCAGCCAAGCTTCCAAAAGAGCCTTTGCTGAGCACGGGAATGGAGATGGTGGCTGGCGGCGTGTTGTTGCTTGTTGCCAGTTTGGCTACTGGCGAGTATGGTAGGATTAGGCTCGATTTGGTCTCTGAACGTTCGTTGGTTGCTTGGGTTTATCTTGTTGTGTTTGGAGCAATTGTAGCGTTTACCTGTTATGTTTGGTTGTTGAGGGCAGTTTCGGCTGCTAGGGTTTCGACTTATGCTTATGTTAATCCGATTGTGGCGATGCTGTTGGGATGGGCACTAGCAGGCGAACCAATCACAACAAGAAACACACTAGCAGCCGGAATCATACTAGCATCTGTCGTAATCATAACCATATACCAAGCGCGAGACAAAACTACAGAGGGTCCACGGTGACCATCAGAATCAGCCGTCCTCAAAGGCTTTCGACAGCGCGTCTATGTCTTTCCCATTGTTTTCGCCATTGTATCCGCCTTCCAACACAAAGAACGCAGGCTTCTTTAACGACGCAATCCGCTTCCCAATATCCCTATAGCCCTTCTCGGTTAATCCAAGACTGGCCAAGTCCCCAGCATGTGTGTCAAATCCAGCTGAGACCGCCACCACCTCAAGCCTGTCCAAGTCAACCATGCTCAACGCCTTATCCAACGTCTCAATGTGCATTGCGTCCCCGCAGTCAGGCGGCAAAGGAAAGTTCAGACAATTCCCCTCAGAAACCGCTCCCGTGCCCGGAAAATTCGGATGCCTATGCAAAGACACATAAGTCACTTTCTCGTCACCCAAGAAAATCTCCTGCGTGCCGTTCCCGTGGTGCCCGTCAATGTCCAAGATCAGCGTAGGCCTGTTCAAGTAGCGTACTGCAACTGCAATGTTGTTAAAATAGCAGAATCCACGCGTGTACGCTCCTAACGCTGCACCCAATATCCCTGCATGATGCCCCGGCGGACGCATGATCGAAAATCCTCCTACCTTAGCAGCCAGTATCGCTCCACCCGCCGATAATCGTGCAAAATCAAAAATGTTATCATATGCAGGCGTGTCCGGATCATCAACCATGCTCTTCTTCACACCCCAAACGTAATCCACATCATGCACACGAAGCAAATCATCCTCACATGCGGGTTCAGGCTCCAGAAACTCGTAACCAAACTCTTTCAAGGTCTCAGTCGCTTTCCTGACACGCTCGGGTCCTTCGATATGGTATTGCCCGTAGCCTAGACACTTTTCAGAAAAGATGATCTTCGTCCGCATGCGCCCCGCAACCCTGTTAAGCTACTGTCCTTTTCACATTAAAATATAACCTCACTCCCTTAGAGAAACAAAACAATCCACAACAACACTTGAGGCAAACACCAATGTCAACGGAGAACCCTTTTGCCGAATTCCGCGCAGAATGCGAGCAAACGCTAGCGGACGCCCTGAAAAAAGCTTTTCCAGAGATCATAACCGCCAGCTTGGCCTTCGAAAAACCCGTCAACCCCGAATATGGACAGCTAGCCACTTCGATGTGCTTCGAAATCGCCAAACACGCGGGCAAAAAACCATTAGGCCTCGCCAAACAACTGGCCAAAGCAATTGACCAATCAAAATGCAGCCTAATCGAGCGCGTCGAAACCGCAGGAGCAGGTTACATAAACTTCCACGCGAATTTCCCGAAACTCGCCAAGCTCACACTCGAATCAGCAACAACACTCGACACAAACTACGGCTTCGTCAAAACAGGCAAGCCCCAAAAAACCATCGTCGAACACACCAGCGTGAACCCGCTTCACCCAATCCACATCGGACAAGCAAGAAACCCCATGCTCGGCGACACGATCGCACGATTACTCCAAACCAGAGGGCACACTGTCAGCAGACACTACTACGTTGATGATGTGGGCCGTCAGTCTTCAGTGATAGCCTATGGCTATGGCAAACTCGGCAAACCCAAACCAGAAGGCAAACCGGACCACTTTCTCGGAAAGATCTACACTATCACAAGCTGCCTAGTCGAAATCAACCGTCTAAAGCGAGAGTTGGAACGCGCAAAAGCCGTCAACGCTGAAGACGAGATCATCAGAATCAACAAGGAATTGGATGAGTGGGTATCCATTTCGGCAGAACTGCAAGGCAAGTATCCACAGTTGTTTGAAGAACTCCTAACCAAGATAAGCCAAGATAAAAACCCAGAAAACTCCATCAACAAACTAAACAAAACTTATGAGGAAGGCGAACCCAAAGCAAAGAAACTCGTACGCACAGTCAGCGAACTATGCTTCGGCGGCTTCAAACAAACCCTCAGCCGAATAGGCGTGTCCTACGATTCGTGGGATTGGGAAAGCGACTTCGTCTCAGGCGGGCACGTAACAGAAGTAATGCAGAAGATGAAGAGATTACCCTTCGTTTTCACTGAAAAAGGTGTTCTGGAATTTGATGCCGAAAAAGTGGCACAAAAACTCAGTCTCAAAACTAAACTCGGATTGAAAGAGGACCACGAAATTCCCTCGCTCACTCTTGCGCGATCCGACGGCACGACACTATACACCACACGAGACATTGCATACCACTTGTGGAAGTTTGAACGAGCCGACAAGGTCATTAACGTTATCGGCATGGAACAAAGTCTTGCACAACTGCAATTGAAAATAGCCCTCTACGCCTTGGGCTTCACCAAGTACGCAGACAACCTCGTCCACTTCGCCTACAACCTCGTCAGTCTTCCAGGCTATAAGATGAGCAGCAGGCGTGGACACTACATCACATTCGACGAAGTCATGGACGAAGCAGTCAAACGAGCCTACGAAGAAGTTTCGAAGCGCTCACCGCAACTGCCAGAAGAAGAGAAGAAAACCATTGCAGACTTCGTGGGCATAGGAGCCGTACGCTACGCGCTTGTTGAAGTTGACACTGCGAAGCCTGTGGTGTTCACGTGGGACAGAGTGCTCAACTTCGAAAGAAACAGCGCACCCTACATACAGTACACGCACGCACGCGCCTGCAGCATCCTGCGCAAAGCAGACAAGAAACCGCAGAAACCCGCCTACGAACTACTGACCGATAAGCTGGAAAAGGACATAGTTTTGGCGATAGCCAGCTTCCCAGACACGTTCATCGAAGCCGCAGAATACCTCAAACCTTACCTGATCGCAGACTACGCAAACGCATTAGCTGACAAATTCAACACATTCTACAATGCATTGCCAGTCTTAAAGGCTGAACCGCCAGAACTCAGCGAAGCCAGACTCGCACTCGTCAACGCCGTACGGGCAGTGCTCAGAAACGCGCTTAACCTGATTGGCGTCTTCGCTCCTGAGAGAATGTGAAGCCCTACGGTGCTTCCTTGATTATTTCTGTTGCTGAGCTTGTGCCTATCCTGTTGGCGCCTGCGTCTATCATTCTCAGTGCGTCAGCATAATTCCTGATCCCACCCGCCGCTTTTACGCCCAAGTCTTTGCCCACAGTCTCACGCATCAACCTAACATCCTCAGCAGTCGCGCCAAGCCCAAAAAAGCCAGTCGAAGTCTTCACGAAATCAGCCCTAACCTCTTTCGCCAACCTGCACGCCATGATCTTCTCCTCTTTCGTCAGGTGAGCCGTCTCAATAATGACCTTAACAATTATGGTTTTGTCTAGGCGCTTGATTTCAGTAACCGCTGCAATATCGCGTCTCACGCCGCTGTAGTCGCCAGATTTGAGCAAGCTCATGTTGATGACCATGTCCAGCTCTTTCGCGCCGTCTTCGACAGCTCTGAACGCTTCCATTGCTTTCGTTTCCATGAGCGAGGAGCCGAATGGAAAGCCTACGGTTGAGGACACTTTGACCTTTGAGCCTTTCAGGATAGTTGCGGCAAGCTTCACGTAGGTTGGGTTTACGCATACGCAGCCGAAACCGTACTGGACTGCTTGTCTGCAAAGCTCTTCGATTTCTCTCCTGGTAGCGGTCATCTTCACATTCGTGGAGTCAATGATCTTGACCAACTCGGCCTTAGTTACGCTCATGGCTTCACGTTTCCACTGTGTCAAGTCGGGCATTGAGCTTTTATCGATTTCCCTAATTACTGCCAGCGAGAAGCGCCGACTGCAAAGATGGTTGCATTGAAGACCTTACATCTGTCCACTTTTCTTGTTGCAGACAATTCATCTTTAGGCTGTCGTGTGTTGATTACTCATCGTAGTGTCCGATTGTGTGAGAACGAAAGTTAAATAATACTTGCTGGGTTTACGTTTTAAACTAGTGATTAAATCGAGGCGTTAAAACAGAAATGGTTAACGAAGGAAAAGGTCGCTTATTCAGGAGAAAGGACGGCAAGTTCCTCATCTACGTGCCGCTAGACTTGGCTGAAGACAGCATGTTTCCCTTCAAGGAATACAAGAGATCAAAGAGAGGCACCGACTCAGTCCGCATCAAGGTAAGCTTCAAGCAAGGCGAGAAGCAGCTTCTGATAGAGAAGTGGCAAGAACCACCAAAACAGCCAACCCCGGCTGACAAAAAGAAATAGACGAGTTCGGATAGGCAATAAACTCCCACATGCTTTTTTCTAGTCTACCCTCCCTTTTGCTTTGATTGGCGATTGTCAAAGCGATAAGCTCGCTGCCTATCAAGCTTTGAATCGTTTTTCAAAGTGTGAAGCGTTTTTGCTTCAGTGAGAACCCTGTTTTCTGTTCCCATGCCAGAGTGCTTCCACAGAATAAAAAATTTCATAAGCAAGCCTCGTAATCTACAACGAGGTGCAAAAGCATGACAGACACATATTTCACGAGAAAGGTTGACGCAATAGAAGTCAAAGAGAAAAGCGTATCCCAGCTGCTTGACGAAATGAGCCGAACCGCCTATCAGGGCAGAAAACTAGGCGAAGCGGTCGAAGTCTGGGAAGCCATGCTCAGCGAGAAAGACCTAACGATTATTATGGGTTTTTCGGGTTCAATGAGCACGGCGGGACAGTGGAAAATCATCAACTGGCTCATCGAAAACCGTTACATCGACGTGCTCGTCTCGACGGGCGCCAACGTTTCCGAGGACCTCGTGGATGCCATGGGTTTCGGATATTGGCAGGGAGCGCATCAGGTCAACGACCAAGAGCTTTTGGAAGCCGACGTAAACAGGTATTATGATGTTTACGGGAAGGAAACCGACTACCGAGAAATGGAACTTCTCATAGCCGACTACCTCATGACGACAAAGGCTGGTTACCCCTACACGTCTGCCGAGCTTCTGTACCTGTTCGGCAAGTGGCTGAACAAGAAAGGCATAAAAAGCATAGTCGCAGTTGCCGCAGCCAACAACGTGCCCGTCTTCAGCCCAGCGATCGTCGACAGCGCCTACGGTGAAACTTTCCTGATGGCCAAGAACCAAGGACATCCCATAGTTCTTGACAGCGTGAAGGAGTTCGATCAGTTCGTAAGCATAGGTGAGAAGACCAAGGAAGTAGGGGTTATCTACATCGGCGGGGGCGTCCCTAAAGACTTCACACAGCTTCTAGCCATATCGGTCTCGCCTCGAACCCATGATGAGGGAGTTCCAGGTCGGGAAGGCCACTGCCGCAAGGGCTTGAAGGAATATTATTATCCGCATCGTTATGCGATTCAGATCACGACTGACTCGCCTCAGTGGGGCGGTCTCTCAGGCTGCACCTTGGAAGAGGCGATAAGCTGGGGCAAAATCGACTTGAAAGGCAAGAGGGCAGTATGTTATTGCGATGCCACGATTGCTTTGCCCCTGATCGCGCACGCGCTCAACGAGAAAGTTAAGTTCAAGCGGCAGGCTCCAGACTTGTCATGGCTGTTCAAGGATGTCGTCTAAGCCTCACCCTGTCTGCTCAGCAAGGCACTCACCATTATCGGCAGGATAACTGAAGCGTCTCCCTCAACCATTATGCGCTTTGCCTTGGCGCTTATTTTTCCCCAGGAAACCGCTTCCCGCGGTCGGGCTCCGGAAAGGCTGCCGTCCCATTCATCAGCAGTGCTAACGTACACAGCATAGTCCAAGCCGCCTTTGAACTGGTTCCACCATATCGTGTGATGCTTAGAGATTCCGCCGCCGACGATCAAGGCGCCTGTCTTCTTCGCCGTGAACACGATGTCGTTCAGCTCACCGGAATCCTTCAGCAGGTTCAGCCTGAAATCGTGGTCCTGCGAGAAAAGCCAAGTCTGGTAGCCGACTGCTCCATCGGTGACCCCTGGCACGTAAACGGGTATGCTGTTCTTGGCTGCCCAGTAGAGTATCGAGCTTTTGTTGCAGATGCGCTTTCCGATTTCTCGGCACAGTTGGTTACTTGAAACTTCCTTTGTTCCCTCTTTCCAGAGGTTTTGTAGCAACTCCTGCGTTTTCTGTTCGATTATCATGCCGTAACTGTCATTAGGGACGAGAACGTTTCCTAAGCGGTTCACGCTTTCCTCATGCAGCCGAGCATCGTTCATGACGAATGAGCCTCTATAGTATTCCCTCCAGCATCTCGCGAGGTCGTGGTCGACTGTGCCGCAGGTCGTGATGATGACATCGACGAGCCTCCGTTTGACGAGTTCTCTCAGAGCCCCGCGGGTCCCTGTGGCCACGAGATTGCCCGTGAAGGAAAGGAACTTGATGCATCCTGTGGTTTTGTTCATGCGCTCCAGAATGTTCACTGCGGTGGCGAGCTTTCCAGCCGTGAATCCCCAGGCCTTCTCCATCTGCAGGACAAGATCTTCCACTGTCATGTTTTTCGTGAACGTGTAATCTCGAATAACCTCCTTCAACTTCATCCTTCGCACCTTGCTACGAAAAACAGAATGTTCGCGTCCGGATAAATAGCTGTCGAAATACCCGTGGCATCCGCGAATCCTAGTATATTCTGGTTTCTTCTCCCTTTTCCTTCTTAGGTTCGTGTACGCGGAAGACGATTATGAGCGCCATTGGCAGGGCAAGCGACATCGTCACGTAGAACGGCAGTTGCGGGTACAGGTCGTAGAGGAAGTTGCCTAGGAACATGCCCACACCTGTGAAGATGTAACCCAAGAAGTTCAGACAGCCTCTGACTTTTCCCCTGTTTGATGGTTCGACTAGGCTTGCGGTGAGCGTCATGGCTGAAGTCATCACGAACATGTGAACGAGTCCTAGCGTGCACATGGAGATCATTATAGCGAAGAGGTCGCCGTTAATGAAAAGGGCCAATGAAGACACCAGTGCGACTGGCCCTAGCGAGAGCGGTATCTTCGGGCCAAACCTGTCAACCATCTTTCCGATTGGAAATGATACTATCACCATTGTGATCAGCATTGGAATATAGACTGTGAACCATTGGTCTTGTGGTATGCCGAGCACATCTCTTGCGTAGATAGCGTTTATGACGTTCGTTAGAGCGCTTGAGAACATCACCATGATTTGCACACTGAACAGCCATAGCATGGTTTTGGGTACGCATTTCCAGACGCTGAGGCTCCCCCTTATCGCATCTGGGTATGAGGAGATGAAGTATCTGAAATGCATCGGTTCTACGTTGGCTATTGTTTCCTTCAGTTTCAACCGGGAAAATGCAGCAAGTATGAACAATATGACCATTATCGTGTAGACTATTCTCATTCCTGGGACAAGGGTGAACGTCACGATAAGCAATCCTCCAATGATTGGGCCAGGAGTGTTGAATGTCCCATGAATCATCTGTATGAGCGAGGAGCCTACTCCCCTGCGTTCCGGCGGAAGCGAGTCCTGCACCATTGCGAAGAGGGCTGGTTGATAGATCAAGCACAGACTATGGACAACTGTGCCTATGAGAACGAACTCCCATGATGGAGCGAGTGCGAAGAAGAGGTAGGACAAGGCCATGCCGAAGGTCATGGTTGTTACCAGCCATCTGCGTCCGTACTTGTCGGCTAAGAAGCCTCCTGGAAGAGCTAGTGCTGCCATTGCCAAAAACTGCGCCATGCCTATGATTCCTAGGCCTAGCCCTGTTCCGCCCAGTGCCTGAACGTATTGCTGATAGTAGGGCACAGGGAGTTCCATGGCGATGTCCATTATTACCCAGCTGATTATGAGAATGCGATAGTTGCCCGTGATGAACGAGAACTCATTCCTTAGGTATCCCAGCAACCCCATGTTTTGCGCTTCGCTTTTTCTGAGCAAAAAGAAGAATAGTCGATATAAGGTTTCGCTGCTCGTTCATGCTGATTTTCTATGTTTTGCTGTGCTTTGGGAGCCTATTTTGAATGTTTCTTGGCTCTGATGATTGCTGTTGGCGGGGAGGCTTCTCCATACTTCCTGATCATTTCCAAAGCCTCATAGTATTGTCTCTGAGCTTCTTCAACTTGGTTGTCTTTCAGTCTTGAAGTGTTGAGCCAGAAGATTGGTGGGGCGGCGCTCAGGTTATAATCAACCACTTGGATAGTGGTTTCAGCAATTCCTATTTCTTCGAACAGTTCAGAAAGCTCCTCTTGTGAGAAATAGGGAAGATCGCCCCAGCCATACTTGCATTTGCATCTGTAGAAAGCTAGATGAGCCTCTTGCGCGTTGTTTCTTGGTGAGGGAAGCGTTTCGGCTAGAATCATTTCTCCGTCGTCCGTTAAGACGCGGTTCATTTCGCTAATCGTGTTCTGGATGGCCTGTTTGCTCTGGAAGTTTCTGATAGAGTGAGCTGCAACAGCCTTGTCAACAGAACCCTCTCTTAATGGGATTGATTGAGCCTCCGCCTTCAAGCCGACGATTCTGGGCTCTAGACGAAGTTCTCGAACAGTCTCTTTGAAATTGCTCCACCAACTGTGACGATCCAATCCATTCATCATATCCAAGCCGATGACGTTGCTTGAAACTGTCGCTGCAGCAATGCTGAAGTAGCCTCTTCCGCAACCTATCTCCAAGATCGTGTCATCTTTCTCTAAGCCGATGTCTCTGGCCAGTGCATTTCTCTCTCTGCCGATGTCCGAGTTCGAGAAAACATCCCGCCAAGAAATCTGGTGTTCTTCAAAAAGACGATGAAGAATCTTTACGCAATTGTCGCAGGCTTTCGTGAATTCTTCAACGGTCTTTCCGTACAAATCCGAAAATGTTAAGAAATCGTTCGATTCTGTGTCAAACTTCTCGACAAGCCTTGGAAGAGCTTGTAAACCTAATATTTGTAGACTCGGGTTGGTTGCCATGATTTGTTCATCAACTGCCGGTGGATTTGAATCCGCGAATTAGTTGGCGATTTTCCATGTTTGTAATGGTCTTGCGTTGGCTAGTCTACTAGGTATGCTATTATTTTTCCGTACAAGTCTTTGCTTCTCAGGTCCTCGTAACCCGCGTATATGCTGGGGTTGTCGTTCACTTCTACAACCACGTAGTTGCCATTACATTCCTTGATGTCTACGCCGTAAAGTCCGTGTCCGATCACGCTACATGCTTTCAAGGCCAAGTCTTTCAGTGGTGCAGGCGCGTTTTCGCATTTCAGAGCCACTGTTCTGCCCCAGATGAAGGTGGGTTTGCCTCTGAGTTTTGCCCCGTGCTTCCATCTGCCTTTCGGTATCATGTATTTGCACACGTAAAGGACTCCATCGTTGAGTACGCCGACTCTCCAGTCGAAGGAGGTCGGCATGAACTTCTGCACGGCCAAGACATCGGATTTCCTGAAGAATCTGGCAGCAACTTCTCTGAAGCTAGTTTCGCACGCGACTTTCTCCACATATCTTGAGAAGCTCGTGTATGGAGCTTTGACTACGACTGGTTTTCCGAATTCCCGGAAGATCTCCAAGATTTGTCTGTGGTGGAATTCTTCTTTGTTTATGAAGGTTGTTGGGATGTGTGGGATGTCGTGTGTTTGGAACAGCGCATACTGGTGGATCTTGTTTCCGCAGATTTGTATCGATTCTGGGTCGTCGACAACTTTTAGGCCTAGTTCGGATGCTGTTCTGGATACCACGTATGCGGTGAACAGCGGGTCGGTTGTGGCTCTGATGAAGACCGCATCGTATTTCGGGATTTCTGAGACGCTTTCTCTGAACATGAAGTTGAATTCGTGGCCCAGTCTCTCGGCTGTGTGCTTGAAGTTCCGAAGTGCAATTTCCTCTCTAGAGTCTGAGAAATTGTATTTTTCAACGAAACAGGCTATCTTAGCCAATCACGTGGTCACCCATGTTCGACATCTGAGAAGTTTCTTCTGAGATTGTTTTCAAATCGCATGGAAGAATCTCTTCCTTCTTCAAGGGTTGGAGTCCACACAGAAACGCCTCTTTGTCGACGACTTGGACGTGCAGTTTGCATATTGGAATTTTGAAGGCCTCGTATGTTTTTTCAGAAATCTGTCTTGGGCGTTGGTCTTGTTCGCATTTTCCGAAGATGGATTTGAAGGTGATCATTTCTCCCCTCAGTGGCTGTACGCAAACTGTGAATTTGTAATTCATCCCGAGACTTTTTACTGCTCTGTAAAGCGCGCTTTTATTTTTTGCGGTCTTGAATCCGTCATAACTGAACGGATTAACAGCGAACACGACCACTGGAAAATCAAACTCTGACATTATATGTTTGACAGAGTCTGTCACAAGATAAGGCAAGGTTGGAATTCCGGCTTTTGAAGCTTCAAGCAGCAAAATCGGCGTCCTGTTGGCGTCGATTATGCTTCGGCTTGAGGGAATAACCGCATTGCCGAGGACCTCCGCGTGCATTGACACATAGTATCCTGTTTTCAAGTAGCGGTAGTCGTTATTGAGGTTGAGAACGGAGTCTTTTATTGAGGAGTTCAGGAATGTCGCCGGTTTCATAGTGGACATGCTTTTCGTTAGGTTGATGTTTGAGACAACCAGCACCCATGAGACACCAGATGATTGAGTCACGCTATTACATCTTCGGTATTTAAGATTAACTGCACGTTTATATTCAATCCTCGAAGAACTGCTTTAGCGAAAGAGGAACGGATACGTACAAGACGCTTCAAGTGCTGGGTCCAGAACACGAATACTCCATAGTGGATGATGAGCTCAAAGCCTTGCCTATCGTTGACAAGGTTATGAAGGATTTCCACGGGCGCGTAGTCAACTTCGTGGAGTTGCCGCGTTTCACGTTTGGAAAAGAGCTTCAAATGCACGTTATGGAAGTCAAACCCAACGCTCCTTTCGAGTCGCCAGTCGAGTTTGAGGAGATAATGCAAGAGGCCGTTCTCACTTTGACCGATTTCCTGCAACTGAATTATCGTGCGCACCTTCTGGGCACGGGCATGCATCCGCTGCTGAAACTTGACGAGACAGGAGTGTGGCCTCACCGCCACCGACAAATCTACGAGGCGTACCGCAAGGTTTTCGATTTGAAGCGTCATGGGTGGCTTAACATTCAAAGCTTCCAGCTTAACCTGCCGTATGCGAATGAAAGAGAGGGAGTTTTGCTGCATAACTTGCTTGCTGAGGTTTGCGCGTTCTTGCCTGCGGTTGCGGCTTCTTCGCCTATTTATGAAGGCATGTTTGGAGAGTTTGTGGATAATCGTTTGAGGTTCTACAGCGAGAATCAGAAGGAGATTCCTTCCGTGACTGGAGACGTGGTTCCTGAGCATGCGTCTTCACTTGCCCAGTACAAGTGCGAGGTCATCGGCGGGTATTCGCGTGATTTGGTTGCGGCTGGGGCGAGCGAGCTGATTGCGGGGCGCGAATGGGTCAACAGTCGCGGGGTCATCTTTAGGTTCGATAGGCACGCGTTGGAGGTTCGGGTGATGGATGAACAGGAATGCGTCAAATCTGACGTGGCATTGAGCTGTTTTGTCAGAGCTTTGCTTAGAGGAATGCTGAAGGAAGGCAGCGAATCTTCGCCACATGACGTTCTCGTAAGAGACTACGATGCGATTGTGAAGGATGGGCTGAACGCGGAAATCCAGCATCGCCACGGGTGGACGGCGGGTCAAGTTTGCATGCATTTTCTCCGTGCTGCTGAAGAAAGTGCAACTCAGGAAGAGAAAAGGTATCTTCCTGTGGTGAGGAAGAGGATAGAGCGGGGCAGTCTTTCCGAGACCATTAGTGAGAGAGTGAAGAATAGAAGCCAGAGAACGGATCTCAGAGAGGCTGTTGTGGGCGTTTACTCGATGCTTATAAGAAGCCTAGTTGATAATGAACCATACTTCTAAAGACTGGTGAGCTTTCTGTGCTGAGCAAGAGCAGCGAGAATGAAAGACAGAATAACTTCTTCAACGTTTGCTGCAGCTGCAAGACAGATTACGATTGCTGTCATGGCACAAGACCGCCGATTACCGGAGAACGGAGAAGGATTATTGAGGAGTATCTGAGAAGGGAGAAGATCCCTGCCGTGGATGCGTTTGCTGAGGAAGAGTATGTTTTTCCGAGGGAAAATAGGGAAGGCTATTGCGTGTTTCACGACATGAAGACGAGAAAATGCATGATCCACGCCGTTAAGCCTGAAACGTGCGTGGCTGGACCCATAACGTTTGACATTAACAAGAAGTCCGGAAAGATCGAGTGGTTCATAAAAATGGAGAAAATATGCCCACTGGCAGGGGTTGTCTACAACGACAAGACGATGCTACAGAAGCATCTAGATTCGGCAAAAAAGGAGCTGAAGAAGCTTGTCAAAGAGTTTCGCCCTCTGGTGCTGGAAGCTATTTTAAGGAAGGACGAGCCTGAAACATTCAGGATAGGCGAGGAATAGCCAATGAATTTTAAGTTCGCACACAACAATTTCAATGTGCTCAATCTGGAAAAGAGTGTTGACTTCTACAAGAAAGCTTTGAACTTGGTGGAAGTGCGCAGATATGCGGCGCCTGACAAGAGTTTCATACTTGTGTTCATGGGAGATGGAAAGAGCGAGCACAAGCTTGAATTGACATGGATGGCCAGCAGAACCGAACCCTATGACTTGGGCGACAACGAGTTTCACCTCGCACTAGTTACAGA
>Ga0315289_10003871_pt1 | contig 22535 bp, 16 predicted proteins | sample YL17G11_40_MG_FD_203452 | JGI IMG/M metagenome (GOLD analysis project Ga0315289, IMG submission 203452) | Sediment microbial communities from Yellowstone Lake, YNP, Wyoming, USA - YL17G11_40 | ecosystem: Environmental > Aquatic > Freshwater > Lake > Sediment | place: USA: Wyoming | collected... | reverse complement strand
ACAAGCACACGCAGTAATGGCAAGCTTCTATCAAACAAGCCAACTACAAGGAATAAAATACGAACCATACATCAAAGAAATAATAGAAAACCAATTACAAAACAAAACACAAATCTAAACGGTTACAACCAATTCTATTATGAAAAACTCAAAAGCATTAAAAAAATGGCTGATGCAATCCCAAAAGATTATCCTACCGAAATTAAAATTAACGATTTATCAGTTAAAGTTCCTACAGAGTTACCTGCGTTAGCCCCTCAAATCTCTAAGAATATTCAGATTCCATTTATTTTTCGTAATGATTCAAAACAAAGTATAAAACTTAAATTAAAAATCAAAGTTCATAGCCTATTCGATACTCAATTTATTGAAAAGGAAAAAACTGAAGAACTGACGATTCCAGAAGATGAAATTAAAGAAATATTAATAAATTTAAACCTAAAAGGGAATAAAATCTCAGAGAGTTTTTGTCCAACCAAGCTAGGTTTCTTTGAAGTTATAACTGAAAACGAAGAGCGTGTTGGTAGCCTTCCAACAGTTTATTTTACATCTAAAGCACATTTAAATGAGATGGCTCTGTTTTTATTACTGAAGAGGTTGGGTTACACTCCAATTCTTTTTACAAAATCAGATAGACCAGATATGGTGCTCTTTCCTGCAAGAAAGGAATACAATTTAAAAAAATTTTTGCAAAATGATGAATTAAAAATTTTGGTTGAAACAACTTCGCTTGATATATTAACATTATCAAAGGTTGAAGATGATTTAAAAAATTTTAGAGAACACACTACCAAAGTCTTAAAAATAAATGCAAAAAGAACATTAATCGTTGGAAAAAATTTAGAAAAAAATTTAGAAAAAAATGTCCCTGCACTACTTAATAAATATCATCCTTTTACCATCGTAACTTTTGATGATTTAAATTATCTAATAAAAGAGTGCCAGAAGAAAGCAGATAACAGTTGGAGATCTGTCGAAAAGATTCTCTGTTTTGACGGCATTGTAAAAAGGAGCATGATCAATAAAGTTTTTGAATAATCATTTTCTGAATATTAAAATAAAATCTTTTGGAATAAATCTTCGGTATTTCTGATGATGGTTTGATAATGTTTTTTCTATAGGGCAACTAATTAACCCTTCATATTTGAAACCTGCTTCCTTAGCGTCTTCTATTGCTTTATATGTTAGACTCTCTTCAGTAGTTGGGTCACCATAAACTATACAACAGTATTTGTTTTTCTTTAACACCTTATACATTTTTCCAATAGCAATCTTTAATTGTTCTGAAAAATCACGATTTTTTTCAAGGCTCTCTTTTAAAGATGGTTTTTTCAAGTTTAACCATCCAAAAGATAAAGCATATATAGAAGTATATTTACTGCCAGTACCATATGGGGGAGAAGTTATAATTAAATCAACACTGTTCTCTTTGGCTAACTCATCCAGCTTTCTTACGTCCCCTAACTGTAAAACTGATTTATAATTCTTCTTTGTTTTATTATAAAATTCATTCATTAAAGGAACCATCTGCCTCAATTTGTTTCCAAACAACTCTAGCGCATTTGGTATTTTTTTACCTTTTTTTTTACAAAGATGCTGTTCGGCATTCTTTGCCTTTGAGGCCTTTCTAACAATACTTGAAAATGCTATTCTATAGAAATCTTTGACGGCAGCATCTTTCTCTTTATCAATATTATAGATAATTGTTGAAAGAACCAAGGCAGTATTATGATCAAACCAGTCTTTTATTATATCATTGGAAGGAGCCTTATAAGTTTTTGCATTCTCAACTTCGTTCTTTACCCTTTTCAAGAAAGTGTTAACTTTATTCAAAGAAATGTTTATGGGTGTTGATTTAACTTTAGATATTAATACGGCAAGTTCACTGATATCAATGCCAACAAATTTCCTATTTCTCAAAACACATTCTACGGCAGAACTTCCCCCCCCAACAAAAGGATCTAATACCAAATCTCCCTCTTTAGAATATCGGTCCAAAATCCTGCCAACTAATTCTGGCGGAAAAGCAGCAAAATAGGGATGGAAATCATTAGTTAAATAAAAGGCAGGGCGATCTCTCGGGATAAACCATTCATCTAACTTACTGAAATTTTTCTCTATTTCCTGATTTTTTTCCTTTATCTCTTCAAGAGTAATATCATATTTTGGCATTATTTAATCAACTCTTGTTTGTTTATATTTTTGAGAAATACCTTTGTCTTATTTATTCTTTTAAGGGCAATTTTAATATATTCTGGGTTTAATTCAATGGACACAGATTTCCTTCCAAACTCTTTTGCAGCAACTGCAGTCGTGCCTGTGCCTAAAAATGGGTCTAGAACGGTGTCTCCTTGATTTGATGCAACAAGAATTATTCTTCTCATAAGCCGAATAGGCTTTTGTGCTACATGTGCAATCTTTCCATTAGGTAGCGAAACTCTCTCTTTTGAATTCCATCTAACTCTATTTATAGTCCACATATCACTAGGATTCTTGCCAAGAGGATTACTAGTTTTCTCAAAACGAATTAATGGAGTTCTAACATCATCTAAATTGAAAATATAGTTGTCCTCTGACTTTCGGTAATAAAGAATAACTTCATATCGCTTTTCAAAATTTTTGTACTCTGGCATACCATCAGTATAATGGTAAATTATAGAGTTAACATAGTGCAATCTTTTGTCTAATTCTGGAATCATATATGAAGAAAATCTGGGGTGCCCCATTATGAAAATACTCCCGTTAGGCGTTAGTTTTTTTATGCATTTATCAATCCAACTTAAACTCCAAGCAGCATAGTCCTGTGGACTGTCCCATTTGTCTTTATTATTACCAAAATTTTTACCAAGGTTATATGGTGGGTCTGCAAAAACTAGTTTTATCGATTCGTTTTCAATTAGGTCTAGTTTATCTAAACAGTCTCCTTGATATATAATATGTCTCCCAGAATTATCTTCAAACTTCTTTAAATCAACCATGTAATCTACAACCCCAATAATAGTTATATATTTTATTTTTTAAACGCTTCGAGAGGGCAGATTTCCAGTGCGGACTTTTCTTCATAACGAATCAACAATACTTATATAGGTATATACCAATATGCTGAAAATATTTATAAATATATCGGTAAAACGGTATTTGTGACAGCACATATGGACAGAAAAAAGACATCCTTATCATTAGACGAAAAACTTTGGAAAGATTTCAAGAAAAGATGTATTGATTTGGATAAACAATATTCAGAAGTTTTGGAAGATTTAATAAGAAAATTTTTGAATCAGAAAATTTAATTATTTAGTGTACTCTATTTCCATTTCTTTTCCCGTTGTTTCTTTTTGTGCTATAAGCGCAAGGTTGCTTATTTTTCCTTTAAATTCAACTTTTTAGTTGCTTTAAATTCAACTCAAGGTTTATTAAGTGAATAATTTTTCTCTCAAAAGTTTGGATTTTAAATATTTGCGAGTATAATTTTGATAAGGTCTTTTAAGTTGAAATTAAAAATTTTATTGGTTAAGCCTTTAGTGAAGTATCCTTTGAAGAATGAAGATGTTGGAATTCCTTTGGGTTTAATGTATTTATCTTCTTACATTAAAAGGTTCAGTAAAGATATTGAAGTGTCTTTGCTTGATTGTCGTTTAAATAAATTGCTCGGCAGAAAAAGGGATATTGAAAGAGAGTTAAGTGAGTTTGATGTTGTTGCTACTTCTGCTTGCACTTCAGAATTTTATGATGCCTGCAATATTCTAAGAGAGGCAAAAAATCAAGGAAAAATTACTGTAATGGGCGGGCTTTTTCCGACTTTTAATTCTGAATTTGCTTTGAAGACGGGCTGCATAGATTTTGTGGTTAGAGGAGAAGGGGAAACAACTTTTTTGGAACTGCTTGAGTCAATTCAAGGAAAAAAGAAGATTGAAAACGTTAAGGGAATTTCTTTCAAGGCAGGCAATAAAATCATTCATAATCCGTGCAGAGAACCAATAAAAAATTTGAATGAATTGCCTTTGCCGGATTATGATGTTATTCAAACAAAGAAATATTTGAAATACTGTACTGGCGCAATTTATTCCTCAAGGGGCTGCACTAATAATTGCGTGTTTTGTTCTTTGAACAAGTTCTGGGATTTTAAGTGCAGGGCAAGATCAATCAAAAATGTAGTAAAAGAAATAGAATTACTTAAATCCTTAGGGTTTGAGAGAATTCACTTTAAGGATGAATCGCTTACCTTGAACCAAGAGAGAGCAAGAAAATTATTCAGTGAAATAAGAAAAAGAAATTTGAATTTGAATTTTAAGGCAAAATCTAGGGTTGACGGCCTTGACCAAAAGCTGTTGAAGGTAATGGTTGGAGCTGGAGTTGATACTGTAAGTTTTGGGGTTGAATCCGTTTGGGGTAACTCTCTGAAGCGAATGCTTAAAGGCAGTAAAGTAAACAAGAAAGCAATAGAAAAGTGTTTTCATACCTTATTGTCTGAGGATTGCAATGCTAATCCTTCTTTTATTTTGGGCTGGCTTGGAGAAACAAGAGAATCCCTTGAATTTAATAAGGAATTTATTGAGAGGTGGGGTTCAATGGAAGGCGTAATAACTTACTTGGGTTTTATTACTCCTCACCCTGGTCTTGGATTGTATGAACATGCAAGAAAGATTGGCTTAAAGATTATTTCAAGGGATTTTAATAGGTATACTCATTTGCTTCCTGTTGCTTTTCCTGAGAGCATGGGTTCGAACGGCTTAGAGGAAATGACCAAGGTTTTTAATGAAATATCAGTTAATACTAATACTCAGGAAATTAATCCTTTAATAAGAGAAGATTATTTAAGTGAATTAATTGAGGTTAAAAGGGTGGTTCCATGGAAGTTGAAATCAAAGCAAAATGCAATGACTTAAATTCTGTTAAAAGGCAGTTGATTAAATTAAAAACAGGGCCCGCAGGAACAAAGAGGCAGTTGGACCAATACTATAATTTGCCGCACAAGGATTTAAGGGGCACAAAAACTTATGTTAGGCTGAGAAAGATTGGAAGCAAAGGCATTTTTGCTTTGCATGAAAACTTGAATATTGGCACAACAAAAGAAACAGAAGTAGAAGTAGATAACGTGAAAGAATTCGAAAAAATTCTTGAAGGACTGGGATTAACAAAATTAGGCTTGATTGACAAAAAAAGAGAGAAATTTATTTTAGGTGAATTTGAGGTCTGCTTAGATAAAGTTAAAGGGATTGGTTCTTTTGTTGAAATTGAAACTCAAGGAAATACAAAGAATTGGAAGCAGAAAAGAATGAAATGCATTGAATTACTAAAAAAATTAGGTTTAAACGAAAACTCACTCACTAATTTATTCTTGTGTGATATTGCCACAAAAAAAGTTTAATTTATTCCAAGTGTTTTTTCAGTTTTTCTTTGAGGAAGTTTGCGAGGACTGGATTGTATGCTGTCAGCAGGATTATTTCTGTTTTTCTGTCGAAGAATTTCTTGTTGAATTCAACTAAATCTAATTTTTTTATGCTTTGAGTTTTAGAGTAAATTTCTTCTAAGGAGTCCATTAAGGTTTTCTCAAAAAAGGATTGAACGACATAATTGCCGTAAATGCTGAAACTGTAAGTGTCATCGAATTCTTTGCTTACGCCAACCTTTTCCCCTAATCTCTTTAGGTAATTAATACAGTATTTGTCTAAAGGGTATTTGTCGCTGCACACCACAATTTTTTCTGTTTTAGTGGAAGAAGAATAATCAATTATTTTTTCTGTGTGAATCAAAGGAAACCATACATGTTTTACATAGGAATAAAATTCTTTTTCTTGGCTCATAAAACTTAATAGCAGGTCATCTAATTCTTTTATTGAATTAAGCTTGTTTACTACGACATGAGAATCTGAGTCGCTTAAGTACAAGAGTTTTTTCAGCAAATTCTTTTCTTTGGAGTATTTTAATTCAATGTTGTTTATGAAGCTTTTAACTGAACTGATCCATGTAGGGCTAATGCGGAAATTCTTTTCGGTTTTCTCTAGGACGCCAGCTCCAAGCAATTGCAGTACAGTTTTATGCACTGCCTGGTAAGTTACATTAAGGCCGTGCTCTTTCAGGATCTTGTGATGAATTTGTTTTACGGTCAAGGGGAAATCGAAAGACAGAATGTAAATAATCAGGTCTTTGACCTTCTTGCCTTCGCCTTCAATTCTAGGCAAAACAATCTTCAAGGACATAAAATAAACTTGTACATAAAAGAATTTAAAAAAGCAACTTATTAGTTGAACGCCTTTCTACTTTAATTATATTAACTGCATTTGAAGAGTATTATTTATTTGGTGGGATTTTAAAGGCTGAGGTAATTGGCCTTTGAATTATTGTCTTCCGTTAGGGGTGTTTTCTTGTAATGGAAGGAGAACTAGAGGAAATTAGGGATGTATTGAATTTTTATGATTCAAGGTTTGATCGAAGCCACGCTAAAATTTATTTGTGTTTGCTGTCAGGTGAAGTGAAGACTGGAAAGCAGGTTGTAGAGGAAACTGGCTTGTGCAAGCAAACAACATACAATTACTTGAATCAATTAATTAAAGCAGATTTAGTTAAGAAGACCAAGAGCGTGCCAGCACATTTCTTTATTGAGAACCCTTTAAAGGAATTAAACTATTTTTTGACTCAGTACCTGAAAAAGCAGACTAAACTAATAGAAGAAAAAAAGGCTGCAATCAAAGAAATAATTAATCATAAAAATAGTGAATTCAACGAGCACTGGGAAATAAAAGCAAAAGAAAACTATATAACAATAATAGACAGAAAAGAAAACAAATCATTAAGCGACAAATTCGAAGCACGACAAGTAAAAGAAACAATAGAAAAATTCATTAAATCATTACCCGAAGAAAACAAGTACCTGTTAGCATACGCGAGAAAAAGATAATTAACCTTATATAAAAAACTTCCTTTTCGTTTATTGTTTCGTTCCTTTTAACCAGTTTCATTATCAAAAATTAGCAATTATTATAACCAATACTTTTTTTCGTTACGAAATGACCGGTGGGATGCCTCTAACTTGGTATTCAATAACTATATAGTAATATGCTATTGGTTCACCGTTGTCCTTTAATATTACCCTTCCATAAGGGGCCCTTATTATTCCATCAGCTGCTCTGGTATCAGGAAGAACCCCTTCTTTTATTTTAAAATAATAAAAATGAATAGGCTCATTTAATGCCTTTAATTCTTTTTCAGTCATAAAACATTTTCCCTCTAAAATCATTCTACAATGAGAATCAAATGAAGTCAATTTATTTGAATTCATTGACCCGCTTTTATTTTTATCTAAAACAAAATCAGATGCCTTCAAAGTAACTCCAGCCACCTCTTTTTCACCGAGACCATAAAAATACTCCTTAGCCTTATACTCTAACAGCATTCCATTTAAGTTCTGAGATTGAGTAAAAAAGAACAAAATCAACACAACAACAATTATCACAATAAACAATTTTAGTTTTGTAGATTTAATAAAATCCTTAAACCACATAAACAACCAAACAATTAATACTTAACCTTATATAAAAAGCTTGCATTTGTTTTAATACTTTTTTTAGTTTAATCAACGTAAAGAATGTCATGAAGTGCTGTAAGAAAAGGTTTTTTGTCTTTGTTTAGGTAAACGGATAGTGTGCTTGGATTTGGTCCCATTTTGATTCCATTTTCTATGTCAAAATCTACGCTCAAAACTTCCAATTTTTCTTCAGTTACTTTGGCGTCTGGCAGTTTTTCTTTAAACCAAGTATCTTTAGGAGAATAAGGGCTACATGTTACAGGCCTATCAGTTTGAATAGGACAAATAACGGTTTGCTTATCCCATCTTCCTACTTCAACAACCAAAAATTCCAGTATATCAGTTTTATTTTCAACAATTATTTTTTTCCCTATCTGTCTGTTTACAGTGGGGCTGCCAATCACGTACTCACCAGGAAACTCAGTTTTAATATGATTGCTAGCAATTTCTATAAGTTCTTCTTGATTCTGAACTGGAAATTGACTATATAAAAATTCCCATCCAAAGAAAAACAGTAAAATAAACAAAACAACAATTAATCCAACAACAATTAAAATAATCTTTTTTTTATTAACAAAAAAATCCTTGAACTGCATAACTAACAATTAATAATTAAACTAATATAAAAAGCCTCTATTATTGTTTAGCTTTTATTAAGTGAAAATGTTCAAGTTACTGTATGATACAATTTATTGTATGCGTTTCTGTATGCTTCTTGGTTGGCACCAGGTGTTGTTTGAGGTTTAGGAAAAAACCCTGCGCTGGAAAAGAAAACTGTTAAAATTGTTAATGTTAATGTTAACTCGAAAATTAAGAGGATTAAAACCAACACAACAATAATTAATTTTTTTATTTGATTGACCTTATTGAATTCATGTGTTTCTAAGAGAGCAATAGTTGAATAGTACGAAATTAATATTATTGCAATAATAAATAATAATAGAAAAACAAAAAAATATGCAAGAAACAAGAAAATTCCTAATAAGATTAATACAAATAATATGGGAGAAATAGCTAATGAAACCAGATATGCTTGTGTTGTTATATTTCCTTTTCCCTTAAAAAATTTAGCTACAATAAAAGTAATTACATTAAAGAAAAATAAAATTAAAACAAGAATCGACAACACAATTACCATTTCTTGATATAATACTGAAACAAAAAAATCAAACTTTACGGGAGCCCCACTAAAAAACGCAAACACAAGCCAAAAAAAATTTACAATCAGTACTGGAACAACAGAAGAAAAAAGAAAATAAACAACAGCCTTCAATAACGAAGCATTATTCTTTTCCTTCCTCAAAGTTTCTCCAGGAGAAACTAAAACATTCAACCATACTCTAACGAAATTCAAATTCATGCGTTTAACTATAGTAAAAACTCCTATTTAAACCTTCCTTTTCGTTTATTGTCTTATAAAACTATTTAACTGTTTTTCTGTTCATTAATAAAAATAGATTTTTTTACTTGTGGGGGACGAAATTGAATAAAATCTATTTACTGTTCAGCTTATTCTTTTTTTGTTTATTCGGTTTTGTTGGCGCTCTCTCCTTGCTCGGATTGAATGGCTCTTTTGAGGACTGTAGTAGTGGTTGTGAGCAGAACGAGCAGCCTGTTGACTGGAATATTTCTTATTACACTAACGGCAACTCAAGTTTTGTTTGGGATGTCCAAAACTCTTATGTTTCTCACGGAAATAATCCTTTGTATGAATATGTTTCTGTTGACTGGCAGAAAACCAATTACTTTTATTTACTCAATAAATCAAAAGTGTTTGGCGGAAAAGTCTATTTTGATATGCCTTACATGTACGTTGGATGGGGTTTCTTCTGTGATGCAGGAACTATTACAGTGAACCCTCAGTTCGTTGGAGATAATGGAGACGTATTAGACTTGAATACCTTTTCTTTTTCAGGAGGCTGCGGCGCCACTACATCAATATACAATTTTGCTTCAGAGATTCCTCGCTATCAGCAAGGAAAGTTTAGGGTAAGAACAACTCACGCAATGTTTTGGGCTGTAGGAGATCAAGACGTAGTATATTATGATAATTTTCGTTACACTAAAGGAAGTGCAACACAAGACAGTGACTTAGATGGAGTAACAAACAACATAGATAATTGCCCTTTTGATTATAATCCAGACCAAAACGATTCAGACCAATTCTATTACGATGACTTTAATGACGGCTTAATAAAGAACCTAACATTATTTGATGGTCAATGGAGCGAAGGAAACGGATTACTCACAGAAGGAACTGAAAACAATAGTGACCCCACAAAAGCATTAATAACAGACACTTATTACCCCCCAAACACTGAAATAACAGTAAAAATAAAGCTTAATTCTTGGCAGTCAGGAGACCTGCAAGAAAGAGCAGGAATAGGCCTAAGAACAAATTCAGATAACGGAAGAGGATACACAATGACTTTCAGGAATCCTGGAGAAATAAGATTTTTGTCAGATAATATAACGTGGGGGCCTTCTACAAGTTTTTCTTTTGATGTAAATAAATGGTACTGGATGAAAATGAGAATAAAAGACAACAATATTTTAGGAAAAGCATGGAGTGATGGAGAACCAGAACCAGAAAACTGGATGCTTCAATGGCAAAGAACCGATTACGGGGGCGGCAACCCAGCTCTTATTTCAGCATCAGCAGGCTCTACCTCTGTTTCATTTGATGAAGTAAGCGTTAAATTACTAGATTTTAATGTTGGAGACGGCATAGGCAATGCATGCGATAACTGCCCGACACTTTTTAACATTGACCAGAACGACATTGACGGAGACGGAAAAGGAAATGCTTGTGATGGCATAACAGAAGGCTACCTGAGAATAACTAACCCAAAAGAAAACGATTCAGTGCTACAGCGATCTCTTGTTCACGGCACATTCACAATCAAAGACATTAATGGCTCCTTTGTTCAACCACTAATAAGCCCGCAATATAAAATTGACAATTCAGACTGGAACAGTGAATCCTTTGGAGGAGGTTATGGAGTTTACGACTTTTATTTTACTGCCCCAGAAACTATTGGAGAACACACATTAACTGTTAAAGCTTACGCAAACAATGCATGGCTGTCACATAAAATAAACTTTAACGTAATTCCTTACAATATGGACTTGAAAATCAACTTCATTAAAGCAATACAAGTAATAGAAGACGTGGACCTTGTAGCAGGGAAAGCAACAGCAGTAAAAATAGGAGTAAATAACACAAACAACGCAAATAAACTGTTGCCTGTAACAGTAAGACTCAAATTCAATGACCAAAACTACTTTGATACAAATACCTTCTATGGGGACTCAAATTTCATATTCTACGTAAATAACCCATATCAAAACAGGGGAACATATACAATAACAGCAGAAGTGGACCCTTATAATCAATATGAAGAAAGTGATGAAAATAATTTGAAAACACTGGACGTAACTGTGGTGAAAACAAAGTCATTAACAGTAAGGTTTAGACCTGTTGACTTAAATGTTGGTTCTAATTCTTTTTTCAAATTTAAAAAGAAAGGAAATAACTTCTATGTAAGTAACGAGGATGATTTTAATATTACTTCTAAGCTCCATGCTTTCTTTATAAGAGGAACATATCCAGTTGAAGATGTGGTAGTTACAACGAATCTAAAAGTGTTTTGTCCGGAGGGTTCAAATTCTTGTATGAATAAAGATTACAATTACTTTATTGATCAACAAATACTTATTGACTATTTAAGATTAAAAATAGAAGAATGTTTAAATTATTTGCCATCTTGTCTATTGGGAAATGAAACAAAAATAGTTGGTTTAACTGATGATAAGTGGTTTGTAAATCACGGTTTTACTGATAGGGGCGGTTATGCACAATTAAATTCTTTTTTACCTGTGTTTGTAGAATATCCCAATCTATCAATAAGTGCTCATGAAATAGGGCATACCTTAGGATTATGTGATGAATATAAATGGGATTTAATTAATTGGACTCCATTATGCCCAAACAGCCCGCCAGAGGGTTGTGGTAATGATTCTAATGGAGAGTGTTATGGAAAGATCTCTGATGGGGGCATTTGGGTTGATCCACTCCTTTTCTATGGAATGGAAATGTATAGTGTTGATAATAATATTCTAAATCCCTACAATGTTTTCAATTATATGGGGAGTGCAGAAATTAATCTCACCGCTGACCCAAATGTAGATCCAAAAACACTGGAATTCAGAAGATTTACTGATAAAGTAGCTTATAACCACTTAATAAATAAATTAAAAGATAATTCCCTTAAAAGTGCTCAACAAACAGATTTAAATATTCTTTTGATTTCTGGAACTATCGACAAAAATTTTGACGTTAATTTTATGGACTGGTTTGTGGTTAAAGGAGGAGAGTTCGGTTTTGAGGAGGGAAACTGTGTAGTGAGAACACTTGATAAAAATAATTTTAGGCTAAAAGATTATAATTTTTCTTTGTTTTTTGAAAAGTATTCTACAACTGATTTTAATTATTCGCCTTTATGGATGGGAATAGAGTTTGATAAAAACATTCACAAAGTGCAGGTTTTGTGTCATGATGAAAATATAGCTGAGAGGACTGTTAGTGCAAATCCCCCTGCGATAGAAATTACTAGCCCCACTGGAGGAGAAACTTGGGATGACGTTCATTCTATAACGTGGAATGCAAGTGATGCAGAGGGAGATTCCTTATTCTTTGTGTTAAAGTACAGTGATGATAATGGAACAACATGGAATAGCTTAGATTACAATGTTACTGATACAAACTACCAGTTTGATGTAGGAATGGTCAACGGCAATACTGAATACAAAATAAAAGTGATTGCAACTGACGGAGTGCTTACTTCTGAAGCTGTTTCTGGTACTTTCACTATTAAGAACCCAAACATTGAAGTAATGCCTAATGAATGGGATCTTGGAACAATAAATAATCTGTCTAGTCCTTCTCGTGACTTTAATTTAGTGAATTCTGGTAACGCTGACTTGAATGTTTTTGACTTGAGTTATTCTAGTGACTTGAATGTTACTGGGCTTAACTTGCCTGTTATTCTGGCTTCCGGCGCACACACTACCTTTAATGTTAAAGTGCTTGTTTCAGACATGAACTTCGGGTCTTTCTCCAAAGATATTAATATTAGTTCAAACGATCCAAACCAGATTATAAAGAGAGTAAAAGTTTATGGAACAATAGAGAAAGCAAAGCCTGATTTCAGTGTTTCTTCTAATGACATTACATTTAGTCCTGCTTACCCTGAAGATGACATGAATGTTGTAGTGAATGCTTTGATTCATAATTTGGGTGACTTGAATGCTTCTAATGTGAACGTAAGGTTTTATGGATGCTTTGGTGAATATGCTGTTGATTATCATACTATGGTTTTGTATCATGCTAATACTGGCTCTGGGACTACTTTGATTGATGCGACTGGAAACGTTAATGGTTCTTTTTTAGCTGAAGGAGAACCCTCTTGGACTACTAATTCAGTGTTTGGCGGTTATGCATTAAGTTTTGATGGAGTTAATGATAAAATTACTTTGCCTGACTCTGATTACCTTGACTTTGATGCAAATGATTCTTTTACTTTAGAGGCATGGATTAAGACAACTGCTTCAGGTTATAGGAACATCATTAGAAGGCAGAATGACCCAGGAGTCGCTATTGGTTTGAGAATTTCAAATACAAACAAAGCTGAATTCTTGATTAGAGATAACACAGGAAATTTAGTGAATATTGTTGGCAATACGGTTATTAATAATGGTAATTGGCATCACATTGCAGGAGTAAGAGACAAAGAAAACAATGTAATAAGATTGTACGTTGATGAGGCGGAGGATGCTACCGCAGTCAATGATACTACTACTGGACACTTTATTGACACAACCAATACTTTTATTGGCTCTTATATGGGGGTAGGCGAATACTGGAACGGAATAATTGATGAAATAAGAATAAGCAATGAAGCGAGAACTTCCTCTGATTTTGCTTTAAGCCTTATTGATGACAAAAATATTTCTTTTATTGACGCTAATTCATCTGAATTAGTTTCAGTTGACTGGAATAAGGTTAATGCAGGAGACTATAATGTATTTGTTGTAATTGATTACTCTAATGTGTTCGATGAAAAAAATGAATCAAATAATAAAGACTCAAATTCCATTACCGTTTACTCTGAACCAATTATTTCAATTGAATTTAGTTTTCCAGCATTAAATGATTTAGGAGAACTATTTGACTTAAACGCAATAATAGAAAATAACGGAGCAAAACTATTAGATGCCAATGCCGAGCTTGCTCTGCCTGAAGGACTAACAACAAGTGATTCTTTAATTAAATTCATTGGAGACATGAATTCTCATACAAGCAAGGTAATTGAATGGCATGACATTAACTCAACACAAGCAGGGTTATTTGAAATAACAGTAAAAGTAAAAGGATTGAATGCTGATGTAAATGCTTCAGCTTTCACTTCAATAAGGCATATTGAATTAAGCGAATTAAACTTGGCAGAATCTTATCTTTCGGACCAAAATGTTGTATTTGACTTTAATGTAATCAACTTTAATTCAAGCATAAGCTACACTGGACTTCACTACAATATTAATATTACGGGCCCAACTAATTACAATGAAGACAAAAACATTGCTTTACTTTACGCAGGAGAAACAAGAAATGAAACAGTAAACTGGGAAAACCAGACCAAACAATTAGGAGACTACAATGTCACTATCACCATGTATAATTCTAATAACATCATTTTAGGCCAAAAACACGGTTCCTTTAAAGTAGTTCCACCAAAGCCTTCAATGTCAAGCTATTATTCTTTGAATGGATTGAACTTTAACCTTGAATTAACAAAGTACGCTGAATACTTTTCTTCTGCTTCAGACGAAAACGGACAAATAATGATTGTTTACTCTTATGAAGGAGACTTGAATTACACTATAAGGAATCCTTTGAGCCAGACATGGAGTAATCCTATTAGAATTAGTGCGGGTAATTATCCTTATTTGGTTGGAGACGGAAATTCATACCATTTAGTTTACGTTGACTCAAACGTTTATTACAAAAAGTATTCTAACGGGAATTGGAGTTCGCCTGCATTAGTTTCTTTAATGAATTCAGTGGATCCAGTGCTTTCAGTTGACGGAAACAAGTTGTATGTATTGTTTTCTTCAATGGGTTCAGGGCAAAACTATAATGTTTTCTTGGCTGGATTTAATGGGAGTTCCTGGAGAGAGCCAATAGAATTAACTCATTGCGTTGACGCTAACTGTTCTAATCCAATTGTTTTGGATAAAGGTTTAGTGAATGGTAAACTGTCTTATGCTTACAGAAAGTATTCAGGAGAAGAATATTCTTCTTCTAACTCAAAATTAATGTATTCATTGTATGACGTGAATTATTTTTACTGGGGCGGATGAAAATGATAAAAAAATTGTTTTTGTTGGCTGGCTTTATTCTAATATTCAGTGCAGTGAATGCTGAAATAGGAATAACTTACAACAGTCAAACGAACACTTACGACATCTATAATTCATTCCACCATTACTATATTCAGAACGGCATTCAATGGAGTAATGTGCCAGGAGAATACTGGACTCAAAACCTTGCATGTTTTCATGTAAAGCCAACTAGTTCAAGTAATTGGGTTAAAAAGTGCGCTGACGAACTAAACATGGACTGGACCATAGAAACAGATAATAGCACTTATGCTAAGCTGAAAGGCTACAAGCATTACATTCAAGGAAACTATTCTTTTGACTTGAATTTAGAGTACTACTTAAATGATTCAATGCAAAAAATAAGGATTACACCAACAATAACTAATACAGGAAATGCAGTATACGATTCATTCTTCAGAATGATAGTGCACGACATAAAAATTTATAATTCACAGGAAAACAATAAAATCGAAATAGAATTAAATTACATCAAAGAAAACTTTGACTTGAATGATGGAATTGAAAGATATTATACTTACCAAGATTTAACGCAAAACCAGTTCAGGTTGTATAATTCTGTTTTAGGCGGAGAAACAGTAACTGAATGGGATGAAAAGGGGAAAAAGAACGGAATAGAGCATTCACTGCAATACGATTTAAGGATTGCCCCTCTTGAAGGAGAATACAATAATGAGGTAATTGCAAGATATAAGATTGGAGCATTAAGCCAAGGGGATAGTGTTACGGCTAATTGGTATTGGGTTGACGCAATGTGCTCTCGTTCTGTTTCTATTCAAAAAACTTATTATTGGGCTTACACTAATGATTCTAATTCTGTGCAATGCTCTTATTCAAGGATTGGAAGCGGTTGCGGAGCATCTGACCCTATTTCTATTGACACTAATGATTCCGGAAGCTGGAATGAGATTTCCCATTCTAATTCAAGTGGAGTTTATTGTGTTGGTTGCGGTGGTTCGGCTGTCGGAAGTTTGGGCACTTTCACGAAAAATGTTTTTTGTGGTTCAAATGCTTTGGGAAGGCATCATATTAGATGTAACTTGAATAATGGAACTTATTCTGCTATTGCTGATTTTAATTGTTTGTCTGCCCCGCAACCTGACACTAATTACGAGTGGGTTAACCCTAATTATTTTCCTGATACCCCTTTAGATGTGAATTATAATGTTAATTTTGATTTAAATTTAAATGTGGGTTGCATGGATGCTGATTGCGGTAACATGGCAGTAAATTTACTGTATTATACTTTGCCTGATTGTGCAGGAACAGAATATTATCCGTCCTCTTCCACCGAACTAAAATTAATTTATCCTGCCACTTATAATGTGCTATGGCATAATGTTTTTAAAGGAAAAATAATTGATGTGAATTATTTACTGCAACCAACAGCAGCAGACAAAAATTACTATTTGTTTTTGTATTGGCGGTATAATTGCGTGGGAGAGAACTGCGACCAAAATGTAACTTCCTGCAACAATCAAATAACAGTAAAAGGGCCTCCCATAACAACAGCAGATAATAACTCAAACTGGCAGGCATTCAACGCAAACATTCACTTGACCTGCAATGACGGCAACGGCTCAGGCTGCAAAGAAACAAAATACAGGAAAGACTCAAACCCAACAAAAGAAGCAAATTACGGGCAATGGACAACATACGATTCAAACATTTTATTCAACCAAGACGGAAACCTTGCACTACAATTCTACTCCACAGACAATATTGGAAGCATTGAAGAAACAAAAACGGTGTATGTTTTAATAGATAAGACAATCCACACAGAAATAATAGACAAAAACTATCTGCCTATGCCATCAAACGCAGCAAAAAATTACACTAAAACCAACGACGGCAACCTAGTAATAACCTACTGCTACGACTCAGGATACCATTTAGGAGACGCATACTACATTAAATCAGGCAATAACGGCATAAACTGGAGCACGCCAACAAAAATCAATACAACAAACAATTACTGTAGCGGCAACTACAATGAAACAGGCCTTGCCCCCTATAGAACAGGAGAAGGAGGAATAACCCTCGCAGTAAACTCCTTGAACGACCTGTACTTTTTGTTCACTGAATGGAATGGGGTAAATGCGTGGACAAGAATATTATACGCAAACCAGACATGGAGCAATGTAACCAGCATTCAAGCAAACGCGGGAAAAAGCCCAAGCAAAGACACAGCAAACATTGCCATAGACTCAAACAATTCAATCAATTACATAATAACAAACAGAAGCCAATAAAAAAAATTAAACGAAAAATATAATAACAAGAATGCGTATAATAATACAAGAAAGTTTTTGGATTAAAAAGGAAAAAAAATTGATTCCTTGCTTTTTATATCGTGGGCCGCCTGCCGACCTAGGGCGTAAACTAACGGAAACAACGAGTTAACCTTACGTTTTTGCATATGTTTAAATATTGTAAGGTTAACTATTTTTATTTATGGTTTATTTGTCTGTGAAGAAAATAAAAGGCAAAGAATACACTTACTTAATGAAGTCTGTCCGCTTGCCTGGCGGGAAAGTTATTACTTTGCAAAAGCTTGTTGGTTCAAACAAAAAGGGCTTGAAGGCGCTGACTGCTGAAAACAAGGCTTTTTTTGCTGAAAAAGAAAAACAGGCATTATCTTCTTTTGCTTTAAACAAATTTAAGCATGATGACGTTTTTTCCATTGAACAAATCAAAAAAATTGAGGGAATGAAAGTTGAATACAATGAATTATTGAAGAGTTTTTCTAGAGAACAATTCAGGGATGTATTTGACAGGTTTACTGCAAACTTTACTTATGAATCCAATGCAATTGAAGGGAGCTCTTTAACTTTAAAGGATGTGGGCATTGTAATGTTTGAAAACAGGTCATTAGAGGGAAAGGATTTGAGGGAAATTTATGAAACAAGAAATTCAAGGGAAGTAGTGGAAAAAATTTTGAGAAAACGCTTTAAAATCACTGAAAATGACATTATTAAAATGCATAAAATGCTGATGAAAAACATTGATTCAAGGGTTGGCTATAAACAGTTTCCAAACGAAATTTTGGGTTCTCCAGTTAAATTAACTCAACCGGAAAAAGTTAGGGCTGAAATGAAAGAATTGATTGAATGGCAGGAAAAAGGAAAAGAAAATATTCACCCGCTGCAATTGGCAGCATTATTTCACGGGAAATTTGAAAAAATCCACCCGTTCTCTGACGGCAACGGCAGAGTCGGAAGGTTCATAGCAATAACAATGATAGTAAACAACAAATATCCCCCGCTAATTATCAGAAAAACTCAAAGATATTCCTACATTAAAGCATTAGAAGACTTTCACAGAGGATACACGAAAAACCTGGAAAGATTCTTTCTGGAAAAATACAAAAAAAGCTTCAACAAATTCTTTGCATCATACACAAAATACATCAAATAAAAACATAAGAAGGCGATAAAATCATTTCTGCTTCAGCCTTGCCTTCTTTATTACGAAGACCCCAGAATTATGCTTTGCTTTAATTTCTGATTTGATTACTTCAATTTTCTTCTTGAAGAAAGGGGCATCCAATACTGTTGTCTCTATTTCTCCGCCTTCACCTGAAGGGCTCAGCTTGAATTTCTCCTGCAGTCCAACCAATTCACTTATTGCTTTCTCATCTATTTCCCTTCCAAGCCATTTCTCGTCCAAAGGAAAAGCGAAGACACCAGAAATTATTGCCTTGAAATTGTTTTCCAAAAGTTCTTCAAGCAATTCTTTCTGGCTTTTCTTCCACAAAGGATTAATGCACTTCAAATCCAATTCACTGCAGATTTTTTGAATTCTCTGAGACTGGTAAACAGACTCTATTGCCCCAGTGACAATTCCCTCAATATTAAATTTCTTCTTTGCTTTCTCTATTGCCTTCTTTAAGTCCTTTAATTCCTCTTCTTTTACCCCCTCGGTTTTTTGGGTGACCAAAGGCAGTCCAATTGCTTTAGCCTGAAGTTCTGCAATCCAGATATTCGGCGTATGAAACATGAAGCTCTCAGGATTCTTGGATATAATTGAAATAAGGCAGACTACCTTACTCTCTTTTTTCTGCATTGCCTTAAACAAAGCATAACAAGAATCTTTTCCGCCAGAAAACAAAACCCCTACATTCATAATTTACCTAAGAATTATTTGCATGCAATTGTTTAAGAATTAAATTTTCTTCGGGATTTTAGTGGAAGGTAATTGTTTCCACTTATGCCCTTTCAGTGGGTTCATTCTGCTTTTTAATTCGGCGCCCTTAGAAAGACCTAAAAACAAAACTCTTAATAGTTTTTGGTTTGAATTCAATTCTTTCAATGATTTTATGCTTCGTGAAACTCTCTGTTCACTAAATTTTTTGCTCATTAAATTGAGTGCTTTCAGCTGCCCTATTGCCTTTCCACCCCTTAATCTAAGATTTATTATTTCTTTTACTGTCTGAGGTAATTTGAAGTAAACCCTTGCTTTGGGGTCCCTGAAAACCTTGCCTTCAAAAACGCAAGAAAGAAATAAGTCCTCAGAAATTATGTATTTGGGAATTCGGGTTCTTTCTGCTGCATCCCTTCTAATTCCATATAATGCCCCTGAAATCTGGTTGGGGGGATTTTCTTTTGCAAACTTTATTATTGGTTCATTGTGGGCTTTCACAATGCTGTTTTTTGCGCTCTCTTTTATTGGAATTGCAGAAGAGGAAATCACCTGAACTTCTTTTTTTAATTGGAAGTCTCTCCACATCCTGCTGAGTGTTCTTGGCCCAAGAATTACATCAGCGTCAGCAAAAAAAAGTATCTTTGCTTCTTTGGGGGCGTTTCTCTTTATTGCGTTCCATGCACTTGGTTTGTTGGCTTCTTTTAATTCAATTAATTTGATTTCAGGATGACTTGCCTGCAATGCCTTAACTATCCTTACAGTCCTGTCAGTGCAGCCATTAGCACAAACAAGAATCTGCTTTCTGTCAGATGGAGTTTTTCTCCACAAGTCCTGCCTGAAAACGCTGTTCAACATCCTTTCAATAGATTTTTCTTCATTAAAAGCAGGAACGCCAATAAAAAGAAAATTTTTTTCTTCCATCACAAAAAAATTAATAGCAAACTATTATTTAAATTACTATTATATTGTTAGAATTTTTCGGGCAGCCTTTCATTATTCAGAATGCACTTATAGAAGGACTCGTAATTCAATGCAATCTTGCCCCAAGTCAAATTCTTTAATACATGATCTCTTGCCTTCAGGCCAGCAGAAATCCTTGCTTTCCTGTCCTCAATGAATTCACTCAAAGCAGAAGCAAGCTGTTCACTATTACCAGAATCAACAATTTTCACTTCAGGTGCAGCAATCTCCTTCATGCCGCCGGCATCAGTGATAACGCAAGGAAGAGAACAAGCCATTGCTTCAACAAAGGCAATGCCCAAAGGCTCCCAGATTGAAGGCATGACAAACAAGTCAGCAGCATTATAATATTGGAGGAGTTCATCGTCAAATTTTCCTGCTCCAGCAAAAATTATTTCTTTCTTTAAACCCGAGGAATTGCATTGAGCCTTCAATTCATCTAAAAGATTTCCATGGCCAATAATTATAATGGAGAACTTCTTTCCGTTAGCCTTTAATTTGAAGGCAGCATCAATCAAGTAATTAAGGCCTTTCTGCTTGACAAGCCTTGCATTCGTTAGAATAATTACTTCAGAATCAATTGAATGCTTTCTTCTTATTTCAGAGACAGCCTTTTCTTTTTCTGTCTTGCTGAAAGGCCTGAAGACATTCTCTTCAATTCCGTTATAGATTACAGTTGTCCTTGCAAGGCAGTCTTTTGGAACAGTTACATCACGGGTGTTAAGGCTTACAGCGCTGATTGCATTGCAGGAGCGCATTACATGCTGGCCCCAGAAATCATCATATATTCCTCCAAAGAAATCTGTTGCCTTCGAAATTCCAGCAGGCCTTGCATTATGCAAGGTCAAAGCAAGCTTTCTTTTCTTTGATTTCAATGCAGCCAAAGTAAAAAAATGATACCAGAACCTGTTATGCAAATGAAAGACGTCTGCTTCTGCTTTCATTACAGCAAGAGACATTGCTGGAACAATAGTATAAGGCGGAGGCAGAGGATAAGGCAGTTTCGCTAAATAAAAGCAGGAAATCCTCTTTACTTTAATTCCCTCAATTAATTCCTCTTTTTTTGTATTAGGAATCCTTGAAGTCAAAACCTGAATTTCATGGCCCCGAGCTGCAAGCCGCTTTCCCACATGAAAGACAACCTTCTCTGTGCCGCCCATGTAAGGATAGAAGAGAGGGTCTAACATGCACACCCTAAAAGAATCCATAACCAAACTTTAAAGCGCAAAGAAAATTTAAATTTATTCAATTCCGATTCAAAAAAAGAAAAAAAGATGATAGGTTTATTAATTATGGAATGCTTTTTTTATCTATGTTCAGAAGGAAAAGAAATCCAGTGCATTTTGTTTTTGAGGCTCACTCGCCAGAACAAGAATATAGGAAAGGAAAGCTTCCTCGTAATATTAAAACAATTGTTTTTGAGCTATACAAGGGATGGCCTAAAGGTCAGCCCCTTACAGAAGAAATTGTTAATAAATTTCCATCAGACACAAGGTTTGAAAAGACACGAAAAGAATTTTTTTTAAAGGCTTTAAAGGAAAGTAGAAGGTTTGTCGCAGGAGAAACAGTTACTCTAGCAGAAAAAAAAAGATTAATGTTACTTGAGGGAAGAGAATTTATGCGATGGACGTATGCTTTTTTCGAGCCTAGCTTAAAGGACATCCAAAAATATTTTGTGGCAAAGGCAAGGAATAATAGATTTCGTCATGAACTGATTAAAAAAACTATTAAGGAACTGATAGAAAAAAAAGTAATACCTCTTGAAGCAAGATATGGTACAACTCATTCGTTGCTTTCAATGGAGTTAAGAAAGCAGGGCATTGAAAGCAGCCGCACAATAAAACCGCAAGTATTTTTGCCACAGGAAATTTTGTTGAGAAAACTCACGCTAGGCATTAAGGCATCACAAATAAAGCCAGTTGAATACAAGAAAGCCTTCGCTGATTTAATCAGCCATACTAATGAGAAAATGAACGAAATAATTGCCGGAAAAAAATATGAGAAATGGACTGAAAAAGACACAAGGTTTTTTTCTTTAGTTGAAACAACTTTATTAAACAAGCTTTCAGAACCACAAATAGACGAAATCATAAAAACAAGAAACCCTGGTTTAATGTTTGAGTTTAACGGGCTTCCAAACCCCTTAAAAGAACAAATTCCACACATAGAATTCCGCAAGAAACTAATCGAATTCCTAAACAAAAATTCTTCCTTCCAGAGAAGACAGCAAAGCCACATCAAAAACATAAAAGAAAAGGAAAAAATTGAGAAAAGTTTATTAATGAGAAAAGACTTTAATAGTAAATAGAGGTGATGATTATAGTTAGGGACATAAATATGGAAACATTTTAGCCAAATTTTTTTTCTTTCTGGCTTCGGAGTTGATGTGTCTGCGCAGTTGCTGTTCTGTGTGGAACAGCCTGTTTGCTGTTGTGTGTTTGAGTTT